>JAABUQ010001478.1_pt1 | contig 50250 bp, 14 predicted proteins | sample 5560001 | NCBI WGS metagenome assembly JAABUQ01 (sample SAMN10711888, study PRJNA513371) | rock metagenome | isolation source: Antarctica rocks | place: Antarctica: Victoria Land, Finger Mt nord | collected 2015-12-18
AAGTCTCGCTTGAACATTGTCATTAGTGATGCATTGTCTCAATCGATTAGATTTGCGTATTTCTAAAATTTGACGACGTAGTTTGCTACTAATGTTTTTTGTTGTAGATGCTAAATGACTCGTTTCGCTATTTGTCTTTCATTAAATATTTCGAATATTCGTCGTAGTTCTTTCTTAAAGACATCGAAATTGATGAAGATCTCTTCTAAGTCTTCTTCATTTTTAAGATGCTTTCGAAGATTTGACTTCAATCAATGTTAGACTCGTTCTCGAAGAAAGATAGAAATCAACAAGGTCTTCTTATTTTCTAGAACGAGATAAAACGTGAAGTAGATTTCAATCTACGTAATTCAATTCTTTAATTCGATTCTATCTTCATAATATTTGTTTGAAGCATTAATCTTAATCTTTGACGAAATTTCTTCTTCATTGTTAATATTGTTGTCGTTATCGTCGATCTTTATAAGATTTGATACGAGTTGTTTTCCTTTTGTTGTAAAGTTAATGCTTGGGGTAGAGGCGTATTGACCTAATATAGACATCCTTAGAGTGTTCAAAGTGTTACGCTAGTACTTCTTACGAAGATATTAGAGAGAATTATTTTATCGAAGAGATTTGTAGACGTCTTTAGGCAATGCAAGCAATTACTTGATAACAAGGGTTTGCAACTAAGTAGTCGTAACAATAAGTCAAGACTTAAGATAAGTTGAATACGATTCATAAGAGAGTCGCGTTTAGTTTTAGTTATATATATGATAAATCAATTGAATCGCTAGATTAATATCTTTGATTCCAATGATTCACTAATCCTAAATCGATGACCTTAATGAATCAATGTTCTTGATTCTACTAATTTATTGATTTAGTCACATGATACTTTCTTGGCAGATTGTGTTCTACATATTGTGAAGAGCTTTGCGTCGTAATCAACATATCTAAGCACGCGACTCGTAACATTATTTAATTAAAACTAATTTTGTTATTTGTATATATAATAAATATGCTCAAATAATGTAAAATAGAATTTAGATCGCTTATTTTAAATTGTATCTTAAGATAATTCTTAATAAATTGCAAATAAATATTGTCAAAATCAAATAACAATATATTATCGATATAAATATATATATAGATATTTTTATTCTTAAATACGAAGACAAAGAAATCGACAACAATAGAAGTTAGTCTTAAACTCTTTAGAAACTTCTAAATTATATTGTATTAAATATAAGATAATTAACGTAAACTATACAAAGCTTTTTGCAACTTGTATACTAGAGTAAAATTCTTAATAAAGTTGTCAAGTTAACTTACGTAAATAACTTCGTTCAAAAAGTTATAAAGAAAAACAATAATTATATTTATCTAATATATATAGAGATTACGAGCTTCTATTAATGCAAATAGAGCTCTAAAAATGTCAACTTTACTACTTCTATTTAAGTAAAGATAAAGTTTATATTAGCAATCTACTTATAGTTGTAAATTATTTATTGTATCTTGTATTTAAAAATACTATTATTAAGATTATATTTAATTTTGAATACTTATTTTTCAATAATCTTATATTGACAATGCAATAATTTTGTAAATATTTAAATATTGTTTTTAATATATAAAACAATTTTAATTTTTATAATCTTTTATTATTGTTATTATTCTAATAATCGACAAGCTTTCTTATAAAATTGTAATTTCGTAATTAATAAATTTAATATCTTTGATGCTTTAATATTACTAAGATTTAAGTTATTATTTATAGATAGTATCTTAAGCACGCGTATTATATACGTATAATCTTTAAATTTGTCGCATTTATATAAATTCTTATAGTTAAAACAATTAAATCTCTTATTGCTTCTAGTAATTTAATCAAAAAGCAATAATAAAGATGCTTTAATATATGAATATTTAGAAAATATTTAATTTGCAAAAGTAGACGACGATACAAACAATGCAAACAACAATATAGATAATAATATCAAATTTCTTAAAAGAAGCTCTTTTTTATTCTAATTTAATTTAATTTAATTTAATGTGTTCTAATCTAATATAAACTAATTATTCTAATTGCTCTATTTCTTCTTTTTAATGTTATTAATGTCTACAATATTTATAGTATTTGCAAGAGTAAAATATCTATTCTAGAAACATTAAAAGACTCTTATTTTATTATTATTCTTTTTTATTTAAATGTGTCTTGTTTCTTTATTAATATTGTCTTCAATGCACTTCGAAACTATTAAATCAAATATATAATAATTAGTTTCTTTATTAAAGCGCACATCGCGTAATAAATGCACTTGTTTTGTCTTAAAATTGTAGATCTTTTACTACTTTAAATCTTTATATTCTACGAAAACGTTTTTTCAAGAACGATTATCAAATTTGTGTTTTATTGTTGTCTTTAACATATATATATAAGAGCGACATTTTCGTGCTCTCAAATTGAGACATTTAATATAATTTTATTAATTATCTCAAAAGATATAGTTTCGAGTTTGCAAAATAACGTTGTAATAATTCTATTTTATATATAGACAATAACTTCGATAATATAGTTTTATAGTCTTATCGATATCTAGTAGATCTTGTAAATTGCCCAAATTAAATTAACAATTATATATATATTCTTTTCTATAACGTTGTTTTGTTCAAGCGTATAAGATGCAAATAACTTTTACTAAATATTAATCTTTTTAAATTAATTAACAAAGACGATGCTTTCTAGCTTGTCGCTTGTTCGCATGCGTTTAATTTTATAATTAATCTATCTTTCAATTTATGTTCAAAACTTCTTAAGACGTAAAAAAATCTTATTCTTCGTCTTTATAATATAAACAAAGAATATATTAAAGACGTTATTCTTAATCAATAGAAAATAACAATTGTTGCAAAAGATAATAAGCAACGAGTTCTTAATATTAATATATATTCTATTGAGAAACGTAATTGCTTTTAATATAAAATATCTAAATAATTTTGCTTGCTATTTAATTTTTAGATAAGACTCGCAAATCTTCTTTAATATAGACTTTATAATCTTTATATCGATAATTTTCTTTGCATTAGATAGAATATTGCAATAATCTAAACATACAAAGCGATAATATTATATCTCGATATCGATAGTCTTTTTAATTATTTTAAATATATAATAATCTTCTTGTTCTTTCTTTATAATCTTACGTAAACTTATTGTTTTAAATATTTCAAATCTTATTAAATATTATTGCTTGACGTTGTTCGCAAAAATTATATGCTAACTTTTATAATTAAAATATATAAATCTTTTAAGCAAAAAATAACATTCTATATTCTTATTTTTTAAAGTTGTTATGCTTATAAGATTGATTTTAATGTTAAACACAAATAGAACTTGTATAAGAGTTAAACTATTGTCTTCAAACAATTAAATTCGATATTTACTTATATCTTTAATTAATAGAACAAATTTATTTGTTATTTCAACGTTTGCATTGTTGTAACGTAGATTCTTAAACAAATATCAATTCTTAAAAACGTAAATTGTTGCTTTCGAGTCAATTATTTACACAACATTTCTAATAACGACAACAAAATAATCAATCTTCAATTTGTAATAAAAAAATTACGAAAAAGAAAATATAAGTATCTTGTTAATATATTTAATAATTCTAATTATGTTTACAAAAATATCGAAGATAATATTATTAATATTGTTGTTCTCTAAGAAATCAATAGTAAAACTCTAACAATTTTTTTTATATCTTTGCTTGCAATATTGTTATTTATAATCTAACTTGTTACAATTGTTATATATAATATTCTTATAACAACATTTGCAAGTTTTATATATTTCTAAAGATAAAGAGCGTTCTTAACAATTATTGTTGTCTTGATTTTTATCTTTATTGCAATCTTTGCAATTACAATCTTGTTTTTCTCGAGATTCTTTACGTTTCTTACTAGCTTCTTGATTGTCAATATAATTATTTTCTTTATAATTCTGGTCTTAATAATCTTGATTTTAATTTTTATCTTTTTCTTTTTCTTGTTCTTGTTTTTGTTAATTTTAATTTTCGTTATTGCGAGTAAGATTAATTTAATCGTTTCAAGTCTTCTAACAATGCTCTTTCTATTATAAATTTTAAAAAATTGTATCGAAATTAAGTACTTTGTTGTTTTTGTTATCACGAGCTTGTTATATAAGATAAATAATTCAAGTTTTAAATTGCTAATTAAGAGAATTATCTATCTTAATTACAAAGTAGTCGTTAATTGATATCTTAAGATTCTTGATCTTTATCTTTAATTTGTTTAATTAATTATAAAAGTTTGCAATGTCTTTGCATTTAACAAATAATAAATATTTTATCTTGCTTATTAACTCTTATTTGTTGCTTTAATCGCTAGAAGTACAAATTTTCTTAAGATAATTTTATGTTTTCTTCGCGATCTAGATCGATTTTAATTATATTTGAATTATTTTGCTACATATAAAATCTATCTTTTCGCGTGTTTTAGTATTACGAGACTCTTATTTGTTGAGCTTTTTTTGCATTTATCGATATTAAGTAGATTCTATTGATGCAAGTTTCGATCTATTGTTGTTAACATTCTCTTATAGATTTGCATTCAATAGAGCAAACTTTATGTTTCTAGATCAATTTAATTATATCGACAATTCTATAAGCTTTGCAAAGATTTATTCGAACAATTTATTATTATTTGTATTTATCTCGATAATATAAAGATATGTAATAGAAGAAGAAAGATGCAAAAGCTTTGTTAAATATCAATTTATACTCGAAGTAAATTTCTTTAACGTATAATTGTCTCGTGAAATTCTCTTTACGAGTCAATTAAATTACTAATTATTGTTCAATATTTATTTAATCAAGACGCTTGTTCAATAAAGTCGTCTTGAACTTATAGTTACTTGAAGCAAGTAATAAAGTCAAATAACATCTATATTGCTTGCTATAAAATCTATAATTGCAAAACAACTAACATATAGAAGAGCGCCAAGACTTTAACTTAATCGAGTAATAGTCTCGCAAGAAGCAATCTTATCTTATTGACTCTAACAAGAAACACTAATAAAGCTAAGAAACATTGCGTATTAATTAAGATAATAGACAAATATTAAGAGATATATTTAAGAGTACTTGATTTGTGTAAAGTATAATCTAGTTACTCGATCGCAATTATTATATCTTATAAAGATTTTTTTTTTTTTAACTAATTAGAATAAATTTTATAGACTCTCTAGAGATTATTATAGATAGAAAGAGATATATTCTTTATATAATCAATTACTTTAATCGATTTTCGATATCTTATATTACAAAGACTAATAGACTAGACAATATTATTAATTGCTTATAGATAATCTTTGCGTTATATCGAAGATTAATTGCTATTTATTGCGACTACAACTCTTACTTTAACAACTAGAAACTGCGCAACTAGCTATATAATTAAGAGATATTTATCGACTATAATTTATCTAAATTGTTAAAGAGCACAAAGATAATAAAGATTAACAATTATTTACTCGAGAACGTCTTGCAAAAGAGCTTGATAAAATTAAATATAACTCTCTTTAGATTTACAAGATTTCTAAACTATTAATTAATAATTTATCTAAATATATTTTTAACAAAAATTTTACTAGATTAATTTCTATTAATTGCAATCTTCGTAGACATTAGTACAATTACTATCATCTTAAATTACAAACAAGCATCTTAGTTATTTTAGTTTCTATTGCACGCTATATTGATGCAACAATACTCTAATTATAAAATTTAATTGCACAATACTATATTATAATTATTAGAGACTCGAAAGAAAAGCAAAGCAATTTGCTACAATTAAGAGATTGTAGAAGCTAAGTTTAATCTTAAGAACTATATTCTTATATTCTAGAAGATTATTATTAAGTTAGAATTTAAATAAAGAGATTCTCTTATAATATCGAAATATAGAAATTACAAAATATTATATATTCTTAAGTAGTTAAATATAGATAGTTGTAAGATTCGAGATATATTTTATAAGAATTATCTTAAGTTGTTTGTCTTGCAAATTAACTATCTAGTTCTTAACAAAATAAGAGACAAATCTGCTACAATTTATTAACTAATACAAAAATCTAAACAACAAAAAAAGACGAAAGGAAATTTCTTTTCTATCTTATAGTACACTATTTTTGCTTCTTTTTTGCTCTAATACTTAATATCAATATTTATAGTCTTAGCAATTGTAGTCTATAAAAATCTACTTTTCGATTAAAATCTTTATTATTTTTTAATATTCGAATTTGTGCAAATCTTTTTCTTGCTTTATCTTACTTTACTTTACTTTAATTTGCAAAAAATTCGATTAAGTTTCTTGCTAAACAATTCTTACTTTTCTATTGTTTATTTTTTACTTACTTTAAACTATACTATTTTATTATCTATTATCTTATTAACTATTAAATAGCTAATAGATTTTCAAGCACTATTGCTATAACGTGCAATTAAGTGATTGATATAGTTATAGCAACAATATCTTTCAATACAATATTATCTAATAGAATTTCCTCTATCTATACAATACAAATTAAACTTTCAATTTCAAATAAGTTTAATTATAGAGTTAACTTTAAGATTGCACTATTAAAATATTACGAAAAGTTAATTAATTAAGTAGAATTAAATAGTTTTAAGATTAAGTTAATTAATATTGTTTAATATTAATATAATTACAAAATCTTTAATTTCTTTTTAATAAAAATTAAAGATATATCTTTTTACGTGCTTTTACAAAATTATTATATTAATATAATACAAGTCTTTAATTAAGAAAATATCTTTAAGTAATTTGAAGACTTTAATAGTAATAAAACTATTAGATTTAATTGCAAATTAAAAGATTATACAATTAAGAAAGAGAATAAAGATATTAAGAAGTTTTTTTACAAGATAGTAAATAAAGGTTTGCTTTGTAAAAATAAGAGTACAAGAAATATAAAAGTCTTATTACGCATTAAGAAGTTTAAAGATAACAAGAATATTTTTTGCGTAATACAAAATAATAGAATATCTACTATAAGAAAGCTAATTTTATATATTATAAAAAAGAGAGAAAAAGCAAAGACAATTGTTGTTTTTATTACAATTATATTAACAAGAGTTATTACTTAATTTAATTTAATTTAGAGCAATTTATTATTAAGTAAAGCTTTAAATATAACTATTTAGTCAACTACTTAATTAGCAATTTAGTAAATTTCTAGAATCTTTAATACAATTACTAAGTTAATTGTTTATTAAAGATCTTCTTCTATTTTTAAGTTTTTAATTAAATATTATGTATTGTCTTTTTTAGTAATCGAACAAGCTCGAAGTATATATATTAGTAATTAAATAAAAACTTAAAAGCAAATTTAAGAAATTAACAATCTAATCTATTAAAAGCGCCCCAAGGATAATAGATGCCTCGAGCCTTATCGGGTCAAAAGATTACAATGATCGCGATCTAACAAGCACGATATTACCTATTACACATATATACTAAAAGGGTTGTCCCTGCGCGCTCGAAGAGCGAGCTCAACGACATAACAACTATCTTTCTCTCTAAATCTATGTTCGCGAAAATAAGTTAAAAGAAAGTCAAATCGAGCTACGTTCGCAATATATCTTCTTTGATTTATTAATACTATAAACAAATTCTTAAGAGCGAAGAATCTTGTAAACGCGATCGAAAACTCTCTTGACTTAACGAACATTTTACGAATTAAACTTACAATCTTACAATTTGATTTGTATATTCGTTAGATCGCAATTACTCTATAGCGCTCTAGAGATAATAGATATCTCGAGTCTTATCGAGTCAAAAGATTACAATAATCGCGATTTGACAAGCGCAATATCATCTATTACACATATATACTAGGAGGGCTGCCCCTGCGCGCCCGGGGGGCAAGTCTGGCGATATAACACTATTAAACTATATTATTATAACAAGATAATATCTTTAAAGAATTAATAGATTAGAATATACAAATCTTGTTTAAATTATCTAATTCTAAAAGATTGTTTAAAAAGTTAATAAAAGAGATTGCGAACATAAAAAGTAGCGCAACAACTTAACTCGCAACTTTCGAACAAGAATTTTTGCTCGATTAAGCTATTAAGAGAGACAAAGATAACAAGAATTATTAGACTTCGACAAATATAAAGAAGTTTTTGCAGTATTAAATATTTGTTATTGCAAAGATTATTAAGATTAAGTCTAAAATTTTATTACAAGATAGTAGATACTTTAAGAAGTTTCTCAAATTACTTACTTCTATTATATCGATAATAGATTACTTTTACAACAAAATCTTTTTTTAATTCTTGCGCATAATTAAGTCTACAAGATTTCTAAATTATTATATAGACAAAACAATAAATATTCTTTATAACGTTGCAAAAATGCTAGTAAAAATAGATATCGACAAGATACAAAAAATAATTGCAATTATAAGAAATTACTATTGAAAGATTAAATTTATTTAGAATAATTATATAATACGCATAACAAAAAGTCTTATATTATAAACTATTATTGTAGACTTTATTCTTAACTTATTAAAGCAAAGAGAAAGTTTAAGCATTTGCATTTAATAAATTCTAACTTTAGTTCTAGCTATATATAAATCTACTATAACAAAAGTTGTAGTTTTGTGTTACTAATATCTAGACTTTGTGCAAGATCAAGATTAGAATCTTGCCTTACTTTCGAGAATCTAGAAATCTAAGTCAAGCTTTGCGAAAAATAGTCTTAGCATTTCTTAATATTGCGCTTGTAGATGTGTTTGTCTTGTAGAGCAATTATAATTTGTCTACGTAAAATGCGCATAGATTCTCTTGATTTATTAGAGTTGTCTCAAAAGTAAAGTTTGCTCGAATCGACAAAATCTAACGTTTAAATCGAAAAATATAATAGTTTAACGCAATTATGCAACTAGCAAGCAATTGCAAACGTTTGTACGTATTGCGAATATTAAAACTTTACGCGTCAAGATGTAATTTAATTTGATAAAGATTTCACAACTTTGTCGAACTTTAAGAAAACAAAACAAGCTCTTTGAGCAAATTCTGTCTCGACAATACTAATTTGAGTACATAGAATAGATAGATCTATGAGATTTGCAAGATCTTGTAAATATCTTAGTTTCTATTAGCTCGATCTGCCTTTCGAAACGCGAATAAGAGCAAAACTATAGAGATCGATAAGATTTAAAAATCTACTAGTAAAAAGAAAGAAGATTGCTTTTTGTAGTTTTTCTTTTGCTTTGCTTTACAAGCTTACAACCTACTACTTTATAAGATTGTAGAGGCTCCTATTTTGAGCGTCGATAATGTAACTAGGAGATTGCAAACTAGGTAGTTTTAGGACTAGTTTTTCTAGTGGCTTGGAGGACTATTTAGGTCCTCCTGCAGCTTCTGCAATCAATCATCCTTTCTACCCACCAGAACCTGCACCTACTAGTTGTCCGTTTTCTGGGGCCGTGAGACTGATTTTCCGGGCAGTTGGGGCAGACGCGACCAAGAGTATCGCTTTGAGAGGAAAGCGAAGGCTTCTCCCGCCTCTGCTGTACCACCGTTTCGGTGCTCAGGTGTCATGTACACACACGTTCACCATCGAGTTGATATCCACCCTTTTTGTCTTGCCGGTCGACCCCGCATGCGGTGGGTCTTCACACGGCGGTACTGGAAGCCTGCTCTTAAACCTCTGCTGCCATTCATCCACGAAATCCTGTCCTAGCCCCACCTCCTTAGGCAGCTTTTGCGCCATCGGCTGCCTGTATGAGGGCCCCGTACTTGCATCGAGCTGCTTTTCAGGTGCAAGTTGTGCTGATGCGTCTGTCGGTACGTTGGTCAGGATACGAGGATCGTGATTGTCGATCAAACCCCGGAGGTATTGTTTGATGGCTTCGTCAAATCGATATTCAGTAGTGTTAGACAAGGCCAGAACATCTCCTGCTCCTATCGAAGGACGTCCAAGCCATTCCGTAATGTTGCGGTAAGAATCCCGCCGTTGCAGCCGGCTAACGATTTCGTTGTATCCTCGGTCAGCATTGAGCGAGCATATTATCTGTTCAGTCCAGATGTTCTCCTCCAGTTTGTTTTCTTCTTCTTCTAGGTATTCGGTCTTCCGCTGCAAACGTTGAATCTCTTGGACCATCTGCTCTTTCGCCATCTTGGCGTGGAATACACGGATCAAGGAGGGTTCAATTGCCACAACGTCTACAGGTAGGCTTAGTACCGTCACACTGTATCTCATAGGCTATGTGTGTCGCCTGCGAAGGGGATGACTGCCGTAAGCATAGAAGCGGTGATGACGGAGGCTGGGGATCGCACAGTGGTACAAAACATTACCTATCATCCTATCAATGTGCTATTTGTTTCCAGGTCGCTGAACGCCCCAACTCTTCGACGATAGACAAAGAGAATACCATGTAACCACAGCCAGAGGAGAACAATCGCCGATGACAATAGCGCATGTAGACATCCCAATCTATTGGATTAATAAGTGACGAACACTAGCATTTGTTAGACATGTAGATTCCGTAAACCTTTGCAGCGTGAACTTTGAAGTGCATTAGGCTTTTGAGCGCGAGCTGGGCACATTTATCGTTGAGGAATGGATAGTTTTGGTTTGGCTAAAAATGGTAATGCCTGTTAGAGTAACGCTGGAGCGAGTATTTGCTATCGAAGATGTATTGTCGTTCGAACAAGAGCAACTTAACGTCGTCAATGCAATGTAGGCATTGAAAAGATCGATATTGAAGTGGGAATTAACATTCGATTAGGGCGTCGAAATTTGAGCATTTCGATTTGATTTTTACATTAGTAATGTTATTCGAGAAGTTGATAGCAATGTTATTCTCTTATAGTTGACAAGGTTTTCGAAGACGTTGTTCTCGACAAATGCATAGCGAGACAAAGTTATCAACAATAAAGATTTGTCGATTTATGTTGTTATTGCACTTGGCGAACGACAACAAATCGAAAAAAATCTAGATAATGCGCGTACGTTCTTCGAAGATATACTTCAACAAGATCGAGCAAGACTAAATAAGAAAAAGAATAAAATTGTTAATTGTTAGCTAGACGCGTATATTTTGCATCGAAGTTTTTGCATCGTAGTTTGTTTGCACTTGTATCTTAAGTGCTCGCTCTTTCTCTTTAAGCAAACAATCGACATCTTGCTTAATTTGCTAGTATTTGTTATAGATTAACTAATCTTTTGTTCAATAAATAAATTTAAATATCTTGCGAATCTCTTTGTAGAGACTTCGCTAGTACTTACGCAACTCTTAAATGCTCGCACTCTATTGCAAATATTGCAATTACTAGAGAAACAACTCTTATAATTGGCGAAAATCTATTATGCAACTTATTTAATAAGAGACACAAATTAAGTTTCTTTGCAACGTAATATCTCGATTGATCGCTTGCGTGTCGTAACAAATTATTCGAAAAAAATTTGCTAAAAGATTATCGAATTGACGTAATCGAGTACAAGATTGCGCATTGTCTTGTTCGAATTAGAATTGTCTATCTTAGTTAGTTGAAATGTTATAGCGTTATTAACGCCCTAGCGCCTCAAGATATAATAGAGTATGTAATTTTAATTTTCTACAAAAGTCTTAAATAGTTACGACTTCTCTTTCTAGTTAAAAAGCGAGAAGTAGACTTGCACGTTATAACAAGTATTAGATAGAAAGAAAGCTCGTCTCTTTTTGTTCTTTTACAATAAGTCTTACTATTATTTATTTCAAATAGTTGAGATATAGTAATGCAAGCCTATTATATCTTACGTCTTTTATATCTTAATATGTTGACAATAAGCAAATATACTTGCATTATACAATTCTTATTATTTTATCTTTCGAAGAAAAAGACTTAAGATATAATAATATTATGTTAAATTAAAACAATTCAAGTTACAACAATTATTTAACTACTAAATTAGAGTTCGAGAAATTTAATATTCTTAAAAACAATAATTGCTTATAAAAAACAATAAAACTAATAGTTCGAATACTATTAGAGCTTCGACTTTACATTAATAGATTAAAATATTAATAATAAAAATTTAAGATTTGCAAAACATTTAGCAAGTTCAAGTTATAGTAGTAGAAGCAACAAACTCTTAAGCTCTCTAAATTGTTATTGTATTGTTGTTACTTATATTTAAGTCTTTAAAGCTTAAAAAGCTAAAATTATATAAGAGTTTAAATATAAGTAAACATATTATTTAATTTTGCGAAATTAATATTAATATAATGCGATTTTCGACATATTTTACTATTAATAAACACAAAATTCTCTATTGTATATTATTTTTGAAAAACAACGTCGCTATTTAGTAATATTCAAAAACAAATAATAACGCTAAGCTAAAGAGCAAGATCTTTAAAGAATTTAGAGAGTTTTTATTAAATTTAACAATTAATTCTACTAATTGTCGTCTTTTTGTCTACAAAAGATAGAAGAATATTAGATAGAAACTAGACTAAAAGATAATTGTCTTTAAGAAATATTTAAATAAGCTAAAGACTTATTTATTATTGCTTTTGAAAAAGCATAAAATCTATATATTTCTAGTTAAGCTTAAGCTAGATTTGAAAGTAAAAATTCTGAATATCAATAATTTATTAAATATTCGCAACGAACTATTAATTATAATTATTATGTAAAAACAAATATTAAATTGCACTTGTAAAGTAGATATAAGCAACTTTAACATTAGCGAAATACAAAAAATTGTAGTGTCTCTTTAGACAAATTTTACTAAAATTGTTACTTAGACAAAATTAACAAGTTTATTAAGAACAAGAAATTCTATATTTTAAGAGAGTTATTAATATTGTACAAGCAAGTTTACAAGATTAGTAACGCGAATTATTTGAGTTGTATCAAATATTATAAATATTATAAAAAAAGATATTACAAATTAGATTGTTTTAATAAATACAAATAAGACTAATTTATTGTTGTTGTTATTGTTATTACAATAGATGCAAAAGAAGATTAAGCTTCGTTAACGTCTCGCAAACAAAGCAAGAAAGATAAATAAAAACAATCAACTTAATTTTAGTAAAAGATTAAACTTAACTTCTTGATAACAAATATTGAGTTATAAATCTAATTAATTTAAGAGCTAAGTTAAATCTTATTAATTACGTCTATATAATACAATAAGAATTGCAACTTATACTTGCTATCTTATTAATATTAAATGTTACAACGTCTACAAGTTAATTTATTACTTAGTTAATTTATAAAATTAATATTAAAAATGCACTACTCTATTCTACTTAGTTAAATATGTAAATTCTAATCTTATATTAAGTATATTAATACTAATTAAGCAAGATATATTAATTGATTCGAAGAAGAAAAGCTAGCAATTTAAGATTGCAAATAGCAAATTAAAAATAATTAATTTTAAGTAATTTGTTTTAAATCTTGTTAAGCATAGTACAATTTATATAATTGTTTGCGTTAGCGTTACGAAAATGTCAAACAAAAAACTAGTAAAGTTTAAGATTTCTAAGAAATTAAGAAATCTAGAAGATATTTGTAATAATAAATTGACTAAAATTCTATTAGAATTAAGAAGAGAAAATTATATTATTAAGTTTTAAAACAATAAAGAGTTATTTTTTATATCTCTTTATAATCTTTTATAGAACAAGCTAGTAATACTTTAATAATATTTTGATAATATATTAGTTAAAGATTAAATTAAGCATTTAACTTTGCTTGCAAGCGTTTCTATTTTATTTATATTAAGATCAAACAATAAGTTATATCTATACATCGATTATAGAGACTTAAATGCAATTATTGTCAAAACTTGTTATTTATTGTCTCTAATTATAAAAACGCTTAGTGTAATCGATAGATTGAATCGAACACTTTTTTTTCAACCCAATTCACCCTCCTGGGCCTCGTAGGATTGGGTTAGGGTCAAGGCGCGAACCCGATCTTAGGGTCGAGTTTCGTCGAGTCAATGCCAAGAACTCAAGCTAACTTCGTCGCGTTAGCATTCGCTTATCTTATCTTATCTTATCTGTGCGCTAATTCGATTGAGCTAGCATAGAGTTTACGCTAATCGCATATAATTAGCGCGTCACGTGACGTCACGTGATCGGGTAAGTTGGATTGAACATTCGACGCGCATTCTTCGCTCGTTCCATTCTGTTGAGCTAGGAAATTTGCCTGACCCTAGGATCAGGATTGGGCGAACTGACCCAACCTAACAATTACACTAAAAACGCTAAATTGTTTATACAAAGCAAAGCACTTTATTTTCTTAGATTTAAAGAACGTCTATTATTGTATTTACATTAAATGTAATAACAAATAAAAGACAACGTTTTGCATACATCATAAGTATTTCGAGTATCAAATTATATTATTTAAATTAGCAAACGTATTTGCAACTAGACTAATCGCAAAAATTCAAATTACTTACGTAACTTAATTTTATAATGTTAAATTCAAGTTTTTGACAATTAAGCGAAAGAATTTGTTCTAAGCGAATTAATTAAGTAGCTTAATTTATCAATCTTGACAATTCGATTTTACGCTAAAAATTTAAATTGAATTTCGATTTCAACTTTTGAAATTAAAACTCGACTTAACAATTAATCTATTTGTAACTTTTCAAATCTATATAAACAAAACTCTACGAAGACTAATTAATATAACTTGTGTAATTTATATAAATAATATATTAATATATAGTAACAATTTAACGAAGCACTAATATTATATTAAATAAATATTAAAGTATCTTCGCAAATATTTGTTGTACATTAATCTAAAGAAGTATAAATTTAATATTACAAAAATTAAATTTCTAGACTTTATTATATTTCTAAAAGATATACAAATAAACTTAAGAAAAATTAAAACAATTAAAGAGTAATTTAAATCAAAAACTTATTACAAACTTTAAATATTTTTAGATTTTATAAACTTTTATAGACGTTTTATATATTGTTATTTGAAAAAAGTTATCTTTCTTATTAATTTATTAAAAGAGAGTAAAAATAACAAGAAATTTAATTCTTTTGTTTAATTTAATAAAGCAAAGCAAGTATTTTGCTAACTTTGCGACATTTTTATATTAACATTACTACTTTGTTATTATAATTTAAGCAAGAAGATTAGAGTAAAAACTAACGTATTTAATATTGCAATTGCAAGCATTTTAAGTTAACAAAATAACAATAAAAACTAGCGCTTAATAATATTCTAATTGCGAAAAATAATTTTGACAAAACAAAATTATAAGATGCATAACTAGGAATTGCTAGCTATTGTAGTTGCTTTTAAGCAATAAAAATACTATTTAAAAAGTAATACTTATTTTGTTAAGATATAATTAAACTACGATAATTTTAAAAAATTTATAAATTCGAAGAAGCTAAACTTAAGACAAGCTTGCTAGACGCTCAAGTTAGTTGTCTATAACTTTGAAATTTTTTATTATTTAAATAAGAAAAATTCGACAAATAAATTGTTAAAACGTTTCAATTATAAAGAAGTATTGTTGTTAAATATTAAATTGTTATAATGTTGCAAAACAAATTGATATTGTTATTTAACAAAAATTTGCTAGTGCAAAGCAAACAAAAGAGATTAATTAATTTGACTTTTGTATTTTAAAATAGATTAGCGTTATTACTTAACAAAAAGTTGCTAGCGCAAAGCAAACAAGAAATAGCAAATAATTTAACTATTATATTAATACTAGCAAAAGTATTTACTAGTAACGCGAAAGTCTCGTAATTATAAAATAGAAAAAAGGTTCCTAATAAATTAGCATCTTTATTTTAACTAGCTAATATATAGATTGTAATCTTAAAAAGAGTAATTAAAGATATATCAAAGAAATTGTATAAAGAATCTCAAAAATCTCAAATTTATTCTTAATTAAGAATCTTTAAATTAAAGATATTTAAGTCCAAAAAATTTGTATTAAAGTTAAAAAGTTGTTTTGTTATTAACAAAAGATATAAGCTTTAGATCAAAAGAGTTTTGTTAAATATAATAAATTGCTTTATATTTTAGAAGATACAATTGTTAAAAAGAAGCTAATTTGCAAAAAATTTAACAACTCTTTAATAAAACACTTTAAAGTTAAGAAAATTTTATTTTTATTTTAGAAAAAATATTTCTAGCTCGCTTGCGCAAAGCAAATTAGAATATATATTAAAGTATATAATATTTGTTAATGCATTAAAGTTTCTTGTTATAAATTATATAATAAGCTTTAGTTTTTATTTGTTGCTAAGAAGCTATAAAAGAAAATTATTATAAACTTTATTACAAATTTGTTGTTAAACAAGCGTTAAGAAGTTGTATATAATTCGATTTTTATAATAGTTAATTGTTGTATTAAAATAATTAAATATATATTTATAATTACTAGAATCGATATCGCAAAGCTAGCAAAAGTATTTTTTAATAAAATTGTTTTATGCTTTAAAATATTAGCTAGTATAGTATTTAATAAATAATTTATTGTTACTAGTATTTTTTAATTTATTATATATTTTTATGTATAAATTAAAAGACAATTAAGTATTGCTTTTTATTTTTAAATAAATAACTTAATTAAGTAACAAAATTAAATTCTTAAGTATTATTTTCGCATTTATGTTAACGCTAGGCAAGCAAAATAAGCTAATTTATTGTTAATAATAGAATTTATTTATAACAATAGTTATTACATCTTAATTAAAGTTTTGTCGTTCTATCTAATATACAATTGTTATTCGAAAATTTATTATAAAGTTAAGAACAACTTTATCGAAAAGAAGATACTATCGACACAAGAACGCGTAAAACAACTTTATAACTTAAAAAAAGTTTTAACAAAACGTCTTAAAAACGTTGCTATATAACAAGCGAAGTACTACAATAAAAGATATAAATCAAAGAGCTTTGTTATAGAAGAATTAATTATACTCTTAATTAGAAATTTGAGACAAAAGAGATATAGTAAAAAAATGTTGCACAAGTATATTAAATTCTTTAGAATTAAAAATAAGATTAAAATGCAAGTTTATTGTCTTATCTTACTTAATATCTATCGAATTTATAATACTTTTTATATTTTATTTTTAAAGTTATATTTGTATTGCGCTAGCAATAAGCAAGCGAAACAAATATTGCAAACTTCGAAACTTATAAATAACAAAGTTAAATAAAAAATTAAAGAAACTCTTAACAAAATTAAGTTAAAGAAATAAATATAATATAAGATTAAGTAAATAAATTAAGACAAAAAGTACAATCAATAATTAAGAAAAAAGTTTCCTAATAATACTAATAAGTTACAAAAGAAGTTTAAGAAGCAAACGCGCAATAAACAAAGACGCAAATAATAATATAATATATATAACAACAACAATTATATTAATAATATTCGAATTAAATAAAATTGTTAATACAACGTTGTTGTATTTAAATATATTGAAAAATTTCTTTATTTTGTTACTTATAGTATCGAAAATAATAAAATCGCTTATTATTAATATATAGTTATTAAAAATAGAAAACGTTCCAATGTCGAATATCTATTTATCTTCTCTTTTATTTATTTATCTACAATGTTGTCTATTGCGTTGTCGAGAACAACGCGATATTTTCTCGCTTTTTTCGAAGAAGAGTGCGAGAAAGACAACAAGTCAATTTCGAGATATAAAGTGTCTAAAGTTGTCTTTATAGTATTCTTATCTATCTTATTCTTCTTCTTATCTATCTTTTTCTTTCTCGAAAATTTATTTTATTATAAAAAATCTATAAGTTAACAAAGCAACAACAAAACTAAAAATGCACTTTCTTCTTTCTATATCTTAACAATAAATTAGTAAGAAATTAAATATAGAGAGACTAAAAGCTTATCTTTTATTTTAATTTTTTATTCTCTAAACAAGCAAGTTTGCTAACTTTATTACGAGTGCTAACTAGGGCAGACTTCGCTCTTTGGGTCTTTGTCTGTCTAGCTTCGAATATACTACGAATAGTAGCTAGCGTCTTAACACTTATAGTACTTATACTTATTTCCTATATAGAGATAGTTCTACATAGCTAGTATTCTTGTCAATCAATTATATACTAGACTATTAGCTCTATTCTTTGACATAATACTAGCTATTTCTTCGAAATTAGTTAGCAAAATGTCTTCTAAAAATATTCAAATTTGCTACTCTTAACTTTATAGATTGTACAAAACAATCTTAGATATTAATTGTTAAATACAAAAGAAAATTGAGTCTAATAAAGACAATAGACGTTTAAGTATAAAACGCAACTTAATATTTGCTAACATTAAACTTTAAGATATATATAGACTAATTGTCGATTTGGTATTCGATTTCAACTTTGGAACCGAATCGAATTGCCAAGAAATCGAATAAAACCAAATCGCTTAAAGAGGCTAGCTTATTACTATAATAAGTTTAGCTTAGTCGAAAAGTTACTATTTTAAGCAATTCGATTTCCAAAAAAAATCGAGAAACCGAATCTTGACGCTCTCACGTGATATTTTCGGTACCTCGCGATCAATCTAGATATATATTAATAGAAGAGTAAAATCTATCTAAATTGCAATAACGTTACAACAAAGCAATCTCTAGTAAAAAGAAATAAACTATATAGATTAAAAAATGCTCGACAAGTTTTTTATAAAGAGCGTTAATAGTAAGTTTGCTATATATAGTATTATTAGTAAGTCTATTGCAAAGAACATTATTAGTAAGTCTATTATATACAACATTATTAGTAAGTCTGCTACAAAGAATACTATTAGTAAGTTTGCTATAAAGAGCATTATTAGTAAATCTATTGCAAAGAACATTATTAGTAAGTCTACTATAAAGAGCACAATCTTACTACTACAAAGAATTTTTTTTACAATACTTTTGCTATAATGTTACGTTTTAATAAACCAAAAAGATGCAATACAAGTTGTTTATCTATCGCAATATTTACTCGAATATTGTTTGCTATAGATAAGTGTATTTACTATCTTATTAAGTACGTTACAATAAGCAAACAATATTAATTAAAGTATCTATTTAAACTTCTTCAATCGCCTAAACAATTATATACTTACTTAGTCTTCTATTTATAAATTAATTAAATCGAACTAATATAATCAAACTAGCAAATATGTCTAAAGTTAAGATTGTTACTTTTGTTGCATCTTTCTCTTGCTTTTCTAATTACTCGAAGCTATTTAATTTATATAAATTAGACAGTTTGTCTCGAGCTCAATACAATGTTCTCAATAGATCAATAATTAATAAGTTAAGTATATCTAGTTCTTACAACTTACAAGTTAACTATATAGTTAGCGAATACAATTTATTAAATAAGAATAAAGCTTAATCAAGATATTAAGAACAACAGTCGAATAAAATCGAAGATAATCTATTACTTATATATTTGTTGGCGTTAAAGCTATTAAAGAATCTTAAACAATACTATATTATAGAGTTATCTACAATCAAAAATCAAGATATCTTTGTATTCTACAACTATATTATTAAAGAATTAATAAATATCTCTATAGTAAATGTCGAAGTTCTAAGAGAAGTTGTGAATTAAAATTCTAATAACTAATTTTATGCATTAATAAATGCAGCTTAGATTAAGAAGCGAATTAACGAAAACGTCAATTATTACAAGAATTAGACTAATTGTCGAATCGAGTTTCGGTTCCAAAAGTTGAAATTAAAATTCGACTCGAATTTTTAGCGTAAAATCGAATTGTCAAGATTGATAAATCAAGCTACTTAATTAACTCGCTTAGAACAAATTCTTTCGCTTAATTGTTAAGAATTCGAATCTAACGTTATAAAATCGAGTTACGTAATAAATTCGGATTTTCGCGATCAATCTAACAAGAATAGCAAGACTAGAAGACAGATTAAATAAGCAAAATTTTTTAGCAAATATATCGAAGTTCGATTTGTTATAAACGAAGTTATTAAGAAATGCAATCAATTAAAAGAGAATATCAAAAAACTTTTAGTTAATCTAAAGAATGTTATTTTTAATAGAGATAGACTCTATAGAGCTTGCAATTATTATTGGATTTCGCTCAAAACTATTAATAAGAAGCTTAATAAAATAAAAGCTAAGAAAGATAATCTAGTTGCTCTAAGTTACTCTAATTCTAATATTAATCGATTTAATTATAATTTGTTATTTAATATTAACGAGAACAATTAACAATTGCGTTAACAAACAAGTTATATATATTAATAACAAATTTAATCAAAGCTAAATTTCGAGTTAGAATCAAATTCTTATACTCGATATAAACAAGATAACTTAATATCTCGAGACAACTTACAATATCGAGACATGTCTAAGTTTCGAAATAATTCTAACAAATAAGAAGCTTAATACAACTATCTATATATCAAATTAAGAATTAACTTGTTTCTATTTCTCAATAAAGTTATTAAGATTAACTATACTAGTATAACATATAAAGATATAGTATACAATATTATCAAGTTTTGTTTAAGCTTGCATTTTACTAATTTTTATCGAGACATTAACAAATTAATTTAACATCTTAACAATATATTCGACAAGCACAACAAGTACATTACGAATCTTAACAAGCTTGTAAATAAGAATTCTAAAATAAGCTTCAAAAATCTTAACAAGACGTTTAATAACTATCTAGTTAGATTTACTATAACAATTGCATTGCTAAATTTTAATCAAAATATTTAAAAGATTTACTTTACAAGAAATCTATTTAATAGATTATAGCAATTCTGCATTATTGTTTAAGAGAATCTAAGTCTTATAACTCTAATAGAAAGAATGCGTTAAATCGATCAAAATTATTAACGCGCAAATAAAGACAAAGAATTGTATTAATTGTACAACAATTAATATAATACTTAACGCAACAATCGAAGTAATACTTCAATTTAGACTTGCACTATCAATTGTCTTATTAATTGTTCTCTCGACAGATTTAATTGTCGAGAATTTGAAGACTATATAACTTATTTTTGTAATTAATCTTCGAAGCTTAAGAACAAAATTAAGAAGCAAAAACTGTATTTCGATTGCTTAAAGTTAGATTACTTGCATAAAGACATTAATTGTCTCTATAAGAACAAAGTTCTTATATTACAAAAAAAAGTTATTGTATAGTATCTTCGCAAAAGTCTATACATAGACGCGTTTTTTCGCGTTTTTTAATTTAAACCTCTTATTATTTATCTTTTTTACTTAGTTATTACATTATAAATAGAACTTTGTTGTCTTCGATATCTGGCAATTGTTATTGTTATAGTAAATATACTTCTTATTAAAGAGAGCTAGTGGCAGGAGCTATTACTTATAAAGCTTGTTTGTGTTAATTACAAAAGAGCTTTGAGATCTCGCGACACATTATTAGAACTATTGTCGAAAATATCTTAGTACGTTACAACAACAAGTTCAAATTACATTCTAGAAGACTTAAAAAACTCTCAATATGTAATAAGAGATATATCTTGAGAATTGTACAACAAGATCTCAAAATTACATACAAAAATCTTGCTAAGAAGATCGGTATCTTTGTTTTGCATAATACTCTCTATCGACTACTAAAAGAGAAGAATATTATCAATTAACTACGCAAAAAGAGATTGCTCTTAACGTCTAAGATAATAGACAAACAATACGCATAGACAATAACTTACAAATATTGAAGTTTTAAGAAGTAAGCAAAGATTATTTGAAGCAGCAAATACTTTGTCGAAAGAGATATAGACAAGCAATACAAATAGTGCTTTTGTATATCTATACAAAAGTAAGACAAGACTATAATTTAATTATACAAGAAAGAGCACAACTTTAGCATTATAATATAAGCTTGTTTTTAAAACTTAAAGTACTTCAATCTTTATACTTTAGAGCGTAATTTCGAGACAAAGAAGTATAAATACTTTATCAAATTCTATATTTACGTATTGAACAATAATCTTCTTGAAATCTATCAATTAGATCTTATATTTATGCAAGATAACGCTTCTATATATATATAACAAAAGCGATAACGTTATAATTTCGCAAAAATAATATAAATGTTATAGAATAGCTACTCTATAGTCTTGATATAAATTTAATTGAGCATCTTTGATTTCTTCTTAAAGAAAACGTTTACAAAGTTAATTCCTATATAAACAACGTAATTAATAGTAAGAATAAGATTAAGAAAATCTTATTTAATGCATTATATAAGATATAAGAGGCGTTAAATAAGTACTATTTGCATAATTTAGTATAAAGTATAAAAAGAAAAGTAAAGACACTTATTGCGTCGAAGAAATAGTATATCAAGTATTAGAGCTTAGTTTTTTTGAGAATATACTTGTTGATCGAATACAAATTACTATCTAAATTAAATAGCTTCTTAATGCTTTAGATAATATTTAGTTAAAATAATAAGAAGAATAGTTTTTGATAGAAACAAGATTGCGTATAGACTTTTGCGTTAGTATTGTAATTCTTAAAAGCTTTAAACTAAAATTTATCGATAATAATCTAAAGTTTCGATATAATTCTATCGAAGACTATGTTAATAAAATAAACGACAATATCGATAGTAACTTCGAGAACTCGAAAAAAGTCTAGTCTCTAACAAAAGTTATAGTTAGAGACTAGTATTAACTAATCTATATACGCAAATCTCTTAGCTCGAAGAGATTTGCGCTTAATAGATTGTCAAGCTTAATCTAATTAGAACTTAAATAGAACAAAAAGTTTCTCTTATTTTCGATTAACAATTCGACTTTGTTGTCAAAATCTATATATTTAATAACAAGATCAAAGTCGAGTTTCTTGCAAATATAGAAATATTTGCTAAGAACTTTGTTAACAAAAACTTATTATATAATACAAGCTCTCTTCGATTAAGTTAATATTATTAATAAAGTTTTGTCTTGTAAACAATAATTTGATTCTCAATATTACTTATATAATTTGCTTGGACTTTAGTCTCGATTGTTACAAAAAATAAATATAAGCTCTTATTATCGACTTAAGCAACTACAATATAATTGAAGATATATTCTAACTAAAACTTTATAATTTCGATATTAATTACAATATTTATTGTATAAGATTTAACTTCGATTATTGTATAATTAATTGCAATTACAACAAAAAGATAATCAAGATCTATAACAAGAAAGTTAGAAAAATTCTTAAGAAACAATTCTTAAAGAAGATCAATTACAGAAATATTAAAAATATAATTGTTGTTGCGTTCTTTATTATAGCAAGTTAAAAAAACAATTAAGTTGTAATCATATAATCTTAATACTTTGCAATACTAAATTAACTTAAAGAGAATAATATCTTGTACTTGTGCAATACTTATATTAGCGATATTGCTACTATTATAGCGAGCGACTACAACAAGTTTTTTGTCAAAACAAAAAAGTTGTTGTTTATACAAACTTAATTTAAGCAATATATTCTTATAAACTATTACAACAATTTCTTGTATTAATAGAATTCTTAAGTTGTTAATATATTATCTTTGTATTGCTTAATTGATTATTTAATTAATTTAATTCTCGAAGCAAAGATATTATATTAGAGAGTCTACAATTGCTCTCGAAAACAAACTTAAATAATAAAAATCTATATTAACAATATTGTTAGGAAGTTAGGCCTAACCTAACCCAAAAGATCAACCTGGACGCCCTGGCAGGCAACCCAGTTCACTAACTCCACTATATGGCGTTCTGCCGTAACAATCTGCCCCAAACGAGCGAGAAAGCACACGCCCCCGTGTGCAGGACGGACTCACGAGACACTATATAGGCGACCTTCGGACGCACGATTGCATCCTAAGCACTACTACGACTATCCAATTTGCCCCTGGTAGATAGAAGGGGGATCGAACCTGGGGTCCCCGCAAACAGGGGCGAGATGTGATAACCAACCACGTATAGCACCCGCCAAGACGCACTGATCGAAACTTGTTGAAGCTACCACTTGTTAGAAAGTTAGGCCTAACCTGACCCAAAAGGTCAACCCGGACGCCCTGACAGGCAACCCAGTTCACTAACTCCACTATATGACGTTCTGCCGTAACAAATATACTCGACAAGAAGTTTATTCGACGCAATAAATTAAATTATGTTTTGCTTATACTTATAGTTAAGAAGTCTAAAGAAAATCTCTATATATACGTAAACTATCAAGTTTTTAACACTCTTATTATTAAGAATTGCAATATTTTGTTCTTAATTCGAGATAGTTCTGTTAGATTGTATATAGTTAAGTTCTATATTAAATTCGATATTATTGTTGTCTTTAACAAGATTCGCATACGCAAGAGCAATAAATATAAGATTGTCTTTATTATTAAATACAATCTATTCGAATACGTAATTATACTTTTTGACTTGTACAACGTATCAAATAATTTTCAAGTTTTTATTAACAAAATTCTTCGAAAGTATCTAAACGACTTTTGCTTTATCTATCTAGATAATATTCTTATCTATAGCAAGACTTAAGAGAAGTATATTAAGTATATAAAGCTAATTCTTAGCAAACTAAAGCAAACAAAATTGTATTTAAATATTGACAAACACAAATTCAATATTACTTAAGTAAAGTACTTAGATCTTATTATTATTATCGAGAATATTAAGATAAATTCTAAGAAGATTAAAGTTATTTAAAAATAAGAAGTTTCTTGATTACTAAAAAACGCTTAGATATTTCTAGACTTTGCAAACTTCTATTGTTGCTTTATCTATAATTATTTGTTGCTAACAAAGCTACTAGCTACACTAATTAAGTACAACAATAATTTTTACTTTTTTTAAATACTTGGCAACTACAAAGATAAAGTCTTTAAAGTTCTTAAAAAAGTCTTTATTGCAAAGTCTATTCTTTATTACTTTAATTTAGATTTGAAAATCTAAATTAATATTAATATCTTTAACATTGTTGTAATTGCAATATTGTTTTAGAGAGATACAAATAATATTTTATACTTAATTGTCTATATATTTAAGCAAATATTGTCGACAAAATACAATTATAAGATCTATAACAAAAAATTGTTTGTTATTGTTTGTGCTTTTAAGAAGTAGCATCTCGAGTATATCGATATCTTAATTAAAGATTTAATTCGAGTAATTAGCAATTACAAGAATTTGAAGCACTTTATAATTATTACGTAGTTAAATTGTTGTTAAGTTTGTTAAATCGAGTTTCTTTTAGAGTTTAACTTTCGAATTATATATTATTCTAACGTTTAAAATACAAAGTCTAATAATTTTACTTAATACTCGCAAGATATATCTAGCTCTACTAACAACGTTCGTTAACAACTTTAACAACAAACAATACTCAAAAAGAACAATCTAGATCTCGAAATAACTTGCGCTATTGTATTAATTTTTCTCTTGTTAAACAAGCTCGAAAAGTTGCTTATGTTTATAATAACTTAAATATATACTCTAGTTGTTAACAATTTAAATACAAATATATCTAAAACAACTTTCTCGAATAATAATAATAGATTAGAAGTATCGAATACAACTTCTATAAATACTTACAATCTAAATACAAAATCGAAGAATCTTGTTACTTAGAATAATTTTATAAGATGTATTTGTACAATATATTCTTATAATACAACTCTTTAAGTAATTGTTAAGACAAAGATTAACAACAAGCGTCATATTTCTCAAATACTAATTAAAAAGAATTATTGTATAAAGCTCGATAAATGCAAGATTATTAACAATATTCTTTATTTTCGAAATTATATTTTTGTCTTAAATAGCAAGCAATTGCGCATTGTTATTATTCAATATTTGTATAAAGTTTTCTCAACAAGCTATTTAAACAGAACTAATACTTATAAGCTAGTTAATCGATACTACTACTAACTATGTATAATTAAGATTGTTAGAAAATATATTAAAGTTTGCTATTTATATAAATATATTAAAGTATTTTGCAAAGTTAAGAAGAAACTATTTAAGTTGTTGTCGATTTCTAATTAGTATTAACAAGATACTAGTTGCAACTTTATTGTCTTGTTGTTAGAATACTATCGAATAAATTATTGTTATCAATATATTATAATAGTAATAAATTAACTCTCTAGGAAGAAGAAGTTTGTATTTCTAAACTTTCTAAAAGTTTTAATTGTTGTAAAAGTCTTTATTTATTATATTTAACAAAAAGAGGACTATTTAACTTTTATTGTTTTTAATAGAGGTGTTTAATTTGTATTTATCTTCTAAAAGTGTCTATGCAATTGTATAGATATTATATCTAAGCTTTCAATATTGTATTATTCGAAAAAAGATAAATAAACTAAAAATGTTAATTTAATACTTAAACAATATCTTCGATTCTATATTAATTATAATCAAGACAATTAATATAATTATCTATCTATAGTTTAGTTCGAAGTTAACAATTATTAAAGCAACTTTATCGAGCTAATATTGTTCTTTATTATTAAAGATTATTATCTATGTTTAGACCTAAAATTACTCAAGATTATTTCTGCAAAAATTATTGCGCACACTAGAAAAGAAATACGAAATGCGAATAGTTATTTGAATAAGCTCGAAATTCTTAAAAGATTTTTGCGTACAAAGTTGCAATAAGTTTAAGTTAAGCAAATCGAATATGTAAATTGTTGTTGCTATTTAGTTTTAAAGTTTCGCGAAAATAATTAAGTTATATTTAATAGTTGCAATATTCGAATTGCACAAATTTATCGTTCTCTCAAAGACAAGAATTTGGAATTCTACAAGATTATTGGTGTTATCGATAATTATATCTTTAAGTTGCAATTATTAAAATTAATAGTTAAAATTTATTTAGTTTTTTACTTACAATTGTTAAGATTAAATACTAGCAAATTGCTATTAAATTAATTTTAACAAGAATTGCTTTCTATCGACATTAAGTTAGATAATTAATAGTCTAACATTTCTAAGTCTTCGAAATAAAGAATTTTAAAGATTATTAAATTACAAATTAATAAGAACAAGCTCAATAACAAGCTCGATTTAAACAAAGAATCTAATTAAAAACTTCTAAAATACAAAATACTATTTCCTAATTAAAAAGATTAAAACAAGAAGTTCTTATAGTAGTTATACACGAACATCAAAGACTACTTAGCACTAATAATAGATTTTTGTTATATTTATTTTGAAGTATTCGACTTATATTAAATATTTCGCAAGTTAAAGATCTAAGAATTGTTAGATTACACTTAAAAGTCTTTTGTCGTTGCGTTAATTAATATAAATTTCGAAGATATATTATCGATACAAATTACTATTGTCGAGAGTTACTTAACATGCATTTAAGATTCTTGTTATTATTCTTAATAAACTAATTGTCGAATCGAGTTTTAATTCCAAAAGTTGAAATCGAAATTCGATTTAAATTTTTAGCGTAAAATCGAATTGTCAAGATTAATAAATCAAGCTACTTGATTAGCTTGCTTAGAACAAATTCTTTCGCTTAATTGTTAAGAACTTGAATCTAATATTATAGAATTAAGTTACATAATAAATTCGGATTTTCGCGATTAGTCTAATAACAAAGCTAACTTTTTAAACAATATATTGGTTGCACAACTAATAAAAGAAATTATTAATTCGTCTTATGCAAGACTTCTTTAGCATATAATATAAATTGATGTTTATTAACTTGCAATATCTAGAAAGGTTTGTTAGTAAGTAAAAGAATTTATGGAGTAAAGAAAGGGCATTCGACGTACTCTTTTCATAGATCTTCTATTCTATTTATGTGTGATTTTGTGAACTCCTCGTATAGACTGGTAGATCGACGCTTCTTGTTCATCTCTTTGTATCGTCAATTGTAATAGTTGCGTGCAAACACATGGTCCTTCGCAGTAAGGGATTGGGACGTTGGGGACGCCGTCGGGGGGGCTTGGTATGGGACTTTGCGACGAACCATAGTAAGTCAGACGGAACCTGGGGATACTGGCAATCTAGGCCAGGAGAGGAAAAAGGTGGGCAAAGGTATAGTGGGAAAGACAGGAGAGAGAAGGAAGAAGGGAAGGGTACTGACTTATTTGTGGCCATGGCCAGAGGAACCAATTTTGGCTTATGGGTGACCCCCTCGGGGCAACCCCGGGCACTCCAGAATCCTTCTGGTGTCGCAATCCTGCATCTGGCTGCTGTTTCGCCCAGTCGGCTCATTATCATGCTTTGGTGTCTTAGGGATTGAACATTGCCTTTTGGACGGACTCCCCGACACGTTGTCGCCGGACACGGTGATGAAACTTGATGACACTTTAACAAGGAACATTGTCGCAAAGATCGAAGACTCGCAAATTGAAAGGGTTCGAGCAACCAAAAAGTAGAGCCTTGAGGCAAGTTTACAAACCCTCAATCGCTTTAGTAGAAGCAAGCATGCAAGTTCGTCGACATACTTTACATAGGCTATGTCATAAGAGCTAATGCAATCCTAGCAGACCAACTTGACGAAGCCTTCGACCCCCCCAAAATAGATCATTAGACGATCGCAAACAAAGTGAGAGCTAGTATAAACGAGAAACTCGTTCGAGAAGAAGAAGCTTCACTTATTCAAGATGTTAGAACTATAGACGCCAAAAAGGCAAAGCTACAAAAGTCAATTTTGAACTTGTCATCCTTTAGTAAAGATAAAAGCATTCGAGCAAATAATTCCTAACTCAACAATAACTTGAGAATAGACTGATCGTTCGGTTCGGCTTTTTCCAAAATCTAGGAATCGAACCGGATTTCTAACTGCATTAGGCTATGTTTTAGCCTAATATAACTAGCATTTGCATAATATTTGCATCGGAAATCGAATTTGCATAAAACTCGATTCTCGACAATTAGTCTACTTGAGAAGTTCCAAAAAGACAAGAGACAAGAGAATAAGCTAGTTAAACGATTAAGAAATCTCGATTTGAACGACAAATATATAATAAATACTTAACAAAATTAACATCTCTAAGATTAAAGTTCAAGGCAAAACTCAAGACAAGTAGACTTATTTAGTTCAAAGAAATACAATATTTATACAAGAATTACGAGATTGATTTTCGTCAAATAAGTTGTATTATTTAATGCGTAACATTTAGCTAGTCGTATAACGATAATAGCTAGTAAGGCATAAAGCGATAGGGCAATCGTAAAGAGAAGAGCAAACGTATATAGATTAGAAGTAGTCAATAATAGTGCCTTAATTTAATAGGTGCTATTCCAAGTGTCACACACTTCCTTATTCTCATTTACTCGATTGCTATTGTTTAGACGATGTAAGCAAATAACTAGATGTAATAGAGTGCGAAAAGGATTTGTCTTGGCTTACCTTGATAAGTTGCAAGATATTTAGAATAGGCGATGACAAAATCTAGAGATTGACGACGATAGCATGCAAAGCCAAAGGAGATAGATTTGAGATTTGTGATAAGGAGGGAGTTTGCGCCTCCTAATAAAATTGCTGCAGGTAATGCAGAAACAGTGTAGAAATTAAAAGCTCGCGACAAAGGTAGGCGGAAATCTTATGCACAAATTCGCATGTGGATTTCGCGTAGACCGCTTCGAAGACTTGTATCGACGCTTAGATCAGGTCATTACACAAAGATGTCTAAGTTCGCCGTTATAGGCAATTGATCCCTCTCAAGATGGAATTTCTAGGTTCTCTCTTACTGTGGAATAGAAACAGCGACGAGAAGTAGATGTGAGAGTCAGAAGTCGATGCTTAGCCATGATCTGGAAGACGGAAAACATTATAACAATTACCAGTAGTGTACGTAGCTAGCAGGGTACGAGCTTTCGGGCTTCTGGGGAATCTCTTGACGCTTTTGAAGACAGCAGCGCAGAGGGCTTTTGTGTCCTGGCAGATAGTAATTGAGACTATTCTAAAAAATCTGTAGCTAATCTAGAGATCTAATCTATTGATATACCTGCAACGATTGCTTATTAAGATCGAAGGGTGTTTATCTTACAACTTAGACGATTTTTGCTTTTTATGATCGAAGTACTTCAAGGTTTCGAGTTTAGTTCGTGCACATTGTGCTGTTCTTTATTATTACAGGTTGCTCCTCTACGACCTTTTACTTCAAACGATGTTCAACAAGAAAATTACAATAGAAGATAATTCTTTCGTCGCAATTCAAAAATCTATAAGTAGTAAAGTAGATGCTTTGGACGTTATAGTTGATTCTTTTCGACGAATTACTATATCTTATTAGTAAGTGCTAAAAATAAATACGAATACTATAATTTGTCGAAGAATAGAAGCTTATTGTCTTGATACAAGACAAAGCTAGCAAAGCAAATTATATATTCAACAAAGATTATCTTTTGCACGAAAACGCTTGTTTTACGCTTAGATAATCGCAAGATTTAAAAGTTGATTTCGATATTTGCTATAAGAAAGTAAAAAATAAAACTTGACTTAGTTACTTTATTTGAAGTTAGATAGATTTGTAAGCAACAAGTATGTAATTCGAGACGCTTTCTTATCTTTGCAACGAGCACAAGATTCAACAAAGATAACCCAAAGTCTCAAAGTAATCTTCGAAATAAGAAAAAGATATGCGACAATCTAAAGTCGAACGCAATAAAAAGAAATGTAGAAAATTATACAAGATACAAAAGAGAAGCAACAAAAGAGAAAGATAATAGTAAATTAGACAAAATTGAAGATAGAGAAACAAAGAAAGTATTACAATAGCTTGGAGTCGAATAAGACTCGCTCGCGAAGATTCTTAGACAAATAGATTTAAAAATTTATTAGGAGAATATCTATTAGATAGTCGTAACAACACGAAGTTTTCTTACTCGAAATTAAGCAATCTTTCGCAACTAAGATTTGGAAGCACATTCTTGCTCTCAAGACGTAGTAATCGAGATTTGAAAATTCTCGTAACGTGCGATATTAAGTCTTGTTGTCGCTACATTTTGCATTCTAAAATAATTATTGCAAGAGTAATTTCGAGAACAACACGTTAATCTTTGTTATCTAATTGTGCTTGACGCAATCGATTTATTTTCGATAAGCAAGAAGAAAGACAAAATTATATACTTTTAAAGCGTAACTTTAGAGATCGACTTGTTGTTAATAATTGTCTTCAACAAAAAAGTAAAGTGTAAGCAAAATTAGTTAGATATTAGTTTGTAGTAGCTTGATATAATACTAGTTGTTAGACTTGCTTAACATAGTAATGTTAGAGAACGATTAGCAACAATATTTGAGCGCAGCGTATATATAGCTAATACAAGTTAGTTATTAGATCTTTAAAAAGCAGATTATATTGCTTCTCGAGTCTATTTTGTCGCACTTTCTGTTCTGCGCTTTTCAAGAATAGCAAAGTTATTTGCAAATCTCTTGATTAATATATTTGCAATTGCTTCTTTAGCAATCAGAATCTTAATATCTATCTAAATAAAGAAGACTTCGAGTTCCTCTTCTTTAATCTAGATAACACGAAAATATAACGAGCGAAAGTAGTATTTAAATAAAACAACAATATAATTGTTGTAAGAAGTATTTTTCGTTTTTATTAATACAATTTAATTGATTTGCTTCGTCTTTTGCTATTAAGTTGCAAGAAGAAGAGATTAATATTTTTGTATATTGTTGTTACAAACAAACAATATTCGATACAATAAAAACAAACTTAATTAATAAAGAATATCGAAGATGTAATTGTTCTCAAAAGAATAGTATTTATTTACAATAATAATTTCGACAACGCGATAAATGGAATATAATAATAAAATCTTAATAAAATTGTCGTTGCCTTGCTTAAAGCTATATATAATTAACTTCGTCAAGTTCTTTTTAAAGAGCTAGTACACTATATTATCGATTACGTTGCTTTAATTATCTACGTATTTATAAACAATTGCGACAAGCTTATCGAAAGCTTGCAAAGAATATTTGGCGAGAACTTTCAACTAACTATTAGATATGTGCGAGTATTCGAACTACTAGACTTCTTGAAGCATTTATTTGCGATTTTTGTCAAAGTTATTATAGATTATGCAATGCGTTTTAGCTTCTTGACCAAAGATCTAAGACGAGAACTTGCAGAATTACCTAGCGTAGACTTCGACAACTGGCCTGGCGAAGGCGTACGTGCCACCATCTTGGCCGCTCTCTATGCAAAATCTAGTATGGCGTCCTCTTAACATCTATGGACCGCGGATACTCAAAACCTTTGCTTCTATTATCATTCCGTAAATGCCGACTAACTTAGAATCTTTCTGCCATCCTCTGGGTTTTTGGACTCCCCGAGTTGTGTCCTCCGCTTCCGCGTCAAATCCTCTCCAGCGACTTCTTCCAGCTGCGTAGGAGTCAGGGGAAACAACTTCTATCGCTTCCCTTATGCTGCAGCAACAGCGAATCACACTCGCGCTTCGGACAAAACAGGAATCTCCACTTCGCCTTTCTCGTTGAGGGGTGTTTCCTTCTGGCCATCAGTGAGACCAAAATCTCCGACCCCATCCGTAACGCGTGCCACTCCATCATTCCCGTTCCCTACTTCGCCTTTCTCTCTGTCAGGCAGCTCATCGCTTCCCGTCTCTTCTTCCTCCTTATTAAGCTGCGTCTGCGTCTCTTGCTTTCCATCTACCCCCGTACCCGGCCCAGTCACCCCCGGCCGTCTCGGCGGATACTCAACCAGCACCTCCCTCCTCAACTTCCCATCCACCGACCCCACCGCCATCAGCACATCCCCCTCATCCCTACTAATATACCGTATCGGGCCATCAATCCACCCCTCCGCCAACCGCCCCACCATCCCCTTCGCCTCCTCATCCGGCATGGGATGGTCGCCCATGTTCCACTTCAGCTGGCCCCCAAACCTCTCCGGCAGATCCTTGATGTCGATATACTTCAGCAGCGTCTCTTTCTGCTGCGCCGCCCCCAGCACGAAAATCTTCTTCGTGGTATTCCGATCAAACCACCTCGTCACCAGCCCCCAAACCGTCGGGAAAAAATACGGCGCCCCAACCACAAAAATTCGCTCCACCGTCTCGGGATAATGCGCCGTTGCCATACTCGACGCGGTCTGCAGCAGCCGGCGCAAATTCCAGAACTTGCGCAAACCGACGTTGGACAGGTCGATGATGTTGACGGATTTGTTGATGGTGTCGCCGCCGCCGGCTTCGATCCCCGCGGCGTGCGGGAGGCGCGTGCATAGCCGCTGCGTGAAGCGCGTAACGTATTCAGCTGCGAGGAAGATTTCCGAGAGCTGCGGGTCCTCTTTGCCGATTTGGGTGAGGTCTGAGGGACGGACTTCCGAGAGGACGTAGATCATGACGGGGACGCCGTGGCGGTCGCGGCGGCCGGTCCATTGGGGTTGCTGGGAGGGGCAGACGACTTAGTCGCGCTGAGGGGTAGGGATGGGGCCAGGGTGGGTTGGACTTACGATGCGGTTCATACGGCCGAATTTTTGCACGTCGACGTTGTCGTAGGTTTCGTCTAGCTTTGTCTTCCGGCGCCATGCGGCCGATGTGCTATACTGCTTGTATGCGGCTTGTGCATCGTAATTGCGAGCATGTAGAAATCGTCTGTACTCTCCCTAATCAGCAATTGGCTCCTCAGACCCCAGAAACATGGAAAGCGGGAAAGCATACAATAAATCGATATCCCAATTTGCGCCCTCTGCAGACCTCCCCTCTAGCTCGCTTACCGGCCAATACAGCTTATTTCTTTCGCATAGCGCTTTCAGCTCTTCGAACGCTTTGGCTTGGGGTTCTGTCAGATTGGTTGCGGCGACCGGAGAGAGTTCTGGTAGCGAGAGAGCAGAGGGCGGTGTTTCGTATGCTGTTGCCATAGCTGCGTGGTGCGAGAGGGACGTAGATTCTGAGTAGTCGGGCTTGGCGAGTAGAGAGGGATAATCCTGGATGCTAGAATTCGGGATGGAGCAGAGCAGAGATATACTACCCCAGTAACAGAATAGCGCAGCTGGTCAAGAAAGCGCAGCTGGTCAAGAAAGCACCACCTAACAACTTTGCTACGCCTTGGGTTTTGCTATCTCTCGCTATGCCGTTGTGTCTGATAAGGACGGCTTACACTCCCTTCTTATGGAACTAAACTTGCTCAGCCTCCACCAAACCCAGATGCGAGAGACAATTGATACCTTTGTTTGCTGATCGTCCCTCGCAAAATGCTGCTCCTTGTTGTTGACAGTAATCGAGCGAAATGAAGCCGCTGAAATGATGATGTGGAATGTTGCGAAGCTATGTTTAGCTACTATCTTAAAGTTGCATTTTAGCCTCAAGCCACTCCCGCTGTCGGCCGCGATTGCTCGGGGCTTGATGGGGTTTAGTGTCAACATTGGTGGAAGAGATCTGAGACGCAATGTAGGCTTCTCAAAAGACATTGAGAGGCCGTTGGCGAACGAGAACTTGGAGCAGGTGGTGAAGTCAGATAACATCTATATTGCTTGCTATGAAATCTATGGTTGTGGGACAACTAACATACAGGAGAGCGCCAAGACTCTAACCCAATTGGGTAACAATCTCGCAAGAAGCAGCCTCATCTTATTGACTCTAACACACTTACTAGATGTAATATTCTTGCAATCAACCAATTACGAATAGGCGAATAGCGACTAGAACTGCTTATCTAATTCTTAATCAATTAGCATTTTAATTATTCTCGATCGAAAACATCTTTCAAATTTTATTTATAAAACGTCCTGTTTTTTATTTAATGCAACATATCTAGCATGTCTAGAAATCTTTGAAATTTTATCGACAACAATATTTTAATAAGATCGTCTACAATTATGTTCTTTATAAATACATATTTTAGATAGATAAGATCTAATTCGATTGTCTCGCAAATTTAATAATATCGAACGTCGATATACTTTGTGCGACGATAATATTTTGAATTAGAGACTAAGACAATTGCTTCTTAATTGTTCGCATATAAGAAAATCGAAATATTCGAAACTACACACAATTAAAGTAGTAAAAAGCGCAATTATATTGTCTTCTTGTCGATTTTCGCGATAACGACGTACTTAGCTTTACAAGTTAATTACGTAACGAAATTCTATTATTTAGAGCTTTATAATATAGAGTTATTAAACAAGAAATAGATTTATTCTTTTGTGAAACAACAACTATCAATTGTCTTGACAAAGTTCGTATTAATATACTTTATAAGATTGTTATTACTCTCGTAATAAATATTATAGCGCAATGTTTCTTTAATATATCTAAGAATACGTATAATTGTTTTAATGTGTGTCGAATTCGAATTAAAACAATATTGAAAAAGTACTAACAATACAAATTTCAAATCTAGTCGTATTATTGTTATAATATATATTAATAATTCTATTACTAATGCATATTAATAGATAATATTAATATTAATTTTGTAAAATTCTTTTAAAGATATAGTTACGTTTGAAAATTCTAAATTTATAAAGATTGATAATATCTTATAGTCAAATATCTCAAAGCAATATAAAATCGTCTACAAATAAGTTATTTAATCGAGACTAATTTTGCTATTTGTATATATAATAGACATGCTTAGATAATGCGAAATAAAATCTAAATTGCTTATTTTAAATTGTATTTTAAAACAATTCTTAATAGATTACAAGTAAATATTGTCAAAATTAAATAACAATATATTATCGATATAAATATATATATAAATGCTCTTATTTTTGAATACGAAGACAAAGAGATTTACAACAATAGAAGCTAGTCTTAGACTCTTTAGAAATTTCTAAATTACATTGTATCAAATATAAGATAATTGACGTAAATTATATAGAGCTTTTCGCAACTCGCATACTAGAATAAAGTTCTTAATAAAGTTATTAAATTAATTTACGTAAATAACTTCGTTTAGAAAGTTGTAAAGAAGGACGATAATTATATCTATCTAATATATATAGAGATTACGAGCTTCTATTAATGCAAATAGAGTTCTAAAGAACGTTAACTTTATTACTTTTGTCTAAATAGAAATAAAATCTATGTTAGCAATCTACTTATAGTTGTAAATTACTTATTGTGTCTTGTATTTAGAAATATTATTATTAAGATTATATTTGATTTTGAATACTTATTTTTCGATAATTTTATATTAATAGTGCGATAGTTTCGTAAGCATTCAAGTGTCGTTCTTAATATATAAGACAATTTTAGTCTTTATAAATTTTTGCTATTGTTGTTATTCTAGTAATTGACGAGCTTTCTTATAAAACTATAACTTTGTAATTGATAAATCTAATATCTTTAATACTTTAATATTACTAAGATTTAAGTTGTTGTTTATAGATAATATCTTAAGCACGCATATTATATGCGTATAATTTTTAAATTTGTCGTATCTATATAAATTCTTATAGTTAAAACAATTTAATCTCTTATTGCTTCTAATAGTTCGATCAAAAAGCAATAATAAAGATACTTTAATATATGCACGTTTAGAAGATACTTAATCTATAGAAGCAAACAACAATATAAACGATGCAAACAACAATATAAATAATAACATTAAATTTTTTGAAAGAAGCTCTTCTTTATTTTAATCTAATGTATTTTAATTTAATATAAATTGATTATTCTAATTGTCTTGTTTCTTCTCTTTAATGTTATCGATGTCTATAGTATTTGTAATATCTACAAAAGTAAAATATTTATCTTAAGAGTGTTAAGAGACTCTTATTTTATTATTATTCTTCTTTGTTTAAATATGTCTTATTGCTTTGTTAATATTGTTTTTAATGTACTTCGAAGCTATCAAATTAAACATATAATAGCTAGTCTCTTTAACAAAGCGTATATTGCGTAATAAATATACTTGTTTCGTCTTAAAATTGTAATTTTTTTATTAATTTAAATCTTTGTATTCTACGAGAACGTCTTTCTAGAAGCGATTATCAAATTTGTGTCTTATTGTTGTCTTTAATATATATATATAAAAGCAATATTCTAGTGTTTTTAAATTTGAGACATTTAATATAATCTTATTAATTTTCTTAAAAGATGTAGTTTCAAACTTGCAAAACAACGTAATAATAATTCTATTTTATATATAGATAATAACTTCGATAATATAATTTTATAACTTTATCGATATTTGATAGATCTTGTAAATTGCACAAAATAAATTAACAATCGTATATATATTCTTTTCTATAATATTATTTTGTTTAGACGTATAAGATACAAATAACTTTTACTAGATACAATTCTTCTTAAATTAATTAACAAAGAAAAATATTTTCTAGCTTGTCGCTTGTTCGCATTTGTTTAATTTTATAACTAGTTTATTTTTCAATTTATATTTAAAACTTTTTAAGACGTAAAAGAATCTTATTCTTCGTTTTTATAATATAAACAAAGAATATATTAAAGACGTTATTCTTAATTAGTAGAAAATAACAATTATTGCGAAAAATAATAAGCAATAAGTTCTTAATATTAATATATATTTTATTAAGAAATGTAATTACTTTTGATATAGAATATTTGAATAATTTTGTTTGTTATTTGATCTTTAGACAAGACTCGCAAATCTTCTTTAATATAAATTCTATAATTTTTATATTAACAACTTTCTTTGCATTAGATAGAACGTTGCGATAATCTAAATATACAAAGCAACAATATTATATCTTAATATCGATAATCTTCTTAATTATCTTGAATGTGTAATAATTCTTTTGCTCTTTCTTTATAATTTTACGTAAATTTATTACTTTAAATATTTCGAATCTTATTAGATATTATTGCTTAATGTTGCTCGCAAAAATTATATGCTAATTCTTATAATTAAGATATGCAAGTCTTTTAAACAAAAAATAACATTCTATACTCTTGTTTTCTAAAGTTGTTATGCTTATAAAATTAATTTTAATGCTAAGTACGAATAGAATTTGTGTAAAAGTTAAACTATTGTCTTCAAGCAATTAAATTAGATATTTACTTATATCTTTAATTGATAGAACAAATTTATTTGTTGTTTCAACGTTTGTATTGTCGTAACGTAAATTCTTAAATAAATTTTAATTTTCAAAGACGTAAATTGTTATTCTTGAGTTAATTATTCACACAACGTCTCTAATAACAACAACAAGATAATTAATCTTTAATTTATAATAAGAAGATTGCGAAAAAGAAGATATAAATATCTTATCGACGTATTCAATAATTTTAATTATGCTTACAAAGATATCGAAGATAATATTGTTAATATTGTCGTTTTCTAAGAAATTAACAATAGAGCTTTAACAATTTTCTTTATATTTTTGTTTGCAATATTGTTATTTATAATTTAACTTGTTACAATTGCTATATATAATATTCTTATAATAACATTTTTAAATTTTATATACTTCTAAAGATAAAAAACGTTCTTAATAATTATTGTCGCTTCGATCTTCGTCGTTATTGCGATTTTCGCGATTACATTTTTGTTTTTCTCAAGATTCTTTACGTTTCTTACTAGCTTCTTAATTGTTAATATAATTGTTCTCTTTATAATTTTAATTTTAATAATCTTAATCTTAATTTTTCTTTTTTTTTGTTCTTATTTTTGTTAACTCTAATCTTTGTTATCGCGAACAAGATTAATCTAATTATTTCAAGTCTTTTAACAATGCTTTTTCCACTATAAATTTTGAAAAATCGTATCGAAATTAAATGATTTGTTGTTATCGCTATTACGAACTTGCTATACGAAATAAATAATTCAAGTTTCGAATCGCTAATTAAGAGAATTGATTGTCTTAATTACAAAGTAATTGTCGATTAATATTTTAAGATTCTCGATCTTTATCTTTAATTTATCTAATTAGTTATAAAAGTTTGCAACGTCTTTACATTTAACAAGTAATAAATATTTTATCTTGCTTATTAACTCTTATTTGTTGCTTTAATTCTTAGAGATACAAATCTTTTTAAGATAATCTTATATTTTCTTCGCGATTTAGATCGATTTTAATTGCATTTAAATTGTCTTGTTATATATAAAATCTATCTTTTCGCGTATCTTAGCATTACGAGACTCTTATTTGTTGAGCTTTTCTATATTTATTAATATAGATTTTATTGATGCAAGTTTCGATCTATTGTTGTTGACGTTCTCTTACAAATTTGCATTCAATAGAGCAAACTTTATGTTTTTGAATTAATTTAATTATGTCGACGATTCTATAAGCTTTGCAAAGATTTATTCACACAACTTATTACTATTCTTACTTATCTCGATAATGTAAAAGTATGTAATAGAAGAAGAAAGATATAGAAGCTTTGTTAAATATCGATTTACATTCGAAGTAGATTTCTTTGACGTATAATTGTCTCGTAAAATTCTCTTTACAAGTCAATTGAATTACTAATTATTGTTTAGTATTTATTTAATTAAGACGTTTGTTCAATAAAGTCGTCTCGAACTTATAATTACTTGAAGCAAGTAATAAAGTTAGATAACATCTATATTGCTTGCTATAAAATCTATAATTGTAAGACAACTAATATATAGAAGAGCGTCAAGACTCTAATCTAATCAAGTAATAGTTTCGCAAAGAACAATCTTATCTTATTGACTCTAACACGAGAGTCTTATAACGAGTGATTTGGCGTTTCAACATAAGAGCAGTAATTTGTCAAATCGATATATAAGTCTAGTTTCCGTAAGTAATTACAAAAATTCCCAATTATTGATATTGGAAGACGTAAACTACAGTACTAGGGCAAAAGTATTTGCGAATCTTGTTCTTATCTAAAAAACATCTTTACATTTACATCTATTGCACATCACGCAATAAACTGGAAAGCTACATATTTTAGATAGTAATTTGCACTCAATTGACAAGTATTATTCCAAAATTTCTAAGCTTTAATACTTGATATATTATTCCTTCGACGCAATAAGCGTCTTAACTCTTCTTTTTATACTTTACACTAGATTATGCAAGTAATACTTATCTAACGTCTTTCATGCCTTATATAATACGTCAAATAAGATCTTCTTGATCTTATTCTTATCGCCAATTACGTCGTTTATATAGAGATTGACTGTGTAGACATGTTCTTTGAGAAGAAATCAAAGATGCTCAATTGAGTTTATATCTAGACTATAGAATAGTTATTTTATAACGTTTATATTGTTTTCGCGAAATCACAACTAGACTAATCGTTGAACTAGATTTTTATATCTATCTCTTAACTTGACTCGAATTCAATTCTGGATCGCGACAATTTTCGAGAAATCGAATTGCTCAAAGTAGTTTAACGCGCTTCGCGCTAAACTACTTATAGTAATTGGCTAAACTACTTTGAGCGATTCGATTCTTCGAAATTTTTTTAATCTAAGTCTTGACGTTCGCACGTAACATTTCTAATTTAATGCGACTAGTCTAACAACAACGTTATCGCTTTTGCTATATATATAGAAGCGCTATCTTGCATAAATATAAGATCTAATTAAAAGATTTTAAGAAGATTATTGTCAAGTACGTAAATATAGAGCTTGACGAAATATTTATGCTTCTTTGTCTTAAAGTTACGCTCTAAAGTGTAGAGATTAAAGTGCTCTAAATCTTAAAAACAAGCTTATATTATAATGCTAAAGTTGTATTTTTTCTTGTATAATTGAATTATATTCTTGTTTTACTTTTGTAACGACGTACGAAAGCATTATTTGCGTCGTTTGCTTGTATCTCTTTCGACAAAGTATTTATCGCTTCAAATAATCTTTGCTTATTTCTTAAAATTCTAATGTTTGTAAATCAAAGTCTATATATAGCGCTTATCTATTATCTTAGACGTTAAGAAAGATCTCTTTTTGTATAGTTAATTGATTATTCTCTTCTCTTTTAGTAGACAATAGACGATGTTGACAAAAATATTGACTCTCGTTTTCGCAAAGAGATTCTTGTAGATAATCTTTGAATCTAAACGCACAACTCTAATAATATATTGGTTATTACGTAAAGAAAGCTTTTTAGAACGTCTTAAACGACGTATAGACTTGTCGTAATGCTATCAAACAACAGCGTTGCAAATATCTCGAACTAAGCTTTTCGAGATTCTATAAAGACGTTAAACTTTAGATGGCGTCAAATTATTACTAATTGCTCTATAAATTAACTCTCTTCAATAAAGGATATATTTCTGCTTATAAACACGATTTGAAGAAATTGAATCTAACGAACTGCGAATTATAATGTGATTGTTGAAGAAAGTAGATAATTTGAGGGGGAATTTAAATGCGCGACGCGAATTTCCACGTTTTCGCGAATACTTTTGTCCAGGTACTGTAGCATTTATCAGACATATAGATCTCTTGGATTTGCGCTGCGTGAAATTTAAAGTCCATAAGAGGAGATCGAGGCTGGAGTTTATCATCTTCTCGTGAAGGGATCAACACGTACTATTACTCTCTTCCCTTGTGTCCATTCTATTACCACGCTGTTATAATATCTCCCAAACACACAGAAATGTCAACAGCAACTTGCTGGAGTTCATAAGGCTAATTATTGATCAAGGCAGCAGAAATTGACTTGTGGACTACTGGTTTCTCATGTATATGATGTCGCTCAGATATCGCATTGATTGCAAACCTTTTCCGCCCAAGCTCTTGACGAGAAACTGTATTGACGCGAATGTCAGAAGCTATAGCCGCAACTTCTTTGACGATAATCATGTCCGCCTGCGGGACTAGGAGAATTGTGTTTATGCGTCGTTGGCGATGGCAGCTTCGAAACAGTCATGTGCAATCAATCCGCGTAGATTTGTATCAAGAAGTCTGATCTTCTCCCTCATGATTTATTTGCCACTCGATCGATTTTAGATTGGTCGAACTGATCCATGAGGTGCTCTGAAAGTTCCGTCCAATTGTCTCTTTCCCAGATTTTGAAGTTGATCCAAACCCTAGTGGTATTCGAATCCTCTTTCGTCGACTAAGATGATGCGATCAAGTGAGCAGCATCTTCTTTGTTTCGTTGTCTTGAAGCTCTAACTTCTTTCAATGCGTCTTCTGACTCTTGATTCCCACCATTCTCAAGTTCCTCATCGTCGTTGTTGGAGATGAGGGGAGTATTGGACGGCGAGTTACTGATGAGCTTGTCCAGGCCTAGCTGGGTGCCTCGGTCCCCTGGTTCTCTCATCCTGGTTTGTTCCAAGCGCTCTTGCTCCTCTTATCTTCCCTGCTCTTGTCTCTCCTCTTCTTGTTTCTCCTCACGATAGTCATACTTGCAAGCTAGAAAGCCACCATCCACCACTGTCGAAATATTGCCGTTCGTGCACATCGAGCTATTGGAGGGGTCCAAGCACTAACCCATCGAACCCAGATTGTAAAGCTGGGCCTGGTGATGGTGCCACGGACATGGTATATTGAGACTGACCGTATTTGGAATGACGAGGTGATATATCCGTGGTATTAGGTTCCAATCTCGCGCTTAAATCATCGAAAGATTGTTGGAAGCTCCCTGGCGATGGAACGTTATTTACAAAACTTGTAACATTAATTTGTAATTTAATGTTGTTGTATATCTCTAATAGATTTGCGTTATAAAACAAGTACATAATCGATAATAGAAAAGATCTCTAAAATATTTTAATTGTTGTATTGCGTTTTGTTATTATATAATTGTTTATAATTAATATAATGCGTTTATTCTTAAAAAAGTCGTTTATTATAATAAGAAATTAAGTAAATATTTGTCTTTTTCGTATATAATGCTCGAATTAACAATACATTATTATATTACTAAACACTTTTATTATATTTAAATTTAATAAAGTAGTAACTCTCTTTTTCTGTTTGCTTTATATTGTATACATCTTTTTTGTTATAAGTAGTGTAATCGTCGGGTCGGGTTTCAATCCGATCGAGTTAACTCGTTCAATTCTAATTCTAGGGTTAGGCAAATTTCCTAGCCCAACAGGATGAGACGAGCGAAGAATGCGCGTCGAGTGTTTAACTCGACTCACTCGATTATATGACGTTACGTAACGCGCTAATTATATACGATTAGCGTGAATCCTGCGCTAGTTCAATCGAGTTAGCGCATAGATAAGATAAGATAAAATAAGCAAACACTAACGCGACAAAGTTAGCTCGAATTCTTGATATTGATTTGACAAAACTCGACTCTAAAATTGGATTTGCGTCTTAATTCTAATTCAATCTTACAAGACTTAAGAGAGTAAGTCGAGTTGAGAAAAAAGTGTCCGACTCGACTTAACAATTACGCTAGTTATAAGTTGCAAAATTATATTTATTAATTTTTATTATTTAATTTTTATTTGTGTGCTTAATAGAGTTTTGACTTTCTTAACAATATAATAAAAGTGCTTTAATACTATTAACTTTAATATTTTTTTAGAGTATTTAACAACGTTATTAATCTAAAGACAAATAACTTTAAGTAATTTTTTTTGCTTAATTTGCGTAATACTATTGTAACAATTCTCTTAAAGTATATTAATTATATTCTTTTCTTAATATATTTTGCAAAAAAAGATTGTATTTGTGTCGATATAATATTTACTAAATATTGCAATACTTAATTTATAAATTTATTAAATCTTAACATTTTGTTTAAGATAATTTTGTATATTGCTTGTTTAATTTCTTGCTTTATAATTAAGATATTATTCTTTATAAGCAATACGTAATTGTAGTTCTAAATATTATTTATTAATATCTTTAATAACAATAAAAAATAAGTTTTAAATATTATTTCGATCTTTTTCTTAATTATAATCACAATTTTCTTATACTTTTTTAAAGATAAAATCGAAACTTGTATTACTATTTTGTTAATAATATTTCTAGTTTAATTTGCATTCTTAAAGAGTTTTTTATTAGAATTTTTTAACTTTTGCATTGCTAAGCAAAATTTGTCTCTTTTATACTTTCTTACTATCTTGTCTTTTTTATTGTATATCTTAATGTATTTTGTTTAATTCATTAATGTTTAATATTGTTGTTACAAGTATTTCGTCTTTTTTATTGTCTATATACAATTTTCAAATTATTTATATTTAATTATTTTGTAAGATTTTACTTATAATATAGATTTCTTTGTCGTTGTTTTTAGAATATTAAATAGCTTTATTACAAATTTGTTAATAAGTCGACGTTTTATCAACTTGTCTAGCAAAGATACTAGTAAATGCTTGCTTAACATATTATAGAATTTTTTTGTATTTATACTTTTTTATTCTTTTTAAAAGCGTCTCGATAACTTTTGTTATATATTAAAGTTTAATATTGTTCTGAAATAGGAGATAATTCGAGAAGTTCTTTATTTTATTGTTAATCTTGCAATATATTAGCTTGTTAACTAAATTAAACGTTGTAAAGATTAAGTTTATTATAATTCTTACTTTTTAATAATTTTTTATAATAATGTCTTGTAAGAGCGTTAGCGTCGCGTTGATATTTCTTATAATATCTAGTAAATAATTAAACAGAATATACTATTAAGAGTAGAACAAGCTTGCTCAAAAGAAATAATGCAAGTTAAAGTTGTCTATAATTACATTTTTTTCGAATATTATTATTGCTTGTTTTATTAATAATAAATTTCTCTTATTATATACTTTGTTATAACTTCTCGAAAGCAAATTATATATCTTATATATATTTATAAACAATACATTAGCAACTTTATTATCTTGTCTCTTGCTTCTTTAAAATACTATTGTGCTCTCTTTGAAATATTAAATTATATATTAATTATTGCTATTAATACGTTTGTCAATAAAAAAGTCTATTTTTTTGTTATTATTCTTTAGTGCAAAGTTAATACAATTCGAATTATAAATTTTCGCTCTCTTGCGAAAGCGTTACAATTTCTATATTATTAATATATTGTATTTTTGTATCTTCTTTTCTTGCAATAATACTATTATTACTTTATCTTTAAATTTGTAAGCATTATACTATAATATTCGAAATTCTAATTATTCTATTATTAAAGTTTCTTTTTAAATAATATTTCTTGTATTAATATAATTTTTATTTTCTATAATAATATAATTTTTGCGCTAATTTTTGTTATTTTGCTAATATTACTTTAACTTCTTAAAAACAAACAGCTAAGTAAAGAATATTTTAAGCAACTTTTTTTGTTTAATTGTTTTATAACGTTTTTCGCTAATACAATGTTAATATTTAAAGAAATCGAAATCTTTAATAATTTGTTTACTTTAAACTTGCATTTAATACTTTTATTTATTATTATTGTAAATGTTGTAGCAACTTCTAGTGTTATAACAAGATTTCTAAGTTTGTCTTTGTTATTGTTACGACAAAATACTATATAGTAAAGTTAGTAAACTAGATTGTCTGCCAGGACGCTCGAGTTAATCTTTTGATTAGTTAGATCTAACTTCTAACAATTAATAACTTCAACGAGTTCTCGATTAATGCGTCTTGACAAATATTACATGTAATTAATTATTATATCTCGTCCCTTGACGAGAGTCTTGAGTTCGATTCTCCTTCTATCTATCAAGAGCAATTGGATAGTCGTAATAGTGCTTAGAATGCAATCGTGCGCCTAAAGATTACCTATAGAATGTCTCGTAAGTTTGTTTTGCATACGAGAGCACGTACTTTCTGTTTTATTTCGATAACAAATTGTTACAATAGAATACTATATAGTAAAGTTAGTAAACTAGATTGTTTACTAGAACGCTCGAGTTAATCTTATAATTAGTTAGATCTAATTTCTAACAATTATCTATTCTTATTGCATAATAAATTAATCGAGCTTGCTTTATTATTGTAATTATTTGTTTCTTTATTTATTTCTTAAAGTATTTTAAATTAAATACTTAATAATTTTCTTTGCAAGAATTGCATTGTTACTTTGTTTATTTTTAGTTAATTGCGTATTCGATTATACAATATTTCTTTCTATTACATTTATATCTTTGTTTGTTTTTGCAATTATACATAATATATTTATATTCTTAATACTTTAAATATTATTATATTTTGTATTCTTTATTGTAATATTAAATTATCTTAATCTAAGATTTATATATAATTTTAAATTAAATTAGACAATTTGTTATTTTCTTGCTAGCTATTTAAATTATTATCGAAATATACTCTTACTTGTAATTATGTTTAGTAAATTATTATATTTTGTTTATCTTTAAATTTAAATATATTCTTGTATAGACGTTTTAGAATATCTTAAATTTCTCTTTTTTTATATTTTTTTTATATTTTTTATTTTAATTTTGTATATTATTACGTTAATACATTTTTAATGCAAAATTATTATTATTAAGATTTTCTTTGTTTAAAAATTGTTTTATTTTAATATCTTCTTATTGCGTTTATATACTATTTAAAAAACTATTATTTTTTTGTATTATCTAATTGTTAATATACTTTAATACGTTAATAACACACTTGTAATAATTAAGTTTTGTATCAAATTTACAACTTCTTTTGTATTTATTTTTTATACTCTTTTGATTTTTAAGTCTCTTTTAATTTATACTATTATCTTTATATTTTTAGTAAGCTTTTGCTTTAATAATGCAATAATAATATCTTTGCATAATAGTATATATATTGTAATTAAAGATGCGTCTTCAATTATTTTTATTTAGTTATTTTTTGCTTAAGCTCTTGTTTATCTCTTGTTTTTAATTTTTTTTTTAATTATCTTCTCGAGTTTTTTTTAACAATAAATTGTTTTTATTTTAAAGCAAACTTAACGCAACATCGCGTTAACGTATATATTTATTAATTATATTAAATATAATTTTGAATTTGTTTTAAAAATTATACTTTTATCAATTATTTTTTGGAACTTATAAAGTATTCTTATTTTTTTTATCTTCGTAATTATAGTTTTCTTGCTTATTTAAATTCTTTGCAAAAACACTTTATAGACGCTCTATTTACTTGTTAACGTTGCATCGTTTACAATTTTCTTTTTTCTACAAATTGAAATAAGTCGCAAATATTATAATTAATAATATTTCTTAATCTCTACTTAAATAAATAGATAGATTTCAATAATAAAATTTGTAGATTAAAAGTATTCTCTCTTAATTGTAATTATAATTGTAGAAATGCCTTTTATAAATTTTGATATTATATATACAATTAATTTCTCTATTGTTTTATTAATATTGTTTTGTATTTTTATAAAATTATTGTTTGTATATTTTTCTACTATAAGACGTTTTTGTCTTATATTTGCTTTTAATATTATTTAAACGTTAAAAACAAATCGTTGCTTTTAAATTTTATAAATATTATTTTTAAATTTGTTAATTACTTTTGTTTAAATTTTAGCTTCTATAAAGATTTAGACAAATTAATTATTTGTAAAATTGTTAATAAATTGACGCAAAAACAATATTATTATTTGATTTATATATATTACGTAATTTGAATTTTTAGTAAATTGTTTATAATATTTTTGCATTTTTATCTTCTTTAAATTGTTTAAACAATTTATTATTTAGTTTAACTTTAATTCGAATAATTTCTTCAAACAACTAATACGTTATTGCACTAAATTAATATAGTAATATTTAAATATCGTTGTTATATAATCTATAATCTGTTTTAGAGAGTTTCTTTTTTAACAATCTTTGCTATAATAATTAATTTTTAATTTTTTTTTATTTTGTTAATTTGTTTGCTTAGATTTGTTTGTTTTTAATTACTAGTTACGTGTTTAATAAATTATTGTTGTGCTTTTTATTTTTTAGAAATAAAGTTAGATTTTTTGAGTTCAAATTTTGCTTTTTTAGAATTCTAAATTTCTAAAATAGTCTCTATAAACTCTATAATTATTATTTTTGTTATATTAAATATACAGTTGTCTTTTATAACTAGAATAGAGCTTTTTTAATGTTTTAAAACAAATATAAATAATATTAAAACTATATTTTTCTTTTTACAATTCTTAATTGCAAATTTTTCTAGTTTTTTAAATGTTGCTTTTGTGTTTGTATATATATTTATTAAAAAAGAAGTAATTTCTAGTTCTAAATCTAGTTCTAGTTCTAGTTTGATTTTGATTTTGATTTTAATTCTAATTTTGATTCTTATTTTAATTGATTTATTTTTACTTAATTAAATCAACTTCTAAATTAATAATTTTGTTAAAGAGATAAAATATGTAGTTTATAGACTTTTTGTTGATACTATTAATTTATATCTTTTACAAATGTATTTATAGCTTTTTTTGCGTAGATAATTACTACAAACAAATCTTTTATATTATATTTTAGAAAAAAAAAGCTAAAGCAATTGTATTGCTATAAAAAGAACACGTTTTTATTTACAATTTCTAATTATATAATTTAACAATAAGATTAATAAGACAACTATTTGTCGCGAATTTGTCGCTAGACTTAGCGTAAAAACTTTGCACAATATATTTTTAACTCTTGTTTTACAATTAAGACAACAAATTGTTAAATTGTTAATATATTATATAGAGAAGAGTTAATATAATAAGTATTTGTCTTGAATAGAAATTTGTAAGATTGATAATTATTGGATTAATAGTTTGATACTTAGAGACGCGTTTTTCGTTTATCAAGATCGACAATAATAACAAATAGTTACATCTTTGCAATTATAATATCTCTATATGCGTACGTAGACTTGTTTGAGTTATCTAATTATGTTCTTTAACTTATAGACTTCAAAATTTTATTATTCTTCTTAGAACGAAAAGTTAAAATATTATTAATTGTTGCTATAAAAATAGAAGCAAAACTATTTCTAGTAGACTTGCAATTGCAACAAAAATACAATAAATATATAATTAGACTAGCAATATTAAGAAAGAATAATTCGACAAAAATATATATTTCTAAATCTTTTATATTGCAATATAATATAGAAATAAAGATTGACAAAAAATTATATTTAGATTAAAGACAAAAATAAATTTATAGAGTCTATAAATACAAGTTAAAAAATTAAAGTTAAAAAATTTCGAAAAGAAGTTCGAAAATACTCTATACAAATATATAGAGTGCTAAATAAAATAAATTATATAATAAATTATATAATCGCAATTAACTTATTATATCGAAGAACTTAATATTATTAAAAATATTATAATACTTTAACGTATAATTGAAATAGCATTTCTATAAGCTAGTAATAATATAGTCAAATTCAATAATATTAAAATAGAATTAATTTATTTCTTGAAGAAGAGAAAAGACTCTATAGAGCTTGTTTTATTATTAAATAAAACAATTACTAAATTAAAACATTGCGTAAAGTAATTAGATATCTAGCTAAATAAAAAACTTAACTTTAAGAGATATATTATGGAAAAAATTAATACAACAAAGAAAATATATTTTTTTTACTAAAATTATTAAATTCGAAATAAAATTTAAATTTAAATATTAATATTAATAAGCAAATCTATTTAATATAGATTATATTAATAAACAATTACAAAACAAAACAAAAATAAAATAAATAAGCAAATTTTATTTATAAATTCTAGCAATTGTAATTAATAATTTTAAGAAAGTTTTTAAAAACTTTTAAAATATTATTAATTACTATTATAAAAATAGAAACAAAACTACTTTTAATAAAATTGCAATTACAACAAAAATACAATAAATTATAAATAGAAAATTAAATTAAAAATATTAATAGAAAATTATTTAACAAAAAAATGTATTTCTAGTTTTTTTATATTTTAATATAATATAAAAGCAAAAATTAATAAAAAAAAGTATTTAAATTAAAACAAAAATTAATTTATAAAATCTATAAATATAAATTTGTGAAAAAAATTTAAAAAAATTTATAAAAAAAATTGAAAATATTCGATATAAATATATAAAGTACTAAATAAAATTAAAAATATAATAAGTTATATAATTATATTTAACTTGTTATATTAAAATTCTCTTTAAATTACAAAAATCAAGAACTTGATTAAAATTTAAAAAAAATTCGAAAAATAAAAAAATAACAAATAACAAATAAGAAATATTTTATTATAAAATTTAAATTAGTTTAAAATAAAATAAATATTATTATATATATAGATAATTTTAAATTAAAAATTAAAGTATTAAAAAAAAACTTTAATTATTAAAGTGTATTAAAATAAAAGTTTATTTTTTACAAAAATTAAATACAATAAATA
>JAABUQ010001479.1_pt1 | contig 50231 bp, 59 predicted proteins | sample 5560001 | NCBI WGS metagenome assembly JAABUQ01 (sample SAMN10711888, study PRJNA513371) | rock metagenome | isolation source: Antarctica rocks | place: Antarctica: Victoria Land, Finger Mt nord | collected 2015-12-18
GAGCCGCGCAAGCCAAAGTGGAAGGCTTCGCCGAGGCAGTGGCCCGGTGGTGCGTCACTCAAGCTGAGGCACTATCTATGCCGCTTCAAGTCGAGCAGATACAGGATGAAGTCGAGCGCGTTTTGATGCTCGGCGGCGAGAACCGCGTTGCTCGCCGTTACGTTTTGTACCGAGAGCAGCACGCACAGCAGCGCCGCACTGCCGTTCTGCGTTTTCGCCGGGCGGACGGCAGCGAGGCCGATCTGGATACGGCGGCATTGCGGGCGACAGTGGAGGAGGCTTGTGCCGGCTTAGGAACTGATGTGCAGGCTGAGTCGCTTTTTGCCGCCACGCTGAACTCCCTTTACGACGGCATCTCGCAGGCAGAAATTACGCAATCCACCATCATGGCAGCCCGCGCTCAGATCGAGGAAGAACCTGCCTACACATTTGTCGCGGCACGGCTCCTGCTCGGCCAGCTTCGCCTGGAAGCAGCAGGACAGCCGGTTTCCGCCGCTCAGTCCTCGGCGGCCTACCAAGAGTATTTCCCGCAGTATGTTCAGCGGGCGGTTCAAGCGGAGCTGCTGGACCCGGCGATGCTTTCCTTCGATCTGCCCCGACTTGCCCTGGCTCTTTGCCCGGAACGCGATGATTTGTTTGCTTATCTTGGTTTGCAAACTCTTTATGACCGCTACTTGCTGCAAGTAGACGGAACGCGGATTGAGATTCCGCAGATTTTTTGGATGCGCGTGGCGATGGGCGTCGCTCTCGGCGAGGAAAACAAAGAAGAACGCGCCATTGAGTTCTATCACCTAATCTCTCAGTTCCTGTTCACGCCGGCAACACCCACACTCTTCAACGCCGGAACGCGGCACTCCCAGCTTTCTTCCTGCTATCTTTCCACTGTCGGGGATGATTTAGGCACGATTTTCAAGTGTATCCAAGACAACGCCTTGCTGTCCAAATGGGCGGGTGGGCTGGGCAATGACTGGACGCAGGTTCGGTCGCTCGGCGCGGCCATCAAAGGAACTGCTGGGAAAAGTCAAGGCATCATCCCGTTTCTCAAGGTCGCCAATGACACCGCCGTCGCCGTCAACCAGGGCGGCAAGCGCAAGGGCGCGGTTTGCGCCTACCTGGAAACATGGCATCTGGATGTCGAGGAGTTCCTGGAACTGCGGAAAAATACCGGCGACGACCGGCGGCGCACCCACGATATGAACACCGCGAACTGGATACCGGACCTCTTTATGAAGCGTGTTCAGTCGGGGGGAGAATGGACGCTGTTTAGTCCAAGCGACGTGCCTGACCTGCATGACCTTTACGGCGAATCCTTTGATGCCCGCTACGCAGAATACGAGCGCCGGGCTGAGGCGGGGGAAATCAAGCTCTTCAAGCGGCTTCCTGCTGTGGACCTGTGGCGCAGGATGCTTTCCATGCTCTTTGAGACTGGGCATCCGTGGATGACGTGGAAAGACCCGTCCAACGTCCGCTCGTCCCAGGATCATGTGGGGGTAGTTCATAACTCCAACCTCTGCACCGAGATATTGCTGAACAACTCACAGGAGGAAACAGCCGTCTGCAACCTCGGCTCGATCAACTTGGCCGCGCATGTGACGCCGCAGGGTTTGGACCCGCAGCGTCTTCAAGTAACCATTAAGACCGCTATGCGGATGCTCGACAACGTGATTGACCTGAACTTCTACCCGACTTCCGAGGCGCGGACCGCCAACCTGCGGCATCGCCCGGTCGGATTGGGACTAATGGGTTTTCAAGATGCCCTGTATACGTTGGGACTCAGCTATGCGAGTGTAGAAGCAGCGGATTTTGCCGACCGAAGCATGGAAGCAATTTCGTACTATGCCCTGTCATCCTCGGCAGAGCTTGCCGAAGAGCGCGGCGCGTACCCGACTTTCCCCGGCTCGAAATGGGACCGAGGCCTGCTGCCGCTGGACACACTGGCTTTCGTAGACGCCCAGCGCGGCTTGCCGCTTGACGTTGACCGCGCGGCCAGCCTTGACTGGACGCCGGTTCGGGAGGCAATCCGGCAGCATGGGATGCGTAACAGCAACGTGCTTGCCATTGCGCCTACTGCGACGATCTCAAATATCATTGGCGTGACGCAATCCATCGAGCCGACCTACAAAAACCTTTACGTCAAGAGCAATCTGTCCGGCGACTTCACACAGGTCAATACTTCCCTCGTCAAGCATCTGAAAGCACTTGGTCTTTGGGATACCGAGATGCAGGCCGAGATTAAGTATCACGATGGCACGCTCTCCCAAATTGAGCGCATTCCTGCTAATCTCAAAGATTGCTACCGTACTGCCTTCGAGATCGCACCGGAGTGGCTGATTGAGTGCGCTGCCCGCCGTCAAAAGTGGATTGATATGGGACAGTCCTTGAACCTCTACCTTGCCCAGCCGAGTGGCAAAAAGCTCGGAGAGATGTATTTTCTTGCCTGGCACAAAGGCTTGAAAACAACCTACTACCTGCGAACTTTGGCCGCGACGCAGGTTGAAAAGTCCACGCTGGACATTAACCGCTTTGGCGTACAGCCGCGCTGGATGAAGAACAAGAGCGCATCGAGCGAGATTACCATAGAGCGGACACCGGAGAGTGCTGCCTGCAATTTGGGCAGCGAATGTGAAGCCTGCCAATAAAGCATCTTGTTCATCAAGAAGGTTCCATGCTTCTTGCTTCTCTTATCATGCCTGCTATATGGCGGGCGACACTTTACAAACAAAGGAAACTCAAATGATCACCTCGATCAAGTCGCACAATCTCGGCTTTCCGCGCATCGGTGCGCGGCGTGAACTCAAGAAGGCGCTCGAAGCGTACTGGGGCGGGAAAAGCACGCAAGGAGCACTGCTTGCGACGGCGGCGGCACTGCGGGCTACGCACTGGACACGCCAGAAGGAAGCAGGTATCGACTGGATTCCTTCTAATGACTTTAGCCTGTATGATCAGGTGCTTGATATGAGCATACTAGCTGGGTCCGTGCCGCCGCGTTTTGGTTGGAGCGGTGACGGCAAGATTGATATCGACACCTACTTCGTCATGGCACGCGGTACGGACACTGAACACGGCCAGACCACGGGGACGAGTGCGATGGAGATGACCAAATGGTTCGACACGAACTATCACTATCTAGTGCCCGAGTTCACCGCCGACCAGGAGTTTCGATTGGCTTCCTCCAAGCCGCTGGACGAGTTCAGGGAGGCGCTGGCACTCGGCATTCGCACTGTGCCCGTCCTGCTGGGGCCAGTGTCATTCCTGTTGCTGGGCAAGCTGCACGGAGAGCCAGAGGAGGAGGCTACCGTCAAGGGTACGCTCCTCACTCGCTTGCTGCCCGTGTATATGGAGGTGTTGAAAGAGTTGGCCGATGCAGGAGCCGAGTGGGTGCAGATCGACGAACCCTGCCTAGCAACCGACCTGACGCCTTCGCAGCAGGACTGGTACGAGGCAGCATGCACGACTTTTTCCCAGCGTTCTGGTCCTCACATCATGCTTGCCGCCTACTTCGGTGCGCTTGGGGACAACCTGCACCTGGCCTGCCGCCTCCCCGTTCAAGGGCTGCATGTCGACGCCTCACGCGCCCCAAATGAGGTCGCGGCTGTCTGCGCTGCGCTTCCAGCGGGCAGCCTGCTGTCGGTAGGCGTTGTGGACGGGCGAAACGTCTGGCGGAACGACTTTGTGGCATCGCTGGCCGTGCTGCGCGACGCCAGGCGTGCTCTCGGGGCCGAGCGCCTCCTCGTCTCGCCATCATGTTCGCTGCTGCATGTGCCTTATTCGCTGAAGCCTGAAACATCCCTCGACCAAGAGCTGCGCGATTGGCTGGCGTTTGCCGAGGAGAAGCTGCACGAACTCACCACGCTGGCTCGGTTGGCCGCGACCGATGGCGAACCAGACAGCGACGCCAACCTGCGCTCTGCCTGGGAGAAGAACCAGGCGACCATGAAGGTACGCCGAACCAGTCCCCATGTCCATGATCAACAAGTCGCTTTGCGTCTGGCGACGATCAGTGAGGCTGACTTGCGCCGTTCCAGTCCCTTTGCCGTGCGGCAGGCCGAACAGCAGGCGGTCCTGGGCCTACCGCTGTTCCCGACGACCACAATCGGCTCCTTCCCCCAGACGGCGGACGTGCGTGCCGCCCGTGCGCGTTTCAAGCGTGGTGAACTGAATGGAGCAGACTACGAATCCTTCTTGACCGATCACATGCGTCAGGCCGTGCATTGGCAGGAAGAGGTGGGGCTTGATGTGCTGGTTCATGGGGAATTCGAGCGCAACGACATGGTGGAGTATTTCGGCGAGCAGATGGCGGGGTTCGCCTTCACACAGAATGGCTGGGTGCAAAGCTACGGCTCGCGCTGCGTGAAGCCGCCAATTATTTTCGGCGATGTGAGCCGCCCCGCGCCGATGACAGTGGGCTGGTCGCGGCTGGCCCAGTCCCTGACACCGAAGCCGATGAAGGGAATGCTGACTGGCCCCGTGACTATCCTGCAATGGAGCTTCGTGCGCGATGACCAGCCGCGCCGCGTGACCGCGCAGCAGATCGCACTGGCATTGCGCGACGAGGTGGGCGACCTAGAAGCGGCGGGCATCAAAATCATTCAAGTGGACGAGCCTGCCTTGCGGGAAGGTCTCCCATTGCGCCGTGCCGACTGGGACGATTACCTGAGCTGGGCGGTTGCGGCGTTCCGCCTGGCGTCGAGCGGAGTGCGTGACGAGACGCAGATACACACTCATATGTGCTACTGTGAGTTCAACGACATCATCCAGAGCATCGCTGCCCTTGACGCTGATGTGATCTCTATTGAGACAGCACGCTCGCAGTCGGAGCTGCTGGATGCCTTTGTCCAATTCAGTTATCCGAATGCGGTCGGCCCCGGTGTGTGGGACATCCATTCGCCACGCATCCCCTATGTGGGGGAGATGGTCTCCCTCCTACGGGCCAGCGCACAGGTTCTTCCTGCCGAACGCCTGTGGGTGAATCCTGATTGCGGTTTAAAGACCCGATCCTGGGACGAGGTACGTCCCGCCATTCTGAACATGGTTGAGTGCGCCAGCACCGCACGCCGAGATTGGAGGGAACCTGCGACATCAGCCATTTGATTAAGGAACTTCATGCCCCCGTCTCCGAGTATAAATAGGAAGGAAAAATTTCTTGGAACTGACATTTGAATCAGATCAAACGCTGGAATCGGATTGGTCGCTTAACCAGGAGCGAATGCCTATACTGCGCGATAATCGCTCCCAGCCGCATGGCCCCGAGGACAAGCGGTTGATCAACTGCCGTCAGGTGGATGTGAATCAGCTCATGCCACTGAAATATGACTGGGCCTGGGAGCATTACGTCAACGGCTGCGCGAACCACTGGATGCCGACCGAAGTTTCAATGGGCAAAGACATCGCCACTTGGCGCGGCCAGGAACTGACCGAGGGGGAACGCCGGGTGATCCTGCGAAATCTTGGCTTTTTCTCGACAGCGGAAAGTCTCGTCGGCAATAATTTGGTGCTGGCAATCTTCAAGCATATCACGAACGCGGAGTGCCGCCAGTATTTGCTGCGCCAAGCCTTCGAGGAAGCTGTCCACACGCACACTTTTCTTTATATTGTGGATAGTTTGGGCCTTGACGAGAAGGCTGTCTTCAATATGTACCATGAGGTGCCGGCAATTGCCCGTAAAGACGCTTTCGAGATGGAGCTTACTGCCGCGCTGCTCGATCCTCATTTCACCCCGGAGACTTTTACTGGGGCGCAAAAGTTTTTGGAAAATCTGGTCGGCTACTATTTGATCATGGAAGGCATTTTCTTCTACACTGGCTTCGTGATGATTTTGTCGTTCCAGCGGCAAAACCGCATGACCGGCATTGGGGAGCAGTTCCAGTATATCCTGCGTGATGAAAGTACGCACCTAAACTTCGGCATTGATTTAATCAATGGGATCAAGCAGGAAAACACGCATCTTTGGACGCCAGAGTTCCAGCAGCGCATGATCACTTTGATCGGTGATGCCGTTGAACTCGAAGTGGCTTATGCTGCCGACTGTTTGCCGCAGGGCATTCTCGGCCTGAACAGCGGCCTATTCCGTCAGTATGTTCAGCACATTGCAGATCGCCGGCTAGAGCGAATTGGTTTGCCGGCCCAGTACGGTTCGTCTAATCCATTCCCGTGGATGAGCGAAACAATGGATTTAGGCAAAGAAAAAAACTTCTTCGAGACGCGGGTGACTGAGTACCAGTCGGCTGGCAGCCTGAGCTGGGAATAAACCTTGCCGGCCTTAAAGTAAAAGCCGGCAACCACAGCGAGTGGTTGCCGGCTTTCATTGTTCGTAACAAAGTCCCAACTGGGGCCAAAAAGAGCGGGGGTGTACGTTGTTACGAACTATCCACGCATTCAATTTCCTGATTTCGAGGTCGCAAAATCTACACACGGTAGGCCAACTTGCTTGAATAATATGTAGTGGCTGATTTAGGCCAACATTCAACCTATCTGCATCGCTTGTAGAGTTTGGGCATCTGATACAACTGAATCATTAAGTAGAATTGTTATGCGGCAGTGCCCGATACGGCGTAAGTTAAGCCTGCACTGCAAAAAGACTCAGCTACTATCTTTTCTGCTTCTCTTGCAGAGGACAATAAATCTCGCAATCAAGCCCCACCACATTGCGACAAGAACTGCCCGGAGCAACGCTACTTGATGATCCGGGCTGTTCACCAGCGGCACTGGGTTTACTGCATATAATACCGCATGGAGCAAGCATTGAATGGAGAGGAGAGCCACAGCCAGCGTCCAGGGGGCTTGATATGACATCCGGCTTATACTGCGCTGCCTGCACATATCCGCAATCGAGATGCTGCAACTCACCACGCCGAAGAGGAACAGGCAGAACCACAACACTTGCAAATTGTATATCATCATTGCCCCACCTTTCCACCCGGCTTCTTCTCTTTATCCCTTATCCCCCCATAGGGGTACATGCCGACACGTCATAATTCTAAATGCACACGCAGAGAGGTGACATCCGCCGGGCCGCGATCTTGATTGTAGCCAGGGTTCTTGATATGCTGGTAATCTGCCGTCACGAAGATTGTTGTGGCTGCTCCGTGTCGGGATAATTGGTAATTGTAATAGGTTTCCAAAAGACGTTCTGAACCATAGTGTAAACGGCCATCTCCCAGCAGGAATCCAGACCCGCCCGCTGCCAGGTAATCGGCGTGGGCAGACGAAAGATCGTTTTGCTCCACTGCAAGGGCGAACACGTCGTCGGGGCGGTGAATGCGTGTCCCTGAAAGTTGGAAGCCAACGCTGCCTGTCCGGTCACATTCGGTGTAGGCAAAGTCTTCTGTTTTGCCGTCGTTGTAGCCAACCCGCCCGAACAGCCCCGTGTTGCCCTCATCGGCCAGCGGTTGCTCATAGCCGATTACATAGCCGTACTTCTTGTTGCCGGTCGTCTCGGTCGCCGTGATGTCCGGCGTCGTTCCTGTTTGCTTTGCTAGGGCGATAGAGGCCCGGTAGTCGCCCATGTGCGCCCGGTTGTAATAGCCCAGCACCCGCACGATGCCCGGCCCCGCTTTGGTCGCCAGGAACGATGGGTGCATTTCAAGCTCCGCCTGCGAGCCGAAGTTGTTCTTGTAGTCACTGGACAACTGGATAAAGTTTGCGATCTTGGGCATCTGGAATACGCCGAAGCGGACGGCATAGCTCGGCGTGATATACTCAATCGCACCGCCCTGGGTGTAGCCGCGTGTGTCCGCCGCGTAATCGTAAGCCGCGCAATTGATAAGGCCCCAGTTCATAAACTGGGTGCGGGTGCTGTTTGCATAGCGGTTGACATCGAAGAGGTCGGCAACGGCCTCCTTGCCGCCGGAGATGACGATCCGGTGAGTCGGGCGCGGCCCGGCAAGCTGCACTTCACCTTGAGCTACCGACTCGGTCTCTTTGCCTACTGGGATCACTTCCCGCAGGACATAGCGGGCTAGATATGGGGTTTGATCCAGCGTCGGAGTGCGGACGACATCGCCGTTTGTGAACCCGCCCAAGCCGTATCCGGTGCTGAGTCCATGCCCCCGTGAGACTTCCGGGTCTATATACGATTCTAAGTGGCTGTTCAGACGGTAGCCGACATATATAGTGTAAGTATCTGTTGTTTCCGTTTCGTTGCGGGACAGAAAACTTTGCGCCCCGGCATACGGGCTATGAAACGGGAAGACATGCTGCGTGATGGTGCTGGCCTGGAACCCCGCGTACATCTGCTGCGGCGGGGCCTGCACCGGAACAGTGGGTGTCGCAATCGGCACGAGCTTATAGGTGTTCGTGTCGGAAGCCGACGCTGGAACCAGCTTGAAGCCGCCTGATCCATCCGGCACCAGCTTGTAGGTGTTGGCATCGCCGGGTGAAGCTGGTACAATTTGCAAGCCAGCCCCACCAGGCGATGTCGAACCGCCGGGCGTTTTCTCTGCTGCGCCAGGATTGACGCCAGCCTGATTTACGTTCGGCTGAGTCGGCGGAGCAGGAGCGCCGCCTTTTTGTGCCAGCGCGGGGATTGCGGAAAGGCCGAAGCCCAGCAGTGCAAAGACGAAAGCACCCCTTGCCTGCGTGTTTTTTTGTATCTGTTTGTTCTGCATCGTGTCTCTTTCTTCATGCCCCTCATTATAGTCATGGCATGAATGTGTCAGAAAGAGCCTGGGCATGGTAGTATCACGACGGATAAGCGTGTGGAAGACAGCCACACCAGGCTCCGAGTCCCTCCATGTTCCCGCATGGGGGGACTTTTAATTGGCCTCAAGCTAGTGGGCGTGATGACTGAATGCGCCTGCCAGCGTTAAAACGCGGTAGAAAACCATCGCGCCGATCAGAATTAGGTATCCTCGCAGGGCATACAGGGGAAACTTGACGCTCCCGCTCATGGGCATTTCGCCGAGGCCCGCTGGGCTGCGCTTCTCTTCTACAATGTCGTCCAGAGGATGCACCACGCGAAAATCCTGGTTAGTCGTCGTTTGCGATGTCATTGATACTTCCATTGTTCTATCCATTCTTATTTCGCTCAATCGTATTTCATTCAACCGTAAAAACTGTCATGCTGGGAACAAGTTGGGTGCGATGACTTGCAGCGCTAAAATCAGCGACAGCACGAACAACACACTGATGATTGTCCAGTTCACCACGTTGTTCCAGGGCTTATTTGCCCATTCCGGCCCTAAAAGCGCACGGTCATTCAACAAAAGCTGCAAAAAGATGATCGCTGATGGCAGCATCACTCCGGCCAGCACCTGAACGCTCACGATGATAAGCTGCAAGGGCGCGTGCGGGATCAGCACGAGGCCAGCAGCGAGCGCGACGCAGGCGACATAGGTGCCGTAAAAGCCGGGAGCGTCCCGGACACTCTTTTGTAGACCATGTGACCACCCGCGTACTTCCCCGTAAGCGTAAGCGGATGACAGCGAAATGGCCGTTGCGCCTAAGATAGCAGCATCCACCATCAACACCAAAATCCCGGTCTTGAACCACGGGCCGAAGATGTGTCCCAGCGAAACCGCCATCTTCGCTGGGTCGAAGTTATCCGCATCAAACGGGATGTGGTGCCGGAACGCGGCGTCCCCAATCAGCATCATGCACCCAGCGACAACTACCGTAAGACAAGCCCCCAAAAACGTATCTAGCCGGGCGAACTTTAAGTCGGCGAAGCGTAGCTTCTTGTCGGCAACAGTGCTTTGCTGGAAAAACAACTGCCAGGGTGCGATAGTGGTGCCGACAATGGCAATCACCGTGAACACCAAGCCAGAGGTCAGCCCGCCGTGCGGAATGCTCGGCACAACCAGGCTATGCACCACTTCCCCGCCGTTGGGGTGCGACACAAATGCCAACACGAGCCACGCGAGGTTCAGCAGGCAAAGCGTGATCGTCATGCGCTCCCAGCGGCGGTAGTTGCCGGTCGTGACCAGCGCCATCAGCGCAAGCGCCGCAAGCGGAACAACCACCACCGGGGGTAGCCCCATCTGCGCGGCGGCCAGCGAGATACCAGCAAACTCAGTCACAAGCGTTAGGAAGTTCAGAATTAGCAAGTCAATCGGGGAAAAGATGCCCCACCATTTGCCGAACCGCTGGTAGATCATCGCCGCATGGCCTTGTCCGGTAGCGATGCCGAGCCGTGCGACCATCTCCTGAATAAAGTAGCAGGTCGGCAGCAGCAGAATGAGCAGCCAGAGCAGATGCGTTCCGTATTGCGCTCCCGCCTGGGTATAAGTTGAGACGGCCCCGGCGTCATTGTCAGCAGCCATGACGATTAGCCCAGGGCCGACCACCAGCAGAAAAGTCAGCACACTGCGCTGCCAGGAAGAACGGACGGCGATGCCTTTGGGTAGCACTTCTAGCGGCGTTTCGGTGATGTTAGTGTTGTTCATTGAGGATTGCCTCCTTTCATTAAATTGTCTTAGAAATCTGCGCCGCCCAAAGGGTACGCTGAATGAAACTAGGCTTCACCGTGCAAAAGCACACTGGATATGGAAATAGGCGGTGAGAGCGGTAGCCAGGCTGAGGCGGAAGGGAGTCGCCCCTGCTTGTATGAGGGTGCGAACGACCGGACGCGCCGACTGTGCTGCGGCCCATCGAGCCGAGGATGATTGCGCCAAGAATGAGTGTGCCGAAGCCGACGTGTTCCAAATGGCCGTTGGGCGACCCTCATTATCCAAAGTCCAGATCAGGTTTGTCATGGCCGTTTCCTCTCCTGTCATCGTAATCTTGTTCACTTGTTCTGTCTAACGCTAACCGACTGACTGGTTTCCTCGTCTACGGATTGAGGCCGGAGAGGGGGTACGCCAGTCTCACCTGCGGGTATGGCATCGCCATTCCCTTGCGGCGTTTCCTCCTGCGGCACGTCATAATCCACCATGTCCACAGCATCTTCGTCCTGAGCCTCTTCCTCTTGGGTGTCCAGGTTCAGGTCGGTAGTGTCCACACGGGACACATATTTGAGGGCCAGGAGCCTTTCGACCAGCGGCGGAACCTGTTCGGGCCGCATCGCCCGCACCAAGTCCACGCGCAGCACCGCTGTCTCTCCCGCGCCCGGCGTCACTGTCGCTCGCTTCACCGTCACGCCCAATCTGCTCAGGGCCGTCAGTGTCTTGCCGACCGCTTCCCGCTCATCAGTTAGGTGGATCGCTAGGTCGCCTGCGTCCAGCTTCGAGCGCAGGTGTTCTTCCCAGCGTTTGAGTGGGACGAGCGTGAACAGCACGAGAAGCACAGTCGCTATCGCCATCGCGCCGAGGCCCGCGCCGACCGCGATCCCGACGCCTGCCGATCCCCAAAGGGTAGCCGCCGTAGTCAGCCCACGGATACTCGTCCCGTGCCGCAGGATTGCCCCGGCTCCCAGAAAGCCGATGCCGGAGACAACATACGTCGCCAGCACCAACGGGTTCCGCTCCGGCCACATACCGGCGAAGCCGTAGGCCCCTGCCATCGTGATGAGACAGGCTCCCAAGCCGACCAGGATGTGCGTCCGCAGCCCGCTGGCCCGCTCATGGTTGGAGCGTTCCAGGCCAACGGCTCCGCACAGGATGAACGTCAGCACCAGCCGGATAACTACCTGCACGTCAAAGTGGCCGAGGGCGGGCGTGAACGTGTTGCCGAGCGTATGCCAAAACGTATGGAAGCGCATGGCTTCCGCCTTTCTCTGTGAATAAATAGGCGTCAAGACGCCCGCCTCGCCAGGCCCGAAGGCTTGGACGCGCAGAGAGGTTGGGAAAGACAAAGAGGGAGATAAGCAAGCTGGAAGGGGATTCCAGCGGGCTACCATCGCCGCAGTCTCGCTTTACCTCACGACCAGGATCGTGGGAAGCGGGCTAGGCGACAGCGGGGTTACAAGGAGATGCTGTCGGAAGTTCGGATCACCACGAGCGGGTCAGATTTGCTGATGTTTTCTTGGCGGTGCTTACCCGTACTAGGAAGCACCCGACTACTACCGGAGTCCATTTTGTTCTTTCTGTTTTTGCGACCGAATACAATCCACCGGGTTAAATCAAACGATCAAGTGACTTCTTCAAGTCCCGCACGGCTTCTGCGGCTTGGCCGCGCTCAATAGCCTCGGCGACACAATGCTCAATATGATGTTGCAGGATGATTTTGCCCACCTGGTCAAGCGCAGCGCGAACGGCTGAAACCTGCGTCAACATTTCGTCGCACTCGCGCCCATCATCCCAAAACCGTTTCAGGCTTTCTGCATGACCGGCGATTTTTGCCAGCCGCTTGGCAATGTTTTCACCTACTGGCTCTTGGCGATGGGACATGAGTTCTTCTTACATCCTGATCCACCTACCCCCCTGGGGGGTAGACAGACATTATTATAGGCATTCCTGCACGAAAAGTCAACCCCTAAATGCAGCGTTTTGGGTAAATCCGCTAGAGGTCGCCAATTCAACAGCCACAAAAGGCTAGAATGTCAGCGCGTGTGCTTGCAAGAGAACCGCCTGACCTTCCTGTACGGCGGAAGGTAGCTCGCTGAAAGTGGCAAATGAAGCATATTGGCAAATCGTGCTGCTTCAAGATACTGCTGCGACTTTACCACCATTTCTTGAACTTGCCATGTCAGTTCCCGAAGCCATGCAATCGTTTCCTGTTCGCTCATACCTTCCTCCCCTCATTAACTTCCTCTTTCATCGCTGTTCCCGTGATGTTCCCAATAGGAAAAAGGGCCTAAACAGAGATTTGTATGTCAAGAAAAGCAAGCAGGGTATACTAAACCACAACACCCACGGCTTTAACAAGCCTCGCCGTATATGCCCAACTGATAGGGGAACACGGCATGGAAAACCAGCAGACGCTAAGGGCCAGTCCCGATTTATCCGCTTTTCAACTTGCGTGTCTTCACAACCACTACGTTACGACCTTCCATGCCTGGTGTAGCTTATACCAAGATGCAGAATGGTCAACTGTTCCATCCAAGCCTTTAGCGATGGCTCAGGCTCGCCTTGCCTATCAGGAGGCGAGCCTTGTCTACTTGTTCATCAAGGCAGGCAAAGACAAAGGCGGCCACCCGCTTTTCCCAGAGTGAAACAACTTTTTGCTTGACGCATTTAGCACAGGTTCAAGTACCGGGAGGATGACCATGCCAAACGATGACCAGGCGGCAGCCCATCAGCGCGAGATAGAACAAGAGCAAGTCCTGAGCGGCGAAGGGATGCGGCAGGCCGCAGAGGAAGATCGGGAAGAAGACCGACAAGCTAATGAACAAGACCGGCACGAGGGGGAGAACCAGCGGTGAGTTTCCGAGGGCGAGCGTGAAGTCTCCGAAGACAAGCGGGAAACCAGCGGAGCCGAACGGCAGGCCGCTAAACAACTGCGAGAAGCTGCCGAGCAGATGTGTGTGGCAACAGAAGAACAGCGGCAACTGACTGGGGAGATGCGTCAAGCCATCGCAGAACTCCTCAGCAGAAACGGAACACAGAAATAGCAGCGTGTCAACCAAGTAGCAAGACCATAGAGCGGAAAGCTGGGATGGTTAAGGAATGCCGGGGACAGTCTATGAGCGAAGCATCCCGCCGTGAAGAGCTACGTTTCCGCACAGGTGAAAACTTAGACACATCCCGCGCCGTCTTCAAAGACGCCGCAAATGTTATCTCTCAGTCAGAAGTGCTTGGCGAGCAATCCAGGGCGCTGAGTGAGGAACCGCAACAAGTCTGCGAACAGGGGCGGGCGTTGTATGAGAGCAGGCGACAAAGAAAAGCAGAATGGCGCGGCGAACAGGCTATGCCAATGGCCTGCACTCTTGCCGGGGTGTCTCCCGCCGCTGCAATTTTGGACGCCTATTCTCTGTCGGAGCCGTTGCGGGTACAGTAGTCATTCAGCTCATCTGCTGCGGGAAAGCAAGATGCCGTTGTCAGACAGGCAGCAAGCATGGCCCCTACTTTTACCGCATGTGGCGAGACAGCGGCGGCGTCCAGAAGAAGTATGTTGCCCGGCGTCATCTGGAAGAAGTCAAGGCGCAATGCGCTCTTTACCTCGCCTGTCAACTGGAACTGACCCGCCTTGTGCGTGAGCGAGACGCGCTCTGGCATGAGATAACGCGGCGGAATGGGGAATTACAACATCTGCTCTTCAGTATCAAAAACCGTGTGTAGAGTTTCCGCTAAAGTCAGAGGCCAAGAATGCACCTTTGAGGTCATTGATCGGGTTGAAGCCGTCTGAGATAAAGCCCTAGACAACAACGCCCGGCCTACGAAGGTTACTCTTTACTCGCCGTCACTGCGCCGGCACTGGTCTTATCCATCTCGGCGGCCTCCTTTGCGTCCCCTACGCTTTCGTAGTGCAGTTTCTTCTCCACGCGCACCGTCGTACCGTGCGGGTCAGTCACGGTGAAATCCACTTTGTCCGACACCCCTTCGAGCAGAGACAGCCCCCAGCCGCCAAAGCGCTCCCCACCCTCACCGTCGGGACGCGAGGTGCCGACGGGGAGCACGTCCTCCTGGGTGAAGCCCTTCCCTGCGTCCGTCACCGTGATGACGACCTGGGGTTTGTAGTATTCCAGATTGACCAGGAAGTGTTTTTCCTTTGACTGGGCGTGGCGGATGACGTTGGAACACAGTTCTCCGACGATGATCTCTACGTCGTCAATGATGGGCTTCGTTACCTTGATGTATTCCAGCAGGGACCGACTGAGAACCCGTGCTGTTCCAGCATAGTTCTCGTCTTGGGGCAAATCCAGCGAGAGCCGCAATATCATAATGTTGCTTCCTACTTTCAGTGAATTGTTTTGTGCCGGTTATACCCATTGTAACAATGCTTATTGTAACAATGCTTATTGTAACAATGCTTATTGTAACAATGCTTATTGTAACAATGCTTACGCTCGGCCAGATTAAGATTGGCTGATTAAGGATTTCATCTCGGCTACGCTCTGATGCACTTCAACGGCAATTGCCCGTGCTTTTTCTGTGGCCTGGCGCAGAGTCTCTGCTGCTAGTCAGGAGCAAGACCGAGCCTGCAACACCCGTGGCACAATCTTCTGTTCCAGAACCTTCTTTTTCTACTCCTCCTGAGCCTAATTTTCATGCGCCTCATTCTCCTGCGGATGTCCCTGCCACTTGCGCGACTTGTGGGCGTCAGGTCTCAGAAGCAGTGCAACAGTATCGTGTAACACACCGGGGCCGATTTTGTAGAGCCATTTATTGTTTCAAGCATCAGAAGGTGATCCGGCGGAAAGTGGCCTCTTGCCTTGTCTCAGGGCTACTGACGCCTTGCGAGGACAAGGCAAACATCGTCCCGAAAACTTCCCTGCCCAAAGGCCCGCGCTCCCGCCAGGATGGCTTGCGCCCGCACTTCCAGGGGTCCAGCAGAGTTTGTTTCTTGCACCAGCCGCCGAAGACCGTCACTGCCAAAAAACTCTTTATCGTGCCGCGCCTCGGTGATCCCATCCGTCGTCATCAAAATCGTGTCGCCATGTTCCAAATGAAAAGGAGCCGATTGGTACTCTTGATCCGCCTCCATGCCCAGTAGCGCTCCTTGAACCTCTACGGCTTCCACGGCACCGCTTTCGCGGGCGATCAGCGGCGGCTCCATTCCGGCACAGGCAACTTGGCCGTCCCCAGTCGCGGCCTGGAAAACAGCTAAAGTTAAACAGACGGGAGCCTCGTCCCCTTCATCGTTCAATCCCTCTCGGAACAAGCGATGGCTTTGACTGATATACGCATTAAGTCGGTTCAGAACCAATGACGGCTGTTCATGTTCACGCAGGAACGCCCGCAGAATGAACCTTAATTCCGCTGTGAATACGGCGGCGGTCAGCCCATGCCCCATCACGTCGCCAATCACAAGGGCCACATGGCCGTTACCATAAGCGAAGATGTCCCAGAAGTCACCGCCCACTAAGGCTTCCTCGGAGGCTTCTTCATGGAGCATTTTGACTTCCATGCCAGGAAAAGCGTTCTCGCGGGGCATGAACAGCAAGGCACGTTGCAGCGTCGCCGCGATCCGTCGGTCCCGCTGATGTTCTGCCGCTAGTTTCGCTTCTGCCTGCTTGCGCTCGGTAATATCTTCGATTGCCAGTACAACTAGCACGGTGCGGTCGCCAGGGCGGTACAACTTGCGGGCGTTGAGGAGCATGGTCCTCTGCCCGATGTAGGGAAAGTTGCGGGTGACTTCGTAATCGTCAAAATGGCCTTTAGTGGGGACGATCTCACGCAGCAAGGCGAGGAGCGGAGGAATGTCCCACTGACCATTGCCAAGTTCGCTGATAAGGCAGCCTTCGGTGTCTTCGGGTGTCTCTTGGAAGGTCTTGTAGAAGGCACGGTTGGCGGACTTGACGTATAGTTCCCGATCTAGGATGAGCAAGCAGTCACGGATGGTATCTCCGATGTTCTGCGCGTAGGTCTCAATTTCTTGCAGCGGTAGTTTCGCTCGTGCCATTTTTGCCTGACTTTCTAAGAGCTATCTTGTTCTGAGGCTCTTATGATACTCTTATAGAATTGTTGTCACTCGCTAAAATTGTGCCATATTACTGGAAGTTTCTGAATAACATATTTTGCCTTCATTGCGTTCTTACTGTTCATCAACTTCTACGAGCAACCGGAGTTGAAGAAGTTCCTCCTTCACCGGAAGGTTTGTTAGGTGCAATGAACTTAGCCGAAACGCGCGGACACAGGGCTATGCTCAGAGAGGATCGCCATGCAGGGCGACATTAAGACGAGCATCACATACCCGGAACAGCGTAAAAGCCCTGTGCAGCGTCAACAGAGGCCGCTACGGGGCTGATTGAACACGGCTATTTGACAGGGCGGCGCTTGCTCCTGTATACTTAATCTATGACCCACTTTGGCCTCTGTTTCAAGCAACTTTCCCAAGCCGCCGCCAAAGGTGATGCCACAGAACACACTCACCGCCCCGCCCTCAAAACCCTGCTGGAAAGTCTTGCGCCCGGCATCATTGCCACGAACGAACCCAAGCGGATCAAGTACGGAGCGGGTCGCCTCGTTGTTACGAACTATCCGCCAATCTCATTTCCCGATTTTGAGGTCTCACGCATCCCACGCAAAACCTGAAATCCTCTTCGACAGAAGAAGTGCGGGAGAAAACATCCCCATGCTGCTGCCGTTGCTGCTGCTGCCTGCCAATGGTCTGGCTGGGTTCGTGGTGATGGTGCGACGTTCCTTCACTCGCGCCGAAGGAGCGAGACTCGAAGGTTTGCATGGTGTAACCTGAGTCAGACAGCCATTCGGCGAAATGAGGTAGAGACTGCTCTTTGACGCTACTAATCGGGCCAAGCATAACGAGGCCAGAGGTGCGTTCTATTTGTGAAAGACCTTGCGGACGGAACAAGTTAAGCGCCCATGAGCTTGCAGAACTGGTTGCTGAGTTGCTGCCGACGCTGAAACCAGAGTCTTGTAACGGCGCTCATGGCAACTTGCACTAATCCCAGTATAAGCAGCAGGTATCGTGGTATAATCGCGCTGAAATGTTCCGTACTAAACAGTGGCATTGGGTCTCCGGGGTCGTAGCGACGCTTCTGCTTTTGCTGGCAGCCATGCCGTCCGCTCAGGCCCAGGCCCCCGCGTCGGTCGCCACTAAAGCAACAATCCGTGCTACGGCCCCCGTTGTTCGCCCTGCTCCGAAGCTGCCTTGCTATTGCCGCCCCGGACACTGCCACATGGCGAATTGTCCCGGCAACCCGCATTTCCGGCACACCCATTTCCCTCTCACCGCCTGTTGTACCTGTTCTTGCAGTCCCGCGCCAACCCCCACTGCCATGCCGCAAGGCAGCAACCCCCGGCGCGACTTCCTGCCCAGTTTCTTCTGTATCACGGCGCTGGCACTGCCGACAGTTTCCGTAGTGTATCCTCCCGGTGCCAGCGACGTTTTGCGCTCCTGCCCTATCATGGTTCCTAAGCGGCCTCCCCGTGCGGCTTGAAGGACGTTCTTCGTTTTTCAACCCGTTACACAAGGAAAATATCATCATGCAAACGCAACCGCGCCGCTCTGCGCCCGGCTTTACTTTGATCGAGTTACTTGTCGTCATCGCCATTATTTCGGTGCTGGCGGCAATCCTGTTCCCTGTCTTCGCCCAGGTGCGCGAGAAGGCCCGCGCTATCTCCTGCCTGTCTAACCAGAAGCAAATCGGTCTGGCGCTCACCCAATACGTCCAGGATTACGACGAGAAGTACCCGTAGGAACACCCCGGCACTGCCAACCCTGCCGTGGACGACAACAACGGCCAGTACGAAGGCACCGACTACGGCTCACCCTTCGAGAAGGTCATGCCTTACGTCAGCCGGGGCAACGCGACCAACACGGCGAGCCTGCAACAGCAGCTTTTCGTGTGTCCCGACGACTCCGACCCGCACGGCAACATGATCCCCGGTTGCGCTGGCAATCCGAGTACGCCTTTTCCGGGCGTCACCTCATATCTTATCAACGCCTACTTCCTGTTCGGCGCGACGCTCGCTCAGGTGCAGGAGCCGGCCAGCACCATCTACCTGGTGGAGCGCAACGGTAAGTTCTGCGATGTGCATATCCATCCCTGGTTGGGCGAGATTTACGATGTGAGCGGCTACGCCGGTCAAGTGGAAGGCAACACGCCCCCGCCGAACGCGACGTGCGTACCTATCCCAAACACCTCATTCGCGTCTGCCAGCGAGCGGCACCAGCAGGGGGCCAACTATGGCTTCGCCGACGGACAAGCCAAGTGGGAAAGATACGGCGTCACCATTCAGAACACGCAGGATCAGCCCTGTTTCAGCCAGTATCAGGCGTTCTGACGCGATGCGGCGGCAACCTTCCCCGCGCCGGGTACTGTGTCCTGACCATTGATGGCGACGAAGTGACAACCGAGCAAATCCGCCTGCCTTATAATGTGGAGGCGGCATGTTCATGGAGGCTTGCGGCGGGCCTTCCGGCATACTTCGCAGACTATCTGAGGACAGGCGGGAACGTGCCGGGATACATCTAATGCTGCCTGTTGTCCAGTAGTTTATGGAGTGAACCACTTATCCGATGGGGTCTGGCCGGTATAGAACTGTTCCGGCCTCAATGCTTTGACATGTCCATCCATGAAAGCGATATTGGCACGGTCTGTGTGCCGCGCCGACGGGCGGGCGTCAGCATTATCGTTTAAGTCCACGTCTGGTGCAGTCAACTTGAAGGCATTAAGGCGCGGCGTTTGCAAGTCGTTCAGGTTCCCCAGCGTACCTGTTCCAACTTCTCCAAGCATCACGGTGTCGGCGGGAGTCTGAAAGGTAGCGAGGCCCTGGATAGGCGGGTGCATCGTATCGGTGAGGTCAACAAAGTTCAACTCATTCAGACCATAAGAGCTTGTGGCCGCGCCGTCATCGGGGCAAACACGAAGGCGATTACTCTTGACGTAGGGATCGAGGAGAGTGGGCCAGAGCGTATTGTCGGTAGCTTGGGTGGGCGGCAGAAGTTCGTCACCGTCTTGAGCATACATGATGATGGCGAGACCAAGCTGCTTTTCGTTCGAGGAGCAGGCTGATTGTCGTGCTTTCTCTCGTACTTTCGCAAAGACCGGAAACAAAATGGCAGCAAGGATTGAAATAATAGCAACCACGACGAGCAGTTCAATGAGTGTAAATGCTCTCCGTTGTAGGGTTTTCATGGATGCCTTCTAATCAGCGGCGCAGCTACACCCACCCTCCATTGCTTCGCGGGCCTCTTTGACGAGGAACGGAAGCAACGCGAGTGCAGCCACACTATCCAACCACCACCAATGGAGCAGGGCGTTTGCGACTAGCCCGGCCAGCAGCACCCATGACAGGAAACCGCAGGTAAAGGTCTCCATCGCGTCGGCCCGGAGCGCCCTGCTGCCGATCCGATCTGCGACCCGGATTTTGGCCCGCGCTAGGATGGGCATACCGAGCGCGGCCACGAGCGCAACGGCGAGGCCGACAGGAGAGGTTTCCGCTGTATGGTGATGCAGCAGCCCGTAGCCGGATTGCAGCACGACATAGGCGGTAAGGACATAGAGAAGATAGCCCCCTATTCGTGCGGCGCGATGCTCTAAGGCTTCGATTGCCGAAGCATTTGCCGTGCCGTCCGCCTCCTTACGAAGCCGATGGTAGAGGACGCCCGCCGAGACCAGCTCAATAATGCTATCCACGCCGAAGGCCAGCAGTAGCACACTTTCGGCCACAGCCCCCGCGCCAATAGAGGCCGACGCCTCGATCACCATCCAGCCGATTGTGAGGACTTCCAGACGCAGCGCAGCTTGCATAGCGCGGGCGGGAGCAATGGCCGGGCTTGCGGGGTTCATCGGCTGACCTTTACCACCACAGACACGGCGGGTTTTACTTGCGTAATTCTTGCTTGTGCAACGGCAGTCGCATGAGGCTTGAAAGGGCCATCATCACTCGGAATAGGAACTACGACAAGTGCGATCAGCGCTAGTTGCAACAGTCGTTTCGGAGCTAGGAGCGGATGCACCGCCACACGCGACCGTCGCACGACCCTGATTTTTCCAGCCCTTAGAGGGAGCGCTAAAGTTGACATACTTTTTCCTTTCGCTTTTAACCGCCGCAGAGCGTATCTTTGCGGTTCCGGGAGCGCCACGCGCTCACATGGGGAACCAGCACATAAGAGCCGATCACCAGCGCCGCCGCCCCCGCTTGTGCGGTCAGACTTTGCACGTTCGGGAATATCGAGAACCACAGACCCATCCAGCCCGGAACGGGAAGATTAACGGGCGCTGTCGCCAGCCACCCAGCTTGCTGCATCTCCTGGATGCTTTCCCCTACCATCACGAGCAGCACGACGCCCAGCAGTCCGCCTGTGACGACCAGCATCTTTTTGTACGGCAGGAACTTGTTCCCGGTGAAGGTGAGTGCCGCCACGATCAGCGTTAGAGCCAGCCCGATTGCCGCCCCTTCCAGGATTAAGACGTTCCCAGCTTTGAGCCGTAAATCTTGGAGAAACAGAACAACCTCGAAACCTTCCCGGTAGATGGCCGTGAAGCCAAGCAGGGCCAGGCCGAGGAAAGTTGCCGAGCGGGAGTCGGTTGCGGTTTCCATAAGGCGCTTGCGGCGGTTGCTGTGGTTGGCGATCCAGCCCGTCCAGTAGAGCTTATGGAAGAACCAGTTCATCACGACCAGCAGCACGACGATTGCCAGCAGCCCGGTTGCCGCCTGGATCGCCATCTCTGGTGCGTTGACGTGGGAGATGATTGCCACAACCACGAACCATGTCACGAGGGTTGCCAAGAACGCCAGGAACGCGCCGACCGGAACCGCCCGCAGATAGTCTTTCTGCTTTCCCCTTGCCATGCCTGCCGTCACTGCGGCTAAGACGAGTATCGCTTCAAGCCCTTCGCGGAAGACAAGTACGCCGGTGCTGAGAATCATCGCAGCAGGGCTGATCCCCTTGCTCGTCGGGTCAGGCATCCCGCTGGCTGTCACCGCCTGCCAAATCAGAATGCTAATGATGAGGAGAGCTGCCAAGACAACCAAAACTGGCTTGGTATAGGATATACGCTCTCGATTGCTCTGTTGCAAAGAAACTGCCATCTTCCGATCTTTCTAACTTCACGATTCCCGATCTCCGACCAAATTGGTCGGAGATTTCGGCTTGCTTGTCCCAAAACCAACTCATAAGTAACATAATCAGCTACTTGGTTTTGAGAGAGAAAAACGCGCTAATCTTCATCACTGCTTCTGGTCGAATGGCGGCATAGACTTCACGCCCACGTTTATGGGTCTCGATCAACCCAGCGTCCCGCAGCGTGTTCAAGTGGTGACTCAATGTGCTGGGCGCACACGGAATCTGGCAGCGTACATCACAGACCGCCACACCGCCCGCACATCCGCCGTCACAGAGGCCCGTGCAGGTGTCGTAGCAAGCCGCACCGCCGCACTCCCGAATACACTGAAACACGGCAAGGCGTGTCGGATCGGCCAGGGCGCGGAGAATTGGCAACACTTCATCCATAGAAAACAGTCATCTTCCAAAAAAACTTCGATACAGATAGAAGTATTATGGGTCATTAAGAAACGGATGTCAAGTGCTGTCTGAACAATCATTTTCTGGTAGTGGCTCAATGCCGACGGTTTTTGCCACTCTAATTTTGGAGTGGTGGAGTGGGCGGCCACAAAAACTCTCAATTTTGACGGCTTCTAAAGGCGTTTCTGTTGCCAGCCAAAATCCCACAACTGTCGGCACTGAGCCACTACCAGAAAAAGAACGCGGCTTCTATCGGTTGGTGTTTTCCGCACAGGAGCCGCGTTCCGGGAGTTCTACTTCACATTCTGCAAGGTGTTATGAAACTCCAACAATAGAGCGGGTCGCCTTGTTGTTGTGAACTACCCGCCCGCGCATACTTCTTGTGGATGGGCGTGGGCAAATAGTTTTCCCCACACCCGTTTTGCCCGAAGGACAAAGGCGAGCCGTTCCGCGTCAGCCTCCGAGTAAACTCGGTAGCCGCTCTCCCTACGCGCAGCGGGAAGAAGGCCCAAGCCCTTGTAATACCAGAGGGTATGGACATTGAGGCCGAACCGTCTTGCAACCTCGCCAATTTTCAACGTCGGATGGTTCCAGTTTGCTTCCATGAACTGAGTCTACACCTTCCAGCTAGATAGAGAGTCAAGGGGTTCGCGAAAGTTTTTTTTGAGCCTACTTTACCCAACCCAATGACTCGGATTTTTTGCCAAAGCAGCCCTTTACTCCGTCTTAACACTGTATGCCATGCCAGCTATGCCCCAGCGCCGTGCCGTTTATGATGCTCACCAGACCACAGCCAAAGCCAGCGAAGCGCCACGTTCCGCCCCGCCGTCAAGCATAACCGTCGTGCCTGAACCGTTTTTGCCGTCGCGCAGCCGTCCGCGTCACAGTTTGTTTTTTGAGGGCGCTAGGTGGGATAGAAAGCCCCGGCCAGCATGAGCAGGGTAAGGGCAATGAGGTAAGGGCGACAGGGAGCGAGTGCCGCGTCGAGGCTTAACGATCCGGCACTCGCAACGCCGAGGCCAAGTGGCAGGATGCAGCAGGAGGACGCGGCGACAGCGGCCACCACGCCGCCAACGAGCGGCAGGAACCTTTTGTTCATGGGGCGACCTCCACAGCCGCCGAAGCACAGGAAGCGCTGACCGCCCCGGCCTGCATCGGGGGGCAAGGTACATCACCATAGGAACAGAACACACAGCAATCGCCCGGTTTGGGCTTCAAGCGTTCGCCGCAGCCTCTGCACTCATAAAACCAAGTGCAAGCATCTTCCGGCATCCGCTCCTGACTTTGGAAGCCACAGCCGGGGCAAGTGATCGTGGATAGAGTAATCGGTATCTCGCTCATGCTCTACCTTACGGCTTTTTCAGTTAAAAAATTGCACCATAAACGTCATTATGGAAAGTTCTTTTCCGGCGGAGAACACACGGAGGCCAGGCAGCAGCTATCAATGCAGCAGCCTTTTGCGAAGCGCCGCGACAGACACCAATAGCCGCAGCCAGTGGAAAGAAGTGTAATCCTGGCCATGAGCGGCTTTCCCGCGCCGAGTGCCTTAGCCCCGAACAGAGCCAGATAGACACCTAGCATATGCGAACCGCAGCAACCGAGCAGGAAGCATCTCCAAGCGTCAAAACAAACTGGAAGAAGGAACCACGCAGCCATTAGGGAACTACGCTGGCATTCTGGTTTCACAATATATCTCAGTTCCCGCAAGACGACATCTGAGACAAATTACTACGCATACTCACCGCCGCACTCCTACACTTCCGCGCCCTGCTGTTCCACCTCGGCAACTCGTTCTTATCATGTTTGTGTCAATTCTCAATTTATTTTGTTGCATCATGGTTGACAAATGCGGATGTCGTATGCTATCATCTTATCAACACTTCTATAAATTAAGAAATGACTAAACGATGCCAGAAATCAACGACATTTCCGTAATGTTTAAGGCCCTGGGTGATCCCACCCGGCTCCGCATCTTCGAGTTCCTGCGAGACTGCTGCTGTCCCGTGGCTGTGGAAGACACCGGCGATGTGCGCCCGCTTCTGGGGCCGACGGTCGGCGAAGTCTGCTGCCAGGTGATAGGCGTGGACAAGATCACGTCCTCCGTGTCCTTCCACCTCAAAGAGTTGCGCCTGGCCGGACTCATCACAATGGAGCGGCGGGGCAAAAACATGATTTGTGGCGTCAATCGGGACGCCGTGGCGACGCTCGCCGCCTACCTGACCGAGCAATCTGCCGACAACCAGAAAGGGCCTAACAACAATGACTGCTGCTGAAACTTCCGCCGCGCCGACAACAAGCGGCTTTCTTCCCAAAACGCATGTCTCGCTGAACGTGCGCGATATTGACCGGTCAGTCGCCTTCTATGAGGCGTTCTTCGGCATGGCGGCCCACAAGCGGCGTCCTGGCTACGCAAACTTTGATGTGGCGGCCCCACCGCTCAAGCTGGCTTTGCAGGAGTTCACTCCCGCCGAAGGTACAGGTGCGCTCTCGCACCTGGGCATTCAGGTCGGCACATCCGAGGAGGTACAGGCGGCGCGGGAACGGCTTTTGGTCTCCGGCCTGGCGACATTTGATGAGGGCGATACGACCTGCTGCTATGCCCGCCAAGACAAAGTTTGGGCGACTGATCCCGACGGCAACGGCTGGGAGGTCTACATTCTGCTCGACGAGATGAGCGATGAAGAAGACGATCATTTCGAGACGGGCGGCAAGGCGTCTGGTGAGGCGGCCTGCTGCGCGGTATCGGCACAGGCAAAAGCGGGCGGGCCAGCTTGCTGCGCTCAACCCACGGACGGCACGGCCTGCTGCAACTGACAGTAGCGAAGAAGGAACGGCAGAGAAAACCTGCCGTTCCAGTTTTCAGAGGAATATCGCTTATTCCTGACAACAAGAGCGGCGATAGCTGCAATGATTAGAAAGAAACACCATGAAACTCAGTCAATTTAGCGGCCTATTACAAGGTCATCCCGATAAGCAGTTCCACCTCACTCTGCCCGGCGATAGCACCGTTCCGGTCTCTTTCCACATCACCGAAGTCGGCCACGTCACCAAGAAGTTCATTGACTGCGGCGGCAAGCTGCACACGGTTCAGACCTGTCAGTTGCAAGCATGGCTTGGCGATGACACCGATCACCGCCTGATGGCAGGCAAGATGGTCGCCGTGCTGAAATTGGCCGAGGCCAAAGGCGTTCTGCCTATTGGGGAGGATTTGGATATGGAGATCGAGTACGAGGACGCTGCTCTTTCTCAGTACCCCGTTGCAGGTTATGTGGTCACGGAGGATGCTGTTGTTATCAGCCTCGCCGCCAAACACACGGACTGCCTCGCCAAAGAGTCGTGCCTGCCTAGTCTACCAATGCTCGCAGGAGCCGACGCGGGCTGCGGCTGCGGCCCTGGCTGCTGCTAAAGTGAGGAATCAAGGAAAGATCAAGATATGAACAACCCTGCTGTGACGGTTTCGACTTGCCACCCGTCGGTGACAGGCCGGCTCTCGTTCCTAGACCGATACCTGACAGGCTGGATTTTTCTGGCGATGCTGCTGGGCGTGGCACTGGGCTTCTTTGTGCCGAGCGTTTCGCAAAGCATCACCCATCTTTCGGTCGGCACGACATCCATTCCTATTGCCGTCGGCCTGATCCTGATGATGTATCCTCCTCTGGCAAAAGTCAAGTACGAGGAATTAGGCAAGGTCTTTCGCAACACGCGCATCTTGGGACTGGCCCTCGTGCAAAACTGGGTCATCGGCCCGCTGCTCATGTTCGCGCTGGCTCTGCTGCTGCTGCCCGACAAGCCGGAGTACGCCGTCGGCCTGATCATTATCGGTCTGGCCCGCTGCATTGCAATGGTTCTGGTCTGGAACGACCTTGCCAACGGGGACTCGGAGTATGCGGCGGGACTAGTCGCTCTGAACTCCATCTTCCAAGTCTTGTTCTTCTCGGTGTACGCCTATGTGTTCCTCAAAGTGCTACCGCCGCTGTTTGGCGTTCATTTTGCGGGTGTGGACTTATCCCACATCAGCATGGGCGCGATTGCCCAAAGTGTGCTGATTTATTTAGGCATCCCGTTCTTCGCGGGAATGCTGACGCGGCTCGTGCTGGTTAAGGCCAAAGGGCGCAATTGGTATGAAGGGCAGTTTATCCCGCGCATCAGTCCAATCACGCTGGTTGCCCTGCTGTTCACCATTGTCATCATGTTTTCGCTCAAAGGCCAGTATATTGTCCGCATTCCCTTCGACGTAGTGCGGATCGGAATCCCTCTGGTCGTTTACTTCGCGTTTATGTTTCTGGTGTCGTTCTTCATGGGCCGCAGGCTCGGCGCAGACTACTCCAAATCCGCGACCCTTGCGTTCACGGCGGCGGGCAACAACTTTGAGCTTGCCATTGCGGTGGCTGTTGCCATGTTCGGCATCAATTCGGGAGCGGCATTCGCCGCTGTGGTTGGGCCATTAGTAGAAGTGCCTGCTTTGATCGGTCTGGTAAATGTCGCCTTTTACTTCCAGCGGCGCTATTTCGGGGGGGCAGGGCCAACCGTCACAGAGGCGTTTCCGCTTTAGACGAACAGAACTGCACGAAGCGATCCGAGGCGGCGAAGAACACGCGCAGGGTGCGCCGAACGACTTGTGCGAAGCTCTGATCGAGATCAAACAGGAAGATGAAAAGAGCAGCGGATAAAGAAAGCGACAGATAAAGAAACAGTTTCAAGCGATGCAAACCTGCACAATCCAGAGAATGAAACCAGGTGACTGGGAACAAGTACGCACTGTCTATTTGGAGGGCATCGCAACAGGCGATGCCACATTTGAGGCAGATGCACCCACCTGGGAACAGTGGGATACCCTGCATCTCACCGAGGGAAGGTTTGTTGCCTGCACTGAGAAAAACGTCATCGGCTGGGCTGCGTTAAGTCCCGTTTCTAGCCGCTGCGTCTACGAAGGCGTGGCGGAGGTCAGTGTTTATGTCAGTCAAAGCAGCCGGGGGCAGGGCGTTGGGGCTGCTCTGTTGATCGCTCTGATCAAGGACTCAGAGGAGCAAGGTTTTTGGACGCTTCAAGCAAGCCTTTTCCCGGAGAACACGGCAAGCCTCGCTTTGCATCTGCGTCATGGCTTCCGCGAGATCGGCAAGCGGGAGCGCATTGGGAAGATGAATGGCATTTGGCGTGATACCATTTCCCTGGAACGTCGGAGTTCCATTGTTGGCGTTTGAGGTTTGGGCTGTGACAGACAGCTCACTTTTGGAAGGAAACCAGTATGACAACACGCCTGGCGATATTTTCGGACATTCACGCGAACTTCCCCGCGATGGGTGAGGTCGCAAGCCACATCCGGGACAACGATTACGATGGTGTGTATTGCCTGGGAGACCTGGGAGGCTATGCCTCGGAGCCAAACGAAGCGCAGGAGTTAGTGATGTTCCTATACTGCCCGACAATCATGGGCAACTACGATGAGGGCGTCGGCTTCAACAAGAACGACTGCGGCTGCAACTATGTTAAGCCCTTTGACATCGAGATGAGCGATATTTCGTTCTTGTGGACGCGGAAGCATACTGCGGACGAGAATAAGGCCTGGCTGCGGACACTGCCCCGTGAGATACGCCTAGAAGTAGAAGGCCAGCGCGTACTGCTTTGTCATGGCTCCCCCGCCTCCACAACGGAATATCTGTTCGAGACCCGCTCCGAGGCATACCTGCGGAAGTTCACGGCAGGGGGGCGTAATGACGCTCATGCCGACATCATTGTGTTCGGCCATACGCACGTTCCTTATCACCGCGTCGTGGATGGGGTGCATTTTGTCAACACGGGCAGCGTTGGCAGGCCCAAAGACGGCGATCCCCGCGCCGGGTACTGTGTTCTGACCATTGACGGCGACCGGGTGGCAACCGAGCAAATCCGCCTGCCTTATGATGTGGAGGCCGCGTGTTCACGGCTGCTTGCGGTGGGCCTGCCGGAATACTTCGCGGACTATCTACGGACGGGTGGAAATGTGCTGGGACATACCTGACGCTGCCGGATCACGCTTCTGAGTGTGCAGAGAGCGGAACCCACGAGTGAGAAGAGGGGGGGGCCGGGGGGGGCGCTTGGCCTAACCCACGAAGAGGCCGCTGCTGCTTTGCCGCAAAATCGCTGCTGCTTTTTCGCGGCTGCTATAATAAAAGCCGGTGACCATAGAGAGCGGTCGTCGGCTTTTATTGTTCGCAATGAAGTCCTGTATGGGGCTAAAAAGAGCGGGGTGTACGTTGTTACGATCTATTCACCCATTTCATTTCCTGACTTTGGGGCATCTCGCGCCCCGCGCAAGACCTGAACAGCCCGTTGCAGAAGGCACATCGCAAGTCCGGCAGCAATCCCGCGTCGCGCTTCTGCTCGTACAAAACTCGGTCTACAACGCAAGAATAATGGCAGTAGAATTACTTCCGCTATATAGTAGAAATCTTCTAAACTTCCATCTTGAGATTGTAGGCATTGACGCCACGCAGCGTGAAGCCAATTTGATAAGTTACCCGTGACTGCGATTGGAGTTGTCTCCAAATATCTTCGTCAACATTGTTTCTATGCGTGTATACTCTGTCGCTTGCACCATCATTGACAACAAAACAATAGTTGGCTTCCACCCATACAATCATGCCGTGAAACAGGCGTCCCAGGGGATAAGATATTCTATTTCTAAGGTCGGCTCCGACTCGTACATTCCCTAGCACACGGAAAATGCTTTGACTGGCATCATATTCGCCGTTCAGGTAGAGTTGACGACCATAAAGTAACTGAGCGTCATAGTTTGAATCTCCGGGAGTAAAAGCACGTTGCAGATGATAAGCGAGTAGGCTACCATCTGATGAACCTAGATCAATGAGTAGTTTGGCGTAAGCATAATGTAACCGCCTTTCATTTCGATTGGCGTCTAACGCTTTCTCCAAAACCTCTTTGGCTTGATCAAGATGCCCAATAGCTGTATAATGTTGCGACAATCGTGCGGCAATAAAACTGCTTCTGTGATTTCCAGCAAATGCTTTCTCAAGGGCAGTTAGAACTCTGCCAGAATCAGCCAACAGACGTGCAAGCTGCGCTTCTGCTTCCAGAAGATAGGCGTCGCCCGGAAATCTCTGCAAACCATCAAACAGATCACGCTCTGTGTTCTTCACTGCATCCTCAGCAGTAGTTTCTGATCCATCATTGTCAAGGGCATTCAACGCCCCTTCTAAGTTTTTAAGACTGACCTTTATTGCTGTGTGGTAGCCGTGAACATTGTCAGGCCGATTAGATTTTAGCTTTTTTGCTATCGCATATGCTTGGCGAAGATGTTTTTCCTTTTCCAAATTAGTACGGGCTAACTCAGCACTGCGAAGACTATGTTCTGCCAATGAGTGAATGATGCTGTAATCATGGGGAAGAAGTTGAGTTGCCTGTCCTAGAAGCTCGCCACTTTTCAGAAGGCTTCCATTAGGTCTGTTCATCTCATAAATAGCCATTTGATGCAGCAACGCACCATCAACCCCAACGTGACTTTTCGCTACGTCATAGATACCAGTTACCATGTCGTGATTAGGGAAAAGCGACATCAAGGTTCGACCTCGTATCATTTCAAGGTATGCAAGACGATCCGCCGAGTATCCTATGTTTAGTTCTCGTAAGCACTTAATGAAAGCATCGTATCGCTCTTCTGGATTCCTAAGCACTCTCTCAAAAACAATTTCGGCGATAACTGGATGACGTGCCGTATACACATAATCCCGTACAGCTTCATCAAACTCTGCTTGAACTATATGCTCAAGAGGGGAAAACAGCCGCTTTCTAAAATCGTCAAAAGGCACACCATGAATGCGCGAGACTATACCCGCTCGTACTGCCACGTTCAGTCTGTTCAGCACACATATTGTCAAGTAAATGCGTTGCGCCTCAGCAGGCTGAATATGACTATACTCATCTTCGATGATGTCCTCAAAACGCCGTCCAAGTGTAGCTTCGTGCAGAGCAACTAAAAGCTGACGCCCAGCCCGTTCCGAGAAGGCGGCGCGGCGCTCTTCTAGGGTTGCGCTTGAGAGTGTTCCCAACGCTCGATGCTTGTCCAATAAAATCAAGAGACCATCAATCTCTTTGTGCGTTAGGTAGCCGAGTTCATACTCAGTAGAAACGAACGGTGATAGCGATTCGCAGGAAATGTTCCACTCATTTATTCGTTCTGCAACTAGAACCGTTAGCTGTCCACCTTCTACGCCTATATTACTGGCTAAGGAGCGAAGTTCCCTGACGCGATCCGCGCCATCATCTACAAAAAGAAAAACCCTTTCTTTGCAGAGGTTGATGATCTCTTGAAGCGCACCAGTGTTGATAACACCATTTGGACGTAGGAATAAGCACAAACAATCGTAGTCATGTGCCGCAGCCCAAGCTATCCTTTTGAGCGTTACTGATTTGCCCGCGCCTGCATGGGCTTTGATCAACAACAACTCCATGCTTTTCATGTGGTCTACATCACTCTTTAAGAAGTTGTCAGCTATGATGGTATCGTTAAGCCGCCGTGCCACATCAAACTTTTGTTCAATAGCTGCCCACCCCGAACTAACACCCTTGTAAAAATCGGACGAAGCTAGTTGTTCGGTCGCGTTGATGCCTTTCACATACTCGACATCATTTTCTAAAAACTTTTCGCAGGCTAAACTGACGACAGAGTTTACATTATTGAATCTCGCAGCGATTGGAGAGGAGACACGGCTGCCCATGAATGCAAGTTTACGAAAAGCCGGCTGGATTTTTGCGTTGATAGCTTCCATGAACTGCGCGAATGTTCCACTAAGAGCCGTTACCTTCCTTGACTCCCAAAACCTCGCTTTGAGATTATCCAAATCAGGCGCTACGGCGTAGTACCTGGGCCGCGCCGCGCCAGCTTGCTTTGTCAAATCCAGGAGGATTTCTCTGAGATCAGGGTCTTGCAGACTTTGGCCTATAAAGACTATTGGATGTTCATAACCCCAATCCCGTAAGCACTCGAAAACTCGGCTCCGCCCGTCTTTATACTGAACATACTGATCTATCGTTAATATCAACGGACTTGCAGAATTGTTCGTTCGAGTTACACATCCATGTAGCTTTAGTAAAGGCACATTTTTGGGATCACGCATTACGTTGTCAAAGCGATCCGTGTTGTCTATGAGCGCCTTAACCGTTTGGGCTGTGCTTGTTTCAGCAGAGTAAGCGTTCTCGATTAGTCTGTCATAATTGGTCGTAGCAAGTCCCCACCAACTAAACGTGCTAAGAAGTTTGTGAGCTTCTGTTGGACTAAAAATCTCATATATACTGCCAATATAATCTTGTACCGTTACAAGATCACTCTCGCTGATGGCTAACTCGCTGACGTGGGCAAGTGATAAATCTGTAGGACTTACGCAGTTGACTTAGGCGGTTTTTTGGGTTCATACTGCGTGTGATGAACGCGCCCAAAGTGTCCGATGTGGACTACATCCAGTTTTTGATCGCCGCCCAGCGGGTCTACACCTGCACCGAAGCCGCCCGCTGTGCGACTACGGCTTCGCATGATGCCTACACGCGCCTCCTGACAAGACTGCCGCCAGACACAGCGGCGTTGTGGCATGAGGTCGAGCCGCTGATCGACAAACGGCGCGGTCTGCTGGTCGTAGATGATACTACGCTGGACAAGCCCTACGCGCAGAAGATGGGCCTGGTCACGCGCCATTGGAGCGGGAAGCATCATGCGGTCGTTGAAGGCATCAACCTGACGACCTTGCTTTGGACGGACGGCCTGAGCAGTCTGCCCTGTGACTGTCGACTCTACGAACCCGCCGAAGAAGGCGAAACGCAAGTGACCAAGAATGACCACTTTTTGGCGATGCTTCAGACGGCGAAGGAACGCGAGTTCCGCCCCAAGTATGTCTGCTTCGACGGTTGGTACAGTAGCCTTGCCAACCTGAAGGCGGTGCGCGGGCATGGCTGGCACTTCTTGACCAGGCTCAAGTGCAACCGCCAGGTGAACCCTGCTCAAGTGCAACCGCCAGGTGAACCCTGACGACACAAAGAACATCGCCGTCAAAGACATTGACATACCTGCTTACGGACGCGAGGTGCATCTGAAAGGCTTTGGCATGATCCAAGTGTTTCGGACAGTTGCTGCAAACGGCGACACAGTTGCTGCAAACGGCGACGTGGAACACTGGGCGACTGATGACCTGAAAATGGAGGACGGCGAGCGCAGCGAATGGGTGCGCGAGGTGTTCGCCATTGAGAACTACCACCGTCAGCTGCCCCCAATAAAGCCTTAAGCAGTGCTGCGGCGTCGAGCGGGCGCAGGTGCGGAGCGCGACGGCGCAGAAGTGTCATGTTGTGTTGTCTCTGCGAGCGTTCGTGAGGCTGGAAGCACATCGTTTGCTGACGGGCATCAGCGGCTACGCCGCCAAAACCAACCTCATTCGTGAGGCCATTCGCTTGTATCTCAGGCAGCCAACCATTACGCTCGAAGCAACTGCGTAAGTCCTAATCTTTATAATTACCACCCAAAAACTTGTCACACAGAAGATCGCGCAAACCATTTCCCATTGGTGGTCTTTTGCCATTCTTATCCTTCGCATCATACGAAGCACCCGATCCCAAAGCGAGAACCACTTTACCTTCGCGTATTTGTGTTTCGAGAAACGGCGGGATGTCCATTTGATACCTTCCTGTCCAAGTCATCAACATCAGTAGTGGGGTTTCTTCAACCCGCCCATCTAAGTTTACTCGCCAGATGCCGGGCATCCCTTAATGAATGAGTGTCATTTCATCAGTGAAAAGCGTCGCTGCGAAAAGATATTTCTCAGAGTTTTTTGTCATTCTTACACCCATCATGGAATGATCGCTACCCTCATCCCGTCGTGTGTTTCAATGTCGCTGGCAAACTCGCGTTTGTCTGCAATGCGGCCTTCTGGATCGTAAACGACATAAAGCACGTTGACACAGTTATCTCCATACTTAGTGATGTCAGCAGCGATGTCATCAGTAATTTTGCTTGGCGGCGTGTTACTACGAACGTACTTTACTTCGATCCACAAGTTGTGTTCTAGGAAGGAAAAGTCGGGCTTCGCGGTTGCGAACGACCAAGTGACAAACGGAAACTCCCTCCTCATGTCCTCGTCTTCCTTCGTCAAGATACCGTCGCAAAGTTCCTGCAAGCGTTTCTCGTTGGCAGGGCGATTGTCTGGTGGACACATCTTTGGCAATGCTAGGGCCAAAGCGTTTTCAATTCGTTCTGCGAGTTGTACCCAAGTGGTTTTTTGATGTTCCATACCAGCGACCTTCGCCAGCAGAGATGTAGGCTCTAAATGACCGCGCAAGTAGGTGTCCAAGTTTTCCCGCAACTTGTCGGTGACTACTTTTTCGACATTTGCTCCATGTCTTTGGTGCATTGCTAGAAGACTCTCTGCCGCGTCCCTTGCAGGCACACCAACAAACCGACATACGCGAGAAAGTTCCAAGTTGAAGTCTTTCATCATCTGCCCTTCGGTCATTCCCGCAAGGGCAAATCCATGTCGGACATATTGAACACCCATGCCTTGTTCATACTTTTCTTTACGCCGTCCGATAAACACATCTTCCGCGTAATCTTCATCAGGATCGGCATCTACCGCTCCGGCAGCTATAACGGAGATGCGCCTATCAATGCACTGACTACATGCCCCGCAATGTGCCTGCCCCTTCATCTTGAACGGGCCAGTGTGAGCGCAAGAACATGTCGAGGCTATTAGTTCCGACCCACCGAGTTCTACAAGACGTTGAATTACTTCGGCTTTTGTCTTGAAGATGAACGGATTGTCTACCTCAAAGCTGTCGTTTGCCAACACTGCACGGTAAAGTTGCTTGAGGCTGTTCAGCGACTTCGGATGCGTGGTACGGGAAGCTCTGGATTGTAGAGCTTCGTCTGCCAAAGGCCAGTTTAGGCTGACAACGCCATTCTCGAAGAATCGGACGCCGCCTGCCCGGACGGACGAGGCAATTACTACGCCCAATGCGGAGAACAGGAATGAACGAGTCCGCTGATTGTAGTCGCCTCTAATCTTCTCGGCCTTGTTGACCCACACCGGAATGCGTGTCATTTCTGCCCCGTACAAATCCTTGAGCTTATTGAACAGATTTTTTTGCCGACTATCCATTGCAGGCACAGACCGATGACTGACCAGAACTAGCCTCTCCCCACGCTTTGCCGTCTCCACAGCCCCCGCGAGTGAGTCCAAACCACCGGAAAACATGATGACTCTTTCAACGTCGTAGAAGGGCCAATCTTCTTCTCCATAATCAAGAAACTCTTGTACCGCCATACGCGGTGAAGGCCGGAAGTCAAATGTATATTTATCGCTTGATAAGAATTGTAGGGCATCAATAAGAAGAGTGGAAATGCTGCTTTGAGACCAAAAGGCGTGGTCGCGCACGGGGATCACAAAAGTAAAGTCACGCTGCCAATTCTCCGTCATTGTGCTTTTTGTCCAACCCTCACGGGAAGTAGAGCAGTCAGCGGCGTACACATAGGCTGCGATTTCCAAAAGATCAACAAGACGCGGGGTAAGGTGCTTTTGTAAAACCTTTGCCACGTCTTCGAGGCGAACATTCACATTTGCATCTTTGCCGTAATGAGAGAGTGCGACTAGATGCTTGTTTTGACAGATTGGATCGCTGGGCGGGACATCTACGTCACTGCACAGAAAGAGGCGAGGTTGTTTGTTCACTTTCCTTCCTCCTGCTGTGCGAGTTCGCGCCGTAGCTTTTGCAGAGCAATTCGCAGGAAGTTGGAGGTGTTATGCTGATTGATGCCTTGCTCGAAGTTGGTCTTGGAGTACCACCCACCACAAAAGTCATGGACGATATAAGCAGATTGGAAGCAGTGGGCTTCCAGCGTTTTGTTGAATCGAGCTAACTCACCGACAGTTGGTAGCCGTTCTCCACCCGTATATTTGGCTGTAACTCGGCTCAAGTAAAAGTTCAGGTATCGGTACATGAACTGGGAGAAGAACTGTTGCCCTAAATTAGAAAAGCCGGCTTTCGTTGAAAGAGCGCGGAGCGCAGGCTGCAAGTCTGCGCCGAACAGGGTGTCGGCTTTGGATGTGGTCAATGTCAACAGAGCTTCCCCTGCGGCCTGTTGAGCAATCTCACTGACATCCGTGACCGCCGATCTCGCCGTCAAATGGCGATCTATGGCCCGCTGAACCTCGCTCGTCAAGTCGAAAGGTGTAGCATTGCTAGGCAGATCAATTCCCGCTTGTTTCAGCGGTTCCTGCCAGTTCTCCATGCGGGAGGCAAGAACAATTTGGGTTAAGAGATAAACAGTGTGCCGTAGGCCCTCGTCTTTAACCGCTGCTATCAAACCGTCTTCGGTAGCTTTTAATACCTGCCTGGCAATGTATGGAACGTCATCAGGTAGAAGCCCATCACGTCGTTCCTCTTGTTCACTTCCGCCGCCTGACGCACCTCCTCCTGCTCCCGTCATTGCAGCAACGACTTGAACGAATCTCTTGGTTTTTGGAATTGCGCCGAGGCGTGTATGACCCATATATATTTTCTCCCATCACCGCTTGCTAAGTTGTGTGGCTCTACTTGCTTAGGGTGGGGGTGCTGACGGTATCGTAATCTAGCTCGAAGAGGGTGTTGCAGAGCCAGCGCTTGAAGTCGGTGTCGTCGGTGAACTTTTTGTATAGCTCGGTGTGGTCGAAAATGATCTCCTGGAACTTGTCAATGACTTTTTTCTCGTGCGTGATTTTAGCGTTTTGACGGTCGGAGAACTGCTTGGCGTTCTGGTACTCCTCGTCGCCGTTCACCGCATCGGGTAGGTCTTGGAACAGGAACCGCTTGAGCTTGTCGTTGTCTGTCCAGTCCGTACCATACTTCTCGTTGAACGAGCGCAGGATGCTTGAAAGAACGTCAAACTCCGCCTCCTGCGGGCCTGCACCGGGTTCGGCTGGTGTCGGGTCAATCTCGACACCGCCTTCAAGCTGGATTTTGAGTGTCGCCTGCTTCTCCGTTCGGTAACTGTCCATGTCAATGCTTTCCAGCACTCCCGCCGACAGATCAGCGTCGTCCGGCGCGGGCAGCTTGGCGGACAGGAACCTCAGAAACGTGTTTAGGCTTTCCCAGTAGACGTTGCGGAACGGCAGGATAGATGCAAGGAACTGGTAGGTGCGGACGAACGACTTGGCCCCAGACTTGAACTCGATCTGCTGGTTGGCGCTCAGGTCATTCTTGAACATGTCGGCACAAGCGTCCAGGATCGGGTCAAGCTGCTCCCGGCCCGCGCCTTTCAAGAACTTCTCCATGACGGCCACGACCTGCACCTGGTTGTAGACCTGAAAGCCGTCGAGCTTGTCCTGCAAGTCGTTGAGCCGGTTCAAGTCGGTTTCTTCGCTGAGAATGGCGGTTTGGTAGAACGGGTCGAACGACTCTTTAATGGCATCCGCTGAGTTCACGAAGTCCAGCACGAACGTGTCGGTCTTGCCCGGATAGCAACGGTTGAGCCGGGAAAGCGTCTGGACGGCCTGCACATCGTCCAGCGGCTTGTCCACATACATCGTGTGCAGGAGCGGCTGATCGAAGCCGGTCTGGTACTTCTCAGCGACGATCAGGAACCGATACGCGCTTTTGCCGAACTCGTCTGGGATGTCAGCGCTGAGAAAGCCGTTCATCTTGAATTCGTCCAGTGCTTCGCCGTCCACGTCTTTGGAGCCGCTGAATGCGACTATGGCCTTGAATGGTGACTTGATCTCTTTCAGGTAAGTATCCACGGTTTGCTTGTAGCGGATGGCGCTGACGATGCCACTGGTCACGATCATGGCCTTCGCTTCGCCGCCGATTTTCTTTTTTGCCAGCACATCGTCGTGGAAGTGATCTACCATGACCTCGGCCTTCTGGCGGATGGCAGCGGCGTGGCTCTCGACGTACTTTTTCAGCTTCTTTTGCGCCCGCGCTTTGTCGAACTCTGGGTCATCCTGCACCTTCTTCAAGAGCTTGTAATAGCTGCTGTACGTCGTGTAGTTTTGCAGCACGTCCAAGATGAAGCCTTCTTCAATCGCCTGGCGCATCGAGTAGACGTGGTGGGCGTGGAACTTGCCGTCTTCCTGCTGGACGCCGAAGGTTTCCAGTGTCTTGTTCTTGGGCGTCGCGGTGAACGCAAAGTAGCTGGCGTTAGGGAGCATTTTGCGGCCCGCGATGAGGGCGTTGATTTTGTCTTCCGTCGTTTCCTCTTCGCCTTCCGGGTAGTGTGCTTTTTTCTCGGCCAGCGCCATGTTCATCTTGGCGGCTGTGTCGCCGCTCTGGGAAGAATGTGCTTCGTCAATGACAATGGCGAAGCGATAGCCCGGCAGGTCGCCGATTTCATTCACGATGAACGGGAACTTCTGCACTGTGGTAATGATGATCTTTTTGTTGTCTTCCAGGGCCTTCTTTAGCTGCTTGCTGCCTTCTGTGATGGCTTCCACGACGCCTGCGACATGGGCGAACTGCTTGATGTTGTCCCGGATTTGCTTGTCCAGCACACGCCGGTCGGTGACAACGATCACGGAGTCAAAAATAGGTTTCTCGTTCTTGGCATCGGTCAACTCTACTAGCTGGTGCGCCAGCCATGTGATCGAGTTGGACTTGCCGGAGCCTGCGGAGTGCTGCACCAGGTAACGCCGGCCTGCCCCGTGCGCTTTGGCATCGGCCAGCAGGAGCCGCACGAGGTCAAGCTGGTGATACCGGGGGAAAACGAGCTTGCGCCGCGCCTTGCCGCTGCTGTCTTTTTCCTCGATGACCTGGGCAAACTTTTCGAGTATCCCGGCCAAGCTGTCTTTGGTCAGAACGCGCTTCCACAAGTAGTCGGTCTTGACGCCGTGCGGGTTGACCGGATTGCCTGCGCTGCTGCCGTCGCCTTTGTTGAACGGCAGGAAATCCGTCTGCGGCCCGCGCAGGCTGGTGGTCATGTAAACCTGGGCATCGTCCACAGCCAGGTGCAGCAGGCAGCGGGCAAAGCCGAACAGCGGCTCATTTGGGTCACGGTCGCTGCGGTACTGCTGCATGGCGTCCTTGACGGTCTGCTTGGTCAGCGAGTTCTTTAGCTCAAACGTGAGGAGCAGCAGGCCGTTGAGAAACACGGCGAGGTCAAGGGATAACTGCTTGTTGTCCCTGCTGAAATGCAGTTGCCGCGTCACGGAAAAGATATTGTCCTGGTACTGCTGGATCGCCTTCGGGTTGTCTGCCGACGCAGGTTGTTTGTAAAGCAGCGTCAGCGCCGTGTCGCCGTGTTTAATGCCGCGCCGCAGCACATCCACAATGCCGCGCTGCTGCACCTGGTCGGAGAGCCGCTTGAGGAACTTGTCATCGGCCAGCCCGCCTGCGCCTATGCCGAGCTTGGCGACTTCTTCCGGCTGTGTAGCTTGCAAAAATACGAATAGCTTGGGCCGATCCACACAGTAGGTTTTGTCGTAGTCGGCGGACAAGCCCTGCTGGTAGCCTGCGTCGGCTATGAGGCTATTGGCAATGAGTGCTTCTAATCCTTTTTCGCTGGTGTCGGTAGTTTTCATGTACCCTCATCTATGACTGTTCTGTCGGCGTGGCAGCTTCGGTTTCCAGCCAGCCACGATCCTTGAGAACTTTTAGTGCAAGATGAAGCTGCTCCTTCTGGAACATTCGCTTGCGGTCGTTCCAGGCATACACGCGAGCAACCACCTCGTCCTCAGTCGTGGCCTTCTCGTGGGCTGCAATCCAATGTACAGTCGCCAACAGTTCCATACCGAAGGGGGTCTCAAACCCACGAATCAAATCCGCGACCAGCCTTAACCGCTTAGTCTTCTCTGGCTCGGCGGCGAGAACGGCTTTTGCTTCTTGATCGGCGTCAGGCATAATCTCTATCTGGCAGCGTGGGTCATCCTGACCGTCACCATAGCCAGTGATGAAATGTCCTTCCATTGCGGTAAGTGCGTGACGCAGATTTTGTGCGTATGGGCCGTAGAGAGCTTTTGCATAGCGCAATTTGAGGGTTTCTCCGGCTTCTTGCATAAAATACATGAGCTTATGGATTTCCAGCAGCGAAATGGAAACATCCATGAGGCCCGACAGATACTCCTGTATCAGTTCGATCATCACGGCGCGGCTCCATGTCATCTGAGGCGGCTGCGCTGCCTTCGCCATCATTTCCGGTACGGGTGCGCCTACCGGCTCGTACAGCAAAACATCAACCTGCGACAGTGCGGCGAAGGCAGCCTCGATGCGCGGCTTAACCGCCGTCCAATCCAGCCCGCCTAGCCCGCAGCCAAGCGGGGGAAGTGCGATGGATTGGATGCCAAGACGTTCGATCTCGGCAACTAATGCTTCCAGACCCTTTTCAATGTAATCGAGATGGCTGTTACCCTTCCAATGCACCTTTGTTGGAAAGTTAATAATGTAATGCGGGTTAGTCAGGCTTTTGTTTGTGTAGGTGAACAGCTTGCCGGGTTCCAGTTCCCGGCGGTCACAAACTGCCTTATATTGCGTGTAATTGTCGGGATAAGCCTTCCGAAATTGAAGCGCGACACCCCTGCCCATGATGCCGACGCAGTTCACGGTGTTGACCAATGCTTCTACATCCGCGTTCAGTATGTCGCCTTGAGTTAATTTAAGCACTGTAAAATCCTAGTAATCTTGATCGTTTTAGTAATACCAGCCTGGTTCAACCGTGATTTGTGGAACATGAGACGCATTCGCCAGACGGTTTTGGACTGCTTGCTGGTGGGCCGCGTCTATGGCACCGATGCGCTGGAACAGGTGCCACGGAAAAGAGCCGTATTGCAGGTACTCCGCCTGCTTTCCCTCTTTGATCTGCGAATCCTGCCAGTCGGCTGCGGCGACTGCACCCCAGTTTACCTGGTTCAACTCCATCAGGCGCGAGTAGAACCTTGTGTAAGATGCCCCGGCGTTGCTGGCCGAGAATGCCCACTTTTGCCGGTTGGCTTCCGCCCACTTTATCGCTGCGCCCAAATCCGCTTCCAGGTGAATGATGGGCCGCTGCCCGCCCCGATAATGCAGTTTGGGATGGTTTCCGCGATGCAGCAGGTAAAGCATAATGGAGCGGGGGCAGAAATAGAACGGAACGTATTCTCCGACCTTCGTACCGGGGTGACAGGTGACTTCGAGTTCTTCCAATCGCCGCTTCTTGATGTCACTCATCCCTACCGTCGTGCAGAGCAGGCTTTGCCGCAGCGTCTCGGCATCCGACCAAAGACAGCCGGCGTTGATCAGCGAAGGCAGATTGTCCAAATGCGTGATGTGGTAAATCTTGGGGGCGTCCGGTATCTCATTGTTCGGCATTGGAAGTCCTCGCCTGCCCAGATCATTCCCAAGCGCCTGCTGGTTTTCTAGTCCGGCTACTATTATTATGCCCGACTTCCCCTGCAAACTGGAAGTGTCCCCTCCGAATGCCGCCACGACTTCCCATAATTATCATGTCATGAGATTCGCCGCCGAGTTTTTGGCGTCCGCCACTTCCCGCACATCAATTTTGCCAGTCACGGCGTCAGAGATCAGCGTCGTCCGGTATTCTTGGATTAGCTCAATCTCGCGCTCAGTCTTGGCTATTACTTGATTGGCCTTATCTACCTCGGCATCTATGAACTGCATTATTTCCTCTCGTTCTGCGGCAGGCGGGTAAAGACACGGGATGTTGAAAAAGTCTGGTGTGTATAAACGCATAAACCCAATCACAATGCCTCTAGCAGCTTTGGTGAACTCGGCGATATACGTTTTCGTCTTGAACAATCGCTCAAAATAATGCACATTTCCATTGGCTGCAAGCTCATACACAGCATAATCAGGACTAACAAGACCCTCCATGCTGGCTACCGCAAACACTCCGAGATGTGATTTTAGTTTGTTCAGAACCAGATCACCAATGCTGCATTTCTTGAACCCTTCTTGGCTATCGGTTGCGGCTGGTTTGTCACCAACTTCTGATTGGTTTATGAGACCAAACTTCTGACTCATAGAAAGATGACGGCCTTCTTCACCTCCCGCAGAACGGTCATTGATCTCGCGGAACAGATATTTAGCTCGAACAATCTCCCAATGTGCTGGAACTTCCCCCATCCAATCCAGTCCCGACGCCTTCCTCGGCACATCTGGGTTCAATCCCTTCGTCACGGCCCGGTTGATAATCGCGGCCTTCTGCTCGTTCAGCAGGGCGATGAGTCGCCGCTTTTTGGTGATGAACCGTTCGATGTCGGCGCTCTTGCGGTCAAGGTAGGCGACAATGGCGGCCTGTTCATCGGCGGGTGGTACAAGGAAGGGCATTCGCCGCAGATCATCATAGCCCATTGATTGCCTCAAGCCGCCGCCCATGCTGTAAAACAGCTTTTGGGTGTCAATCGCGTGAAGCTGCTGATAAGCATATTCAGGCAGAAGGCTTTGGTTCACCGAAAGGCATAGATAAGCAGAAGTGATAATGCCATCGTTTTTCGCCAGCCCGACACGCAAACTTTTATGGTCGTTCTGCAAGTCAGTGAAGCGCAAGATGATGTTGCCTGGCTCAACAATTTGGTAGGTCTCAAACGAAGCCGGGAGCAAGCCAAAAGCACTGTCTATGTCTTTGACCACGATGCGCCCATAGCTTAATGAAAGAAGCGTCTTCTCACGCATCCCGATATTCGGAACTTGCCGTTCCCGCAGCACAACGAATGTTGGAACTGTGCGCCAATGCTCTGGGATCGGGCCGAGCCAGGGTTGGCCGCTGTCTTTGTAGTTAGGGTAAGGTTTCATGGTACGGGATAAGTCTGCAAAACCTTTAGGCACAGGTTGATTTTATGCCGAAACTGTGTCACAATGCCGTCAAGTTGCCGTTGTAGTCGAAAGACGAACTCGGTATGGAGTCTAGAAAGGGGTGGCCGAAAGGTTGCCCCTTTCCTGCGTCTGCCCCTGCACAGCTTCCGTGTCGTCTTCGGGAAAGGCCACGGCCTGCGCTTCGGCTTCCAGTTCCGCAATCGTCGGCAGGCTGCTTGCCAGAGCGTCCGGCAGGGAGCGCGTCAGCGCCGTCAGGTGAGCGGCAACGCCAATCGGCTTGTTCAGGTCACGCAGCGCGTATTCCGCAACCACGTCGTTTTTCGTTTTGCAAAGAATGATGCCCACGGTCGGCGCGTCCGTCTCATGTCGCAGCAAGTCATCCACCGCAGACAGGTAAAAGTTCATCTTTCCCGCAAACTCCGGCTCAAACGCCCGCATTTTCAGGTCAACGACCACAAAGCAGCGCAGCTTGAGGTGATAGAATAGCAAGTCCACAAAAAAGTCCTGATCGCCCACCGTCAGCGGGTACTGGCTGCCAACAAAGGAAAAGCCCGCGCCCAGTTCCAGCAGGAACTCCCGAATATGCGCGACAAGCCCCTGCTCCAAGTGCCGCTCCTGGGCGTCGTCACCGAGCGTCAGGAAATCAAAGTTGTACGGGTCTTTCAGAACTTGCCGGGCTAGGTCGGATTGCGGCGGCGGCAGAGTGCGGGCGAAGTTGGTCACGGCCTGACCCTGACGCCCGTACAGGTCGCTTTCAATCTGGTGTTCCAAAATGGCGCGACTCCAGCCATGCTCATGCGCGGCCCGGATGTACCAGGTGCGTCGGTCGGCATCTTTCACCTTATCCAGCAGCCGAACCCAGTGGCCCCAGGGCAGCGTCAAATCTTGCAACAGTTGTTGCAAAATTGCAGGATCAGGATAGGCTTCCGCGAAAGTTCGCATATAACGCAGGTTGCGCGGCGAGAAACCCTCCACTCCGGGGAAGGCCGCTTTTAGGTCGGACGCCAAGCGATCCACAATTTTCGCGCCCCAGCCATGCTGCGCGAAACGGCTTGCAATCTCGGAGCCGACCTGCCAGTAAAGCCAGACCACCTCGCGGCTCAGGGATAGGGCCGCCCGCGTCTGCGCCGCTTGGATGCGCTGCTTAATGTCGGAAAGAAAGTCGGGGTAATCCGACGGGATAGGTTCATTCATGGGTTATGTCAGTTCCGCGATCTCGTGTAGCAGCCCCTCAGTTTCCTGTTCTAGCGCCAAGATGTCCTGAGTGATCTGTTCAAGCGACCGAAGCGGCTGGTACTTGTAAAACACCTTTGTGAACGAGATTTCGTAGCCGCGTACCGTCTTGTCGTAGTCAATCCAGGCGTCCGGCACGAATGGCTTGACCTCCCTCTCAAAATACCCCGCGATTGTTTCCGAAAGCGGAACATTCTCCGTGTCCCGCAACTCGGCGTCCGGCTCGTACTGGATCGTGCCGTCTGGCAGGCGCTTCTTGACCACCGGCGCGGCGGCTTCGTCTTTCCAGACAAAGGCCGACTGGATCGCAGCGGCAGCCGACTTTTCCAGCTTCACTTTGCTCGTCTTCAAGTAGCCCTCCCACTTGGCGCGGAAGGCATTGTAGTCCAGGCACAGGTCTTCGCCGAACAGCAGCCGCAGGGAAGCCGGAAGCGAATGCAGCTTTTCTGGCGTCGCCTCCTTGAACGCGGCGATGCGCTCGTCACTGATCTGCGCGGCCAGTCGCAACGGGCGCTCCACCGTGATTTTGTCATAGCCAAAAGCGTCATTGTCAAAGAGCCGGGAATGTTCGGTCTCGGCGAAGTCCTGGTACGTTTCGACGATCCGGGTGATATGCTCCGGGCGCAGTTCGCAGTTTTTCTGCCCCAGGTTCTTCCGCAGCTTGGCAAACCAAGCCGTCGCGTCAATAAGCTGCACCTTGCCCTGCCGGTGCGCGGCCTTGCGGTTGGACAGCACCCAGATATACGTCGCAATACCTGTGTTGTAGAACATGTTCAGCGGCAGGCCGATAATGCACTCAAGCCAATCGTTCCCGATGATCCACTTACGGATGTCGCTTTCGCCCTGACCGGCATCGCCCGTGAACAAAGCCGAGCCATTATGAACCGTGGCGACGCGGCTGCCAAGCTCGGTCGTCTCCTTCATCTTGGACAGCATGTTGACCAGAAACAGCAGTTGGCCGTCACTGGAACGCGGGACGCCGATGCCCTTAAAGCGCGAGTCAATAATGCCGTCCTTGTCCCGAATGTGCGCCTCGTCCATCTTCCAGGATTTGCCGTAGGGCGGATTTGCCAGCATGAAGTCGAACTCCATGCGCGGGAAGCCATCTTTAGAAAGCGTGGAGCCGAACTTGATGTTGCCGGGGTCACGCTCCTTGATGAGCATGTCCGACTGGCAGATGGCGAACGTCTCCGGGTTGACTTCCTGGCCGTAGAGTTCCAGCCGCACTTTTTTGTTGCTCTCAGCGGCGAGGCCCTGCAATACGCGCTCGGCCTCAGTCAGCATCCCGCCCGTGCCGCAGGCGTCGTCATAGACCAGGTAAGTCGTGCTTTGTATCTTATCCTTGATCGGCAGGAAGATCAGGTTCGCCATGAGTTCGATGATCTCGCGGGGCGTGAAATGCTCCCCAGCTTCCTCATTGTTCTCTTCGCTGAACCGCCGAATCAGTTCCTCAAAGACAGCCCCCATGCCGAGGTTGGTGAGGCCCTCATGCTTGACAATCCCATTTTCCAGCACAACAGGCTTAGGGCTGAGGTTAATGTCTTTGGAAACGAACTTCACGATCAGCGGGTACAGCGTGTTCGTCTCCGTCAACCGCTTAAGCTGGTTCCGAAGCTCAAACTTCTCAATGATCTCCTGCACGTTTGCACTAAACCCGTCCAGGTACGCCTCGAAGTTTTCCCGCGTCTGGCTGGGGTAATCAAGCAGACTTTTCATCGTGAACTTGGACGTGTTGTAAAAGACATAACCTGTTGTCTTCCGAAGCGAGTCCTTCTGCTCCAAAATCTTCTGCTCGTCGAGCCATTGATGCCGTTCCAGAACCTTGTCTTTTGTCGGTTCCAGCAAGCAGTCCAGGCGGCGCAGGACAGTCATCGGCAAGATCGTGTCGCGGTACTTGCCACGGGGATAAACGTCGCGCAGAACATCATCGGCGATGTTCCAAAGAAAGTTGACAATGCCGGTTTGGGTAGATGGGTTCATAAGGCTGCTTGCAGAAAGATATTCACAGAGGAATGTTACTAAATACGTTAAAGATTAGCTTAATTCCTTCATTGGATGTCTGGTCGCTGCTTCACCAGGAACAAAGGGAGACTTGCTAAGGCGGCATGATACTTTTTGAGTTGGTATAGTTCGTGCAGGACAATAAGGGTAAGCAAGGCGTTGAGGGCGTCTGAGGCCGTGTGTCCGCATCGTGGGCCTGTACCGGCTACTCAGAGGCACGAGGAGGTATCAGCGTGTGTGCTTGCCGAAGCGTCTCCTGCCGCTGCACTTTTGGACCCCTATTCTCTGTTGGGGCCGTTACCGGGCGTGGTCGTCATTCAGTTCATCCAGCGCGGGAAACCAAGTTGTCATTGTCAAACAGGCCGCAAACACGGCCACTAATTTCTGCCGCGTATGGCGAGACGGCAGCGTACAAAAGGCGTATGTTCCGATCACATGCCTGGAAGAAATCAAGGCATAGTGCGCTCTTTACCTCGCCTGCCAACTAGAACTAACCCGCCTTGTGCGTGGGCGAGAGGCAATCTAGCGCAGGATGACAGAGCAAAACAAGCGTCTGGTACATTCGCTCTCCGATGTCAAGGCTGCGCGACAGCAAGCGGTTTTAGGAAGTTCAGAAGATAACATAGGCAACGGGCTTTAGATGCCTCTGTAAGAGCCGTAAATTGCTGTGGTACTCTGACCCAGAACGTCTTGGAAGCCTCACACAGAGTCACTAAATGCCGCTATGGGGCTAGTTGATTAGGCTTATTGACATAGTGGCGCTTGCACCTGTATACTTGCTCACGGTGTTCTTCACGCTCAAAGAAGAGACTGACCTCGCTTAAGTAATTGTCTAGCCGGATATGTATCAGCGGGTCGGCGTGAACATCTGCTGGCCGAGCAAACTTTAGTGCTTGTTTAACTTTTCTCCTTCAATCTCACCTGCGATATTCGCATCTAATCGAGCGGCGAAGTCTGACAGGCTAATGCCAATGGCCCCGCAGACTTGGCGCATTTGCAGAGTATCGAGTTTTCGGCTACCCGTCTCGTAGTCGCTCACGAACGATTGGGGGACGCGGAGCCGCTTCGCCAATTCAGTCTGTGTTAGTTCTGCTTCTTGACGAACTTGCCGCAACAAAGCTAAAAAGATTTTGTGTTCATCGGAGTAAAGCGTTTTCTTCACACCTTCCATGATGCTGCTGCGTATCCAAAAAACTGTTTATCTAAGTTTCTGGGATATTTCCGCCGACATTAAAGAAACGCAAAACAGCCAGAAGAAGGACCACATGAACGCACATAACCATAGCCAGTTTCGGCTAAATCCGTTGCCCGATGGGAAGTCAACCAGTTTGCCGCCCGTGATGACGGCCACATTACCGCCACTTGACGAGATAGAATCCGGTACTCATTCGGCACACCAATCTCAGGAACTTTTCCCAGACATTTTGCCTGCGCCCCAGGCCAAGCGGGCAGAGCAGTCCTCCCAGGCTGTCGCAGGGCAGGCGTTTTGTCAATTCTGCGGCGGGCGCGTTGCCGCCGATGCCGTACTATGCGTTTCCTGTGGACGACAGATCAAGGCCCTGCACGGCGCATTAGCGACAGTTGAGACAAAGCCCGACGAGAAGCCTGCGTCAGCCGCCGAGTTTGTCTTGATGGTGATCTTCACACTGATTATCCCCATCGCGGGCTTCGTCTTCGGCGTCATCGGGCTGTCGCGGCGCGGCAAGCAAGCGCAGGGCGGGGTTCTCTTGGGCCTCTCACTGATCGTCGCCGCGTTCTACTTTTTCGTCTATCTGACGGCCCACCAGTGAGGCAACAAGCCGAAAGGAAGAACAGAGTGATCACGAAATTAAAAACTTTATCTGCGGTAGCAGCCGTTATGCTGCTATCCCTGCTCGGTGCAGGCAACGTCAGCGCCGCCCATTATCCCAAAACCCTGCTGAGAACCAAAACAACCCACGCTCGGCCAGCAACATTGGGAACCCGACTCGTTGCAACAGGGTCGGTCAACCCGGATACCTCCTCGATCAAAGCCATCTCGACTGACAACCATTTCACATGGATTTATTTAACTCCGGTGACCATTATAGTCCAGGGCGGTCGTCCTGTCACGCCGGGCAGCATTGGCGAAGGTGATAAGCTGATCTGCCAGGGAACATGGGTGGACGATGCCTGGGGGCCGATCTATCAGGCCAAGCGAGTGGAAGTCATCGGCTCTATCGGTGCAAGTGCATTGCAGGAGAAAGTGGCTGCGGCTTGCCAGCACATTGCTCAAGACGGCTCCGGCATGGCGAGCGGTTCTGAATCCGATCAAGTAGACGGAAGTGACATGTCAAAGCGTCAAGGTCAAGAGTATGTTGACTATATTGATGCCGTCCAATCCCGTTATGCTGCTCTAAAGGATGCAAAAAAGCGTTAGTTTATCAAGTAGGCCAATCTGAGGACGCTCAAGATCGCGTGAAAGAGCGACTGGAAAGTGGCAATCCCAACTTGGAGAAGGATTTCCAAAGCGCCCGACACGATTTTGACGCCGCGACTGACAGCCTAGCCAGTATCAGCCCAGTTCCTCCGGCGATGACGAAAGCGGATGATCTTATAAAGGAAAGCTGCTCGGCCTGGCATGGGTTTTCATTTCGTCTTAACCAGGACTATTCGCGGATTTTCGGTGGGGACGAAACCGAGTCTTACAGCAAAGACGTGATGGCGAAGTATGATGAAGGCACACATTTATTTGATGAGGCAGTCGTCGAAACAGGGCATGTGGCAGACAGCTACCGTCACTAAAGTGCTATCGTGGATAAACAGAGAACAATACCAGGGTCGGTTTCCTATGTCAATATATAGGAAACCGGCCCTGGTATTTACGACCTTTTCGCTTTATGTTTTTCGCCTCGCTTTTCGTCCCAGATTTCGAGCCGGTCTACAATGGTAGACCGGGGAGCCGTGATCCCAAGCCGAACCTGATCTCCCCGAACCTCAATGACCTTCACGATAATGTGGTCGCTGATTATGACCTCTGATTCGTCGTCCCGGTCTGAGCGCCGCGTCAATACCAACATTTTCTCCGACCATCCATAGCATTTGCTTCTGCATTGTAGCTCGTCTGCTTGCAATGTGTCAACGGCGCTGCCCGATACGTCTGCGCCCGGCTAGTCTTGGCCGTAATCCGAAACCGCTATTGCGACAAGGCTGGTGCGGTATTGCGTGAAATCAAACGTGCCATCCCTGTGCTGATCTCCTTCAACGCATTTGCAAAAGACGCATTGTTTTATGTGGCGGAGTTGCAGATGACGATTGATACGGAACCCCACATCGTTGTGGACTTTATTCAGTGCGCGATGAAGTGGAACCGTGAAACGAGCCAAGATTTCGCTGAGTTCCAGTGCGGCTGCGTGATCAACTGGAACTAAGTACGGCACGGTCCACTACCGACGCCGTAAAGCGACAATCGCTTTCACACTACAAAGCCGGGTGCAAAAAAAGACATATCATCTTGCCCTGAGTATGTTATGATGACCGTATATGATCAGGTAATAGGCGGAAACCTTGCCCGGCGGGGGGATGTGGAAGCCAGCAGAAAGTTCTGTTAGCGGGGCTAATCAACTTGTCTCTCCTGGGTCTGATACCTAGAAAAGCGATTTTACCCCACAAGTCGAGTTCCCTGCAACCAGTAGGGAGATTTCCTGATCGCTCGGCCCGCAAGGGCGACCGACTCGTAACCGGGCGCGTTTGCTTTTGATTCCGCCTACGGGCAGGGGCCGCAAGGCCCGAACACAAGAGGCTGCAAAAACAACAGCCACATAAGGAACAAAAATGCTGCACGACAAAAACAACGATAGAAACGGAAAAGAAAAAAGCAATGACCTCTATATCATCCACTTGGGTGGACACCGAAGATCGGGACAGGTTCCTTGACCTGTTTCCAACTGATTATCAGGCATGGGTTGCGAATCTGATGACCATGCCCCTGAAAATGAACCAGGGCAAGCATCGCAAGCTCACGCCGACAGCTTTGTTGGAGAGCGCTGCGCTCCGGGTTGCAAGTCGGCTCAAATTGCCGACGCTGGACAGTGAGCAAAAGGAGGCTCTGGAAGAACTGCGGGAAGCGCTGGAGACTGACCGCGCTTATGACTACGCCAAGTTTGTCATCGCGGTGGACGACGCGGAGGATAAGGCTACTCCGTTCAACAAGCACACAGCCAAGAAAAAGCCCACCGAGAAGCAGATGGCCTTGCTGCGTCGCCTGCCTTACGGCGGCCCCGACCCCCTGACTTGCTTTGAGGCAAGCCTGCTGATCACATTGTTGATCGGAAATGGGAGGGGTCGTTAGTGGATACCCGTTTCCTTTTCACCTGCGCGGAAAACATCGCAGATATCCTCCCCGCTTCCCTGCGGGAACTTGACCAGTTCGCGCTGTGGCATTACAAGCAATTAGAAGGCGACAAAAAGCCTCGGAAAATCCCAATCAACCCAGCTGATCTTAATAACTGTGCGAAAACGAATGATCCCACGACATTCGGCGCGTTCAACTTGGCGCACAGTATCTACCATCGACGCCGCTTCCAGGTAAAGAGTTTTCGGGATGACGGAGCCAATGTCAAGACCTTCAATGGTATCGGCTTTCTGTTGCTGATAGAGAACGGAGTCGTCGGCCTTGACTGGGATGGCTGCGTGAACCCAGAAACGGGCGAGATTGCCCCGGAGGTTTTGGGAGAAGTTCGTAGCATGAACTCCTACACGGAGATCAGCCCCAGTGGGACAGGTCTTCGCTCCTTCGTGTTTGGCAAATTGCCCTGGAAAGCCAGCAAAAAGAATGATCACGAGATGTATCAGGAGTTGCGGTTCCTGACCGTTACGGGCCGTCACCTACCGGGTACGCCGACCGACATCAGCGCTAACCAGGAGGCCGTTGATGCGCTGCACATGAAAATCTTCGGCCCTGAACCGGCAAGGAAAACAGCCGATCAGACTATCCATCCCGAAGCGCCCGCTATTGGTGATGACGGTAAGCTACTGGACATTGCCCGTGCCGCAAAAAACGGCGACAAGTTCAGGCGGCTCTACGACGACGGTGACATTGCTGGCTATCCGTCTGCGTCGGAGCCTCGGCTTGCTCTGACAGGTCTGCTGGCTTTCTACTGCGGCCCTGATCCTGAGCGAATTAATTGCTTGTTTCGGTCAAGCAAATTGATGTGCGAAAAATGGGACTCCAAACGCGGGGACACAACCATCGGTGGAATGACCATTGAACAAGCGGTAGTGTCTAAATATAAGTTGTTATGGTAGACTGCTTTCATGGTCACCCAGACAGTTACTTGTTACCATTGCAGCAGCACGAACTTGATCCGTTTCGGCTTTCA
>JAABUQ010001480.1_pt1 | contig 50186 bp, 20 predicted proteins | sample 5560001 | NCBI WGS metagenome assembly JAABUQ01 (sample SAMN10711888, study PRJNA513371) | rock metagenome | isolation source: Antarctica rocks | place: Antarctica: Victoria Land, Finger Mt nord | collected 2015-12-18
AACCCTAACCCTAACCCTAACCCTAACCCTAACCCTAACCCTAACCCTAACCCTAACCCTAACCCTAACCCTAACCCTAACCCTAACCCTAACCCTATTAGTATAGCTTAACGCTATCTTTAATTGTCTATACTTTATAAGGGTACTTTAAAACTATATAAATACTCCGTCGGCCCCTAGGGGGCGAAGGTATATCGCCCGAGAATACGTATTATATAGCAGTTATATAGGGCAGTTAATAATTACGAAATACTTATAAAAAATAAGGACGACCAGAGTTTAGGTCTTTATTAATAGTATAGCTTACTAGACTATAGCTACTTCCGATATATTTAAGAAAGCTAGGTAGCAGCCCGTCGCCTAGGACCCTAATAATATTTTACCGTTTTTATTATAGTTTCTATAAGAATTTATCGCAGATAACCTTAACCTAATTATATAGATCTTCGATCCTAAAATAAGTATAGATAATTTTATAATATAAAATCAGGATAATTTGGTTAATACTAAAAATTATTACGATTATAATAAAGTTATATTATAGGCTTTATCGGGTCCCGAACTTCTTTAAATAAAGTCTTTAATAACCGTCGAACTAGCTCGTTAAATACAAAATTTATAAAGAGAATATATAATCTGGTTAAGCTCCTATTATAATATTAATTAATATACTTTTATATAAACTAGATAAACGGAATAGGTAGTTATATTATTAGAACTTTGGGGATCTATTATAACTTATAATAATAAATATTTGGAGTAATTATAGCTTTGGATATTATATATTATAAGCTAAATCTTTAAACTCCAGCAACGTTTTAAGCCTTACAAATATTATGCTGTTAATCAAGCTCCGAGTAAAATATAATATACCTTATTTTTTAATAGCTATTTAAACGCTTAGGTTTAATATATAAATCAAAAATAAATAGCTAGTATTAGCAAATAGCTTTTCGGCCTTTTGGTCTTTCAAATTTTATTATAAATTTTATCGAAAGTTATACCCCCTCCCTTCTTCAATTTTTGTATTATTCTTATTGTTATATAATATTTACTTCTTTCCTTAAACAATTATAATCGGTCGCTATTAAACAAATTATAAAATCGCGGTTATTGTATATTTTATATTTAAAGAGGCGGATTACGAAAATTGTTATAAGATTTTTTATTTTAAAAGCGGGCCGTAGCGGACAGTAATAGGGGTAAGGAGCAAGCTCGATAATATTCGCGCTATTAACGGGCTTTAGAATAAGGGTTAATAGAATAGGGGCAATATCGATCAATAGTTGTTAATTTTGGGATTGGCGAATCTTAATATAATAATAAATATAGGATTATAAGAGTTACAGATAATAGCCCCTGCAAATTATCGTTAATAAAGGGTTTGGAATTTATACTGATTATTATAAGCTAACTAAAGCGTATTCTTCGCTGCTACTACTAATTAATATTATTAATACGGCTTATTTATAATTTCTTAGTATAATTTAGAAACTTTAACGATATTGTTTATATAATTAACAATTAAAGCCGCCGTCTTTAGGGATATCTCCGAATATTAATATTCCAATTTATTAATATACGGTATTTCTATAAAAATAAAGGATATTATTAGTATACCGGTTATTTTTATAATATAATCTTAATATACTTTTTTCTATATTTAATTTATTACGAGATTAAAATCTTCCTGCCCTATTTCGAATATATATTCTCTAAGATTGCTAAGGGCCTCTATCTTTGTATTCCTATAGGCTTTGGCGTCGAATAAGTCCAAACTTAATAGCTTATATACTATTGTTTTTTTGAAGTAGCTTCGAATACCTTCCGAGATTTAGCCTGGAAGATATTAGGAGCTTATATATTATATAAATATTAATAGTACCTGTTAGCTTCTATTTGCTTCTTCTTTTATCGTTAGATATTAATTATATTTTGTAGTTTTACCTGCTACCGTATTTTATTCGAATTAATATTGCTTTTATTATCGAAGTAAAATTGCTTATTATATTAGATATAGGATAGGCAGTTGTTAAAGTAAATTATAACCCTCGAAATAGCAATAATATATATAGAAAGGCTCTTCGTACCCTAAATTGTTAAATAGAGACCGAATCCTGGATAATAAGAGGAGAAAGGCCTTATAATAATTATAATAAACTGCAAAATTTATTTTATAAGTTCTTAATTATTAAAGGTATTATTATTTTAATACTATTCTATTTATTTTTTAAATATATCTCTAAATTTCTTCCTCTTTCTTTTATAAACGTAGAAAAATCTTATATACCTTCGCGGTATAATTTTTGAAAGCCGCGATATTAATATAAAATATACCGATAGTTTTATATATAAAATATAAATACGATATTCCTTGGCTTAAAATAAATATAGTTAAATATCTCTCGACCTTATCTATTATCTTGCTTATTCGGGTATATTTAAAGGTACGCCTGTTAATAAATAATCGTTTGTTACCGAAGCAGAAGATATATTATTTCGGCTTATATATTAAAGGAAAATCGTATTCGGATTTGGGTAAAAGGCTCTTGAATAGAATATATAATTCTATTATAATATCGGAGGCGAAAGGGATACTGCGCTTTATATTTTATCGATATTAGGTCTTTTATCGAAGGCTCAGTACTACCTATATTTCGATAGCGTATACGCTAATCTTATATTTCTTAAAGTCCGAAAAATAGGATACGGGCGTATAGGTTAACTAAGCGAGAAGAGCTCGTTCCTTTATATTATAATAAGGCGTCTTTATAAGGCGGGGATTATTATCAGCCGTTACCGTAGATAAGCTAGCGTATTAGGCTTCGAAAAGGGCGATATCGGTATTTCTCTAATACTTCTTACAATACTTCCTGCCTTCTTTATTCCGTATATTTGCTTTTAAATAAGATATTATAATATTAATTTCTTTTTTTTTTTACAAATTGGGATTATCCGCTTAAACGTAGCCTAATATCCCGTATTCGCGACGTAAGCTGTTGGTAAATATCTATCTCTTCTTAATAAGCTTGTTTAGTAATTTGTTCGTAGCAAACTTTACTAAAAGCCAGCTTTAGGGAAATCCGGTTGGTATATTAGGGTCAACGGTCAAACTTATAAATCGAGTTTTATTTTATATAAGGTTATCGGAGGGCCTGTTTAAGAATACCGTTTAAATATCGAATTAGATATTTCTATCGATATAAAAGCGAACCGTTTTTAAAATTAAAAAATAATCGAAAATTTAGTCCCGAACCTTAGCTAGTACCTTATTTAAGGTCTATTAATATAAATAAATAAGGTCAAATTAAGCGAACTTACGATTTACAATATTAATTAAATTATAATAGAAATAATATTGTATAAGAGCAAGCTGCAACCTAGCTTTCTTGCCAAGATTAATCAGGTAGCCGTATTACGTATTAATATTCAAAGGTATTATTAATAATATTAAATAGCCGGTATCCGCTTTCCTTGGTTAATAAAAAACAGGCTTATCGAATACCTCCTTTATTATCTTTATAATAAGATATTTTTTCTAGGTTGGTATTTGGGTATCGAAAATACTTTTAATATTATATTTAATTTTGAGGGATACAAAGATATTGTTATATAAAATTATTAAAAATAAATAATCGATTAAATAAAAGAGTAAATTATCTTTTTTCTTTATAATAAATATCTTGCTATTCAAGGACGGTTAATAATAACGAATTATAAGAGTATATATTTTTATTTATATTTAAGGGTATTTATTTTCCCTTTTAATATATAATAAGATAATTTTAGCAAAGATAATATTTAATATCCCGGGGATAAGGTTCGGGGTAATAAAAAATATAATATATCTTTATAATAAAGTCCGAGTTTCCTCGGAGCCGTTATAAATACCGTCGTTAGTATTATTATTATTATCGCTTTCTGAGCTTGTACTCGCAGAACAGTCTTTATCGATATTTCTATTAACGGTAATAATATCGTTGTTAACTGCTTTATCCTCTAGGGGCGCAGGAGTCCTAGACGTATCGCTTTTAAATTTAATTTTTATAAAAAATATAATAATAGGCCTGTACTTAAAGAAGGAGGTTATAAGTATACTTATAACTACCTAAACTCGTTAGCGTTTATCTTTGTAAACATAATTATCGTAAATTTAATAATAAAAGAGAATATAATAGAGGTCTTCGGGGCTGTTTGTACCCCTTTCCTATAAAATCTTTTTTAAGCTAAATTAAATAATAAACTGCTTTTTAAACTAGAGAATTATTTTATTAATTATCGAATCCCTAATACTGTTATCCGCTCAACGTTTTACTAATATTGTTGATATTCTTCGTATTATACCTATCGAATATACGGTCGTATTCGGAGCTGAGTATTATTTTAAAATAGCCTTAATAATTATTTAAACTATTTTTAATTTATACGCCCAAATAATTCTTTAAAATTTATTTTAAGAATAATTTAATATTAAATTTATCTGCAACCTATATATAGCTATCGGGATCCTAACCAAACTATTAATTGAATCTTATAATAAATTTATTAGCCTCTTTTTTTTCTATAGGGCAGGGAATAAATTTATAATATTTATTATTTTTTAATTAAATTTATATTTTTTTTGATAATATTTATAAATATCGGTTTTATCCAGCCTTTAGTTGCAAGCTTATCTCTATAATTAAGTAAATAGGTCGAAGACTATATATAATTTGAATATATACGCTTATAATAAACGGCTATAATATAATAAGTAGACAACAATAAAGGGTAGTAGAGGAATTAGTTCGAGGCGGCGGCTTAAATTGAAGAATCTAGAGCTAAATATAATAGGCTTCTATCTGGAAAAAATAAACGGATATAATATGCCTTTTATACCCAACGTATCCGCTGAAGACTGCGCTATTTATACTTATTATTTAGCCCTTTTTAAGTTCTGTCAAAAGCTTGTATACAGAGTAAGATATAAGCGGTTAATTTAATTAGAGTAAAAGAGGTAAATAAGAGGGGATAAGGGGGTAGGGGTATAGGCGGGGATTGCAAAGGTAGTCCTAAGCTATCGGCAGTAATATCCCTTAGTATCGGTATTAGCCGGTATTGATACTATATAAAGCGGCTTAGAACGCCTTCTGTTTTGGGCTTAGCAATACCGCAAAACTGATAAAATTTATTATAAAATATAATAAAACAAATAATATTATTTTAATAAAAATATTCCGAATATTATTATATTTAATATTTTTATATTAAATTAATAATATTTCCGGTCCTTAAATAAGCCTATTATTAATAAAATAAATTAATAATAAAAAGATTTCTTTAAATTATCAGATAATTATAAGGAAATCTTCGATAATTAATAAATTTTAATTAAAAATCCGATTTTGAATATTATAATTCCGAATAAATAACGGAATTAATTCCGAATTTTTCAGAATTCTCGAATAAAGTTATTTAAATATATTAAAAAGTTAATTATTCCGAGAATCCTTAAGGAAATATTAATTAATATTATTTTTTATTAAATTATCCTTTAACAAATTCAAATCCAATTCCGATAAGCTATTTAATATATTTAAATTGATAAAAAATAGCTTTAAATAAAGTTTATTTTTAACCCGATAAATAAAAAAATAAATAAATTCTTAAAGGTTTAAAATCGATATTTGAATATTTTAATAGGAAAGTTCTTTATTATTTTAATATAAAAATCCGACTTTTATTATATTATAACTGATTTTAAAGCTATAAGATTAGATCTTAATAAATTAATTAAATAGAATCGAAATATTATTATAATTAATTAAAGGCTTATAAGCTAGACTTATATAAGTAATATAACTTTGTTTAAAGCTGTTTTTAGCGAAATCTTTAAATTTTTAATTTTCTTTTAAAAACGTTAACTAACTATAAAGATATAGCTGTTTTAAAAATAAAGATTTAATTCTTAGCCTTAAAAAAAAGTTTGATTAAAAAATTTCTTAGTAAACTCCTATTAATCGTATTAATTATATTAAATATAGCTAATTAAAAAATCGACTTACTAATATTTATTTAGGATTTTTCCGGATTTGCTAATATATTATAATATATAATAATTATAAGGCGTATTCTCAAGCGCCCTCGATCTATATTATAAAATAATAAAATAATAAAGCGATATCGATTAAGGCGCAAAGAAGCTTTGCTATTAATCCTAAGATTTAGCCCTTTATTAAAAATTCTATTATAAATATTATTAGGATCTAGCTTATTACCTTAAGTTTAATATTGATTCTTATAAGGGTTTAAATTAACTATTTAAGTTTTATATCGAATATTTTAGGGACTTTAGTCCTTAAAATTATTAAATAAGAATAAGAATTAGCAATAAGCTAGCCGAGTATTATATTATTTATATAATATTAAACTGGAATCTTTATTTACCCTAATCGTATTTTTTTACTTTATAAAAAGAATATTATAGGTAATTTATGTTATATTCGATTAAATAATCTTTATTATTTATTAATTAATAAGGTCCTAAACTTTCGTTAAGTATATAATAGCGAAAGCTTTCGAAGATAATATATACTTTATTAATTATAATTTAGGCCTCGAATATCTTTAAGGTATTTAGCCGGCTTATATTATAATATAAAAACGATTACTCTATTTTGTATTTCGTATTTATTTTATCGAAGTTTATTCTTTCCGTTTCTAACGATCCCTTTTAGAAATATAAGAGATTAAAGAAGTAAGAAAATAGACGAAGGAATTAATTAAACTAATAAATACCCCGGAGAATATATAAATTCGGAATTAATATAAGACGTTTATTAAGATAGTTTGAATAGTTTAGGCGAAGTTTCGTCTAGAACAAAAAGTAATAAATTTGACTTATATATTAATTATTTATAATCTAAATAATAATATATCCGAGATCCGTATTCAAAATAATTATTATTATTTATTATTAAGGCGATTAATCGGTTCTTATAATATTTTGGTAATACTGCCGTATTATCTAATATAGAATATCTTAGTAACTTTTTTCGTAATATTTAATATCGACCCCTAAATTAATAAGTTCTATACTATACCGGCGATACTACCCTATTTCCCGTTATTTATTAAAAGGGCCTATTTAATTGCTATTTAAATATCGATCAGGCAGAGGGAATCTAAATTAAAAAGGGGTACTTCTACGATCTTAAAAAGAATCCGGAAGAAATATTTATTATATATATATAAAATATTAATAACGTAAATATTACGGCTCTTTAAATACGCCTGTATAATTGCTAAAGGGCAAGCCCTATAATTAAATATAATATTAGGGTTAATTTACTTCAAGCTTAAAAGGAGGCTTAAATCGCCGAGTAATTAATATCCTAAGCTTTTATATTAATTTAATTATATAATAATCTTTATATATAATATTAATAATTTTTATTAAAAGATAATTTAGAAAATAAAACAGTTATATATATTTTATATATAATACTAACAATATTAAATAGAGAATAGATCTAAATTAACAATAAATAAAGAATTTGATAATTTTTTAAACTTATATTATTAAAATAAACAATTATTATCTTAAGGTTTATATTATCCGTAAACAATATCGGCCTTATTTGGAATATATAGCCGATATTATCTGCGAATAATATAAATCTTATTTAAAGCTTATAACCGATATAACCTTATATAATTAGAATTATAAAGATAATTTAATTATATAAATAAAAGAATCTATAATATTAAGCTTTTAATAGACTTATATTTTATTGCTATTATAGTCTTTACTAAATAATCCGGATATAATAAAATCGAGCTTTTAATTGCAAAGATAATATCTTTATAAATTTGAAACTTAAGTTTGAATACCGTATATATTTTTTATATATTAAATAATAAATAAGTAAATAAGTAAGCTACAAATATATCTAAGTCGTAAAATATAATTTAATCGAAATCTGATTTAGGATCCTAAAAGATATTAAAGAAATATATACTTTGTCTTCCTTAAATATATAAAAGGGATTAGTAATTATAAAAGCGTATATAAACTGTCCTATCCTAATAATTAACTTGCTTTCTAAAACCAAAGAGTAGTTACGAATTACTTAATATAGTTGTTTTTTGAGATATCGATATCTTTTTAGCTCAAAACCTTGCTTGATAAGCTAGTTAATCCTCTTAAATTTAGAAAGAAGGAGGCCGCCTTAGAATTTAATATTACTTAAAACTAGCTTCTCGTTAATAAGAGTACTAGCTTATTGATTTTATAATCGAAAAGATAATTTAGAATTTATAATTACCTTAAGTTTATTATCTCTTGCTATTAAATCTATTTCTAATTGATTTATAATTCCTTATATAAATATTCCTTAGTTTTTATAAATCGGTATCAACCGAAAGTTTAACTAGGTTAACGATAGTTTCGTTATATATTTATTAACCTCGAATAATATATACTTTTCTGGAAAATATAATATGATTATAAAATAAAATTCGAATTTAAACAGAGAGTTAGAGATCTTAATTTAATAGTTCCTAATATTTAATAACTTAAATAATTATTTATTTAATAGATTTATTATTTATATTTCCTTTGCTCTTACGATTTATCTTTAAAAAGTATAAGGAACCTATTAAAGGCCAAGTATATTAATAATACCGCAAGCGGCTTCCTTTAATACGCGAATATAACTATTATTTATTATAACTATTTAAAATTTGAATAAGCTCAAATACTTCTTTTTCTTATCCGATTTTCTATAATAAAGCCGGCGCTTATAAGGATTATTTAAGAGTATATTATTACTCCGAACGATTTCTAAGGGCTTGAAGATAATAATAAACTTTATAATACTAATATTTAAAGTAATTCGTATAAAAGATCAAAATAAGCTGATTATTATTTAATTTAAATAATATAAGCTATTTCAATATATCTTCTATATAAATATATTAATAATTCCGTTTTCCTATACTATTTGCTTTCGGTAAAATATTATATAAAATTATTACTTATCTTTAATTAAAGAATAAATACCCAAAGAATAATATATAGCTATTATTCGATAAATATTAACTTTAATATTTTTTTTAACTTTACTAATTAAATTTATATTAATATTAATAGGACGAAGACTCTATTTGTCTATAAGGCCTATAATAAATAATATAACGTTATATATATTTAAAATCTATAAAAGTTAGAGTTCTAATCGGAAAGAAGGTTTAAAACTAAATATAAAAGATTATATAAGAGATATAAAATAGTCTATTTAATATTATTTATAAACAATATAAATAGCAGGAATTATATTAAGAATCCGATCGGAATAATATTCAGGAAGTTAACTTAAATTAAATATTAATTATAAACTCTTTATTAAATATTAATTAATTTTAGAATATAAGTTAAACTTATTTTTAAAGCTATCTATCAGGAAAATATATATAAATAGTATTCAATTCCGTTAATTAAAAGAATAAAGCGAAAATATTTATAAGTTCCTGAGCTTATTATATAAATAAAATATTATAATATTTTATATTAATTTAATTAAAACAGAGTATTAGGAATAATTATTTATAAGAATACTATAGATCCTCAATATTAATATTAATAATATAGACGTTATATAACTATTATACCGTTAATAATAAAGTCGGTAAATAGCTATACGGCCTCGATCTTTGAAATATAATTTCAAATTATTAAGCTATATTTGTAATATACCTAAAGGATAAAGGTTTAAATAGTTTAGATTATTAATAATAAGAGTATTGATTTACTATATAATTTCGGTTATTAAATTATAATTAGGAATAAAAAAGCAATTTTTATAATATATTCCGAAAGATAAAAATTCAAATAATTTAATCAATATTAATATATTCGGTAGGTATTATAAGATATATTAAAGCTAGCTTAACTAATAATCCCGTTAGTACTCGATATAACTTCAAAAGATTAGCTGATTGTCTATATTTATATATAAAATAAATTAGCTTTAAATAAATAAGTATAGAATATTTGTTATATTTATAATAACGAAAATAAAGCCGGTTTTATTTATATTAAATTATTATATTAAATAGAAATATTTCTTGTTAGTAAAATAATTAAAATAATATTTGTTAAAAATATTTAGCCAACTAGCTAATCCGGCTTTTTCCGGAATTAATAACCTCGAAAATATTAATTCTATTATTTTTCTTCCCTTGTTTTGTAATTCGCTATTTATATTTATATTAACTAAAGATAGCTCTATTTAGGCGTATACCCGATAAATCTTTATATCGACGTTGATATTCTATATAATTTATAATATATTAAGAATTTTATAAGAATAAGCAGAATTCTAAATTAATAATATTTTAAATTACCGGGTATTTAAAGCTACGAGTTCAAATAAATAATAAACCGAAAATTGATTATATAGAAGTCGAGTCCTATATTTATTCGGAATATAATTATTAGTTCTTTAATTAATAGGGCTATTTTATATATTTCTTTGTATTATTGTTTAATAAAATTAATAAATATAACTCTTATTTTACTCCTAAATCAAGGCGAATTAATATTTAAGGATCTAATATAAATTTTTAATAAAATCTGTATTATTATTAAATTACTCTATTAATTATAAGGCTAATAAGATTAACAAAGAGACTCGATATTATCTATAATTAATAGTTAAAGAATAAAAATTATAATTTTAAAATAGATTTTAGTTATACTCCGGTCAAACTTTATCAAAGGTATATTATATATTTCTTTATATTGCTATTAGTCTAAGCAATAATACCTAATATTACTCTTATAATATCGAAATCCTTGAATCGGCGAACCTGGTTTTTTAATAATCAAGGTTATTTAAGCTTCAATTATTTCTAATATTTTCCCCGGATACGGAATTGTTTTATATTTTAATATATATAAAAGAATGCTATATTACCGATTAGAAAAAAAGATATATTTCTTTTCAATATAAATAAAGCTTATCAAAAAGAACTACGTTAATCCCGGAAGGGTATATATTTTATATATTTAAAATATTTAAATAAATAATCGATATATTAATAAGTTTAAAATAGCTTAATCTTATTTTAGAAACAAAGGGTATATAATTATATATAAAATTTATTTATTACAAAGAATAATAATAATAAAATCAAAGTATTATAAATTTAATATAAGATAATTATATAATTATCAAGGAAACTCTATATTATCTGCAAATAATAATATATAATATAATTATTTTGAAAACGTTAGGGATACAGGTAAGTAGGGGAATTAAGCTTAATAAAATAATAAAAATAATATAATAAATAAAATAAAGAATTTGGGTATAAAATAAAATTATATAATAAATAAGCGGGTTATTAAAAAGGTATTTTGGAATTAATTTAAAATAGAATTTAATATAATATTATAAATAACCTCTATAGAGTTAGTATTATTTATATATTAAATATTTAATAAATAGACTAACTCTTTTAATAAAAGTATTTATATCTATCTTATAACCTTATTCCGAGAGGTAAGCTATTATTTAATTCCCTTTTTTAATTTGAGATTTGGTCTTAAATTAATTCGATTTATATTACCTTTTAAATTATAATTTATATAATACCTTAAATACTTAATTAGTTTAATATTATTTATAAATAATTTCAATTACTTGCAGGCGCAATATTATACCTAATTTAATATTAATCTTAATTTATATTCCTTCTGTTAATCTATAATATTAAGAGAATAAATATTATAACTTCTATATAAGAATTTATCTTTATAAACCTAATTATAAAGAAATTAAAAATATTTAATTCTTATTAATATTATTTTCTTATTTATCTTGATTTTAATTTTTAAGTATCTACTCCTGCGCCCTTTTCTTAATTTATATTACCTATTTTATTACCTATTATTCCTTAATCGTCGGAATTATTAGAGTTATCGGAATTATTAGAGTTATTAAAATTATTAATATTATCGATATTATTAGTATTATCAGAATCGCCGGAATTATACCCTGGGATATTTTCGCCTAATATAGAATTATTATTAAAGTATATAAAAGCCTCGAATTTAAGACTTTTAGCCTAGCGTTTAGAAGGACCTAGAGGTTCGTTAATATATTTATATTTAATTTAAAAGGATTTATTAGTTATAATTGCAAAGATATTTTCTTAAGCTGCTTTATCGAGCTTAGCCGAATCTTTTTTCTATTATCTATTAAAATCTTTAGCTCTTTTCAGGGTATATATTTATATTCGCGTCTTATTTTATTAAATAAAGCTTAATATCCTCTCTTTTAATCCCGCGAAAACCCTAAATAGAACTATTCTATAATTTAGAACTATTTTATTAGCTTTAGCCGCTAATTCCTTTTCTAATTGCTTTGCTATATTTTGCGTTTTATCTATATTCTTCGAGTAACCTAATTTTATAAAATCGATATAATTTATAAATATTAAAGGGAATTAACCTTTAAGAAGCGTTATATAAGCAGATAAGATATAAAGAGCCTCTTTGGCTTTAACTATTAATTCTTTTTCTAGCTACTTTGCTATATTTTACGTTTTATCTATATTATTCGAGCAACCTAATTCTATAAGGCCGATATAGTTTATAATTATTAAAGGAAACTAACTTTCAAGAAATTATATATAAATAGATAGAGTAATAAGATCCGGGTAAAGGATTAATATTTAAAAGTATATTTCCTTCGGCTTACTATTATTAAAATTATATCTTAAAGATTAATTGGAATTTATAAAATATCTTACCTTATCAAGATACTTGAATACTTCGTTTAAACTTATATATAAAATATAATAAAGGCGGCTGATTATAATATAATATTAATCTTAAAAAAGGTAAATATTATTTACGAATAAAATAATTAACGTAAAATCTATATATATTTTACCGGAGCTTTATTACAAAGTCAATTTAATATTAATTTTAAGGGTTTGGAAATAAATAATATATTATTTTAATAAAAAATAAGATTATTTTGGACCCGAATTATAATAATAAGAAAAGGTAGCGATAAAGAAACTAATATAGGAGCTATAATAATATAAGATAAAAGAAAGATAAAGGTAAAGTAAAGCAAAGTAAGGTAATAGCAGGATACGGTATTAATATTAATTAAGCTCGCCGAAATTTATTTATAAATAAATAAAAAGTTATTTGCGGATAATATAAAGATTAAATATTAATAAATAATTCTTATACTCGGTAAGATAATAATAAAATATTAATATCAATTAATATATCGGGGGTTAATAAAATAAAAATATTAATTAATATATTAAGGGATAATAGAGAATCTGATATTACTATATTTTAACGAGATATATCTTGAAAGCTACGAATACTTAAAAGGTTTCGTATTTACTAATTTAATATAATCGGTTTGCTAATATATATCAAATACTTAATATTATTATTATAAAAGACGGATTAATAATAAAGCTATAAACCTTAAAATACTATATAATTAACAATTTATATTTTATAAATTATAAAATATAAAATATTATTACTTTAATTAAAGAATTCCAAGTTATATATAAATAAAAACAAAAGTTCTATTTTTATTTATTTTTGATTTATATAATTATCCTTTTTAGTTTTAAGAAAAAATATTAAATAATTTTATTTTGTATATAAATAATATTAATAAATCCTTCTAAGCTAAATATATTATATAAAATACTTATACGGAATTAGAAAAAACGCTAAAGTTATATTATTTGAATTCCGTTTATTTATAAGTTTATTATTATAAAAGTAATATTTAATTAAATATTTAAAGAATATTTTTAAAAAGTTATATTCTATTATATTAATAAATATAATTTATAAATTCGGAAATTATAATAAGATTCGAAGAATTTTATATTATAAAAATATTAATATAAAACTACAGAAATATTTCTTTATAATATATATAATAATAGAAATTAATATTTAATTATTAGAATTTAAATTCTGAATATTAAAACTTATTTAAAATATTTATAAGTTATATTTTTTTATTATATTTTATTCAAAGAGGATTAAAAGAATTAAATATTCGATATTTAACAATTATAATAAGTTTATAAGGGCGGTTTATAATTAGAAAATAGAAATATTAAATAAACTAGGAAATATAGCTTGTTAAGAACGGAAGTAGGGAAAGCTTAACGTTATTTATAAACAATATTTATAACCTTGATAATTAATAATAGAATAAATTATATATTAAATAAAATTATTGAATAGTTAATTATAATTATATTAACTCTATTTATTTATTTATAATATAATAATAAGGGTCCCGAACCCTACGCGTTATTCGAATTATATTTAACCTAAAGGGTTCCGATTAAGCGGTTAATTATAACCGACAATACTTATAATATATAATATATAAATATTAAAATAATTATCCTTAGGGGCTAAGATAATATCGACTTAATTTGCTTATCTTTTGATAGCGTTAGTTATATTAATTAATATTTGGTCCGCTGTTTAACGTTTTCGCTTAATTAAGATAATTGATTAGGAACCCTAAATAGTCTTTTCAGATTCAAATATTACGATTAAACCGGTTTTATTAATATAAATATACCCTGGTATAAAGGAGAAGCCTTATTACTAATATTATTATTAATAGAAAGCGGTAAGAAAGAACTCTCGGGGGAGCTTAAAGGGAAATAAAATATAAAAACAGAAGTTAATTGTAAATTAGTTTGCTTAGCCTATTATATATAATATAAATAAAAGGATAAAGATTAATTTAAATCTAGGTTTAAGGAAAGATCTTTTATATGTTAATTATTATAATTTATTATAAAGCCGGTAAATTTAATATTATTTATAAATAATATAAATATATCAACTTTCTTTATCCTTTTTATTAGAAAGGGTAATATATATAGAAGACTTGTAAAAGGCTTCGGTATATAATTTATTAGAAAAGGTAGGATATTTAGCAAGTATAAGAAATATTATACGAATAAGGCATTTACGCTTTAAGGAAAGAGGTATAATATTATTATTGATAGCGCTAATAATAGTATTATACTTCTTTTTATAAATAAAGGTAGCGGCGGGCTTCTCGGTATATTTAATCTTAATAATCGAGCCCTTCTCCGCTTATTTTACTACCTTTATTTATTCTTTGTTTATTATATATAATTAGCCCGAAGTTATTTATAAACAATATCTATATTTGCTTATAAAGAAAATATTTCGTTTGGCTAGGGTTTTTAAATAACCTTTATCCTTCGATTAAAGGATTTTATATTTGCTTTTTTAAAGGCCTAAAGACTTTTTCTATTTATATTCTATAAGTAACTGATCTTTCGTAATAAGATCTTTTATATTAGTTTATTTAAACCTGAATAATCGTTAGCTAAAAATAATAATATAAAAATTAATATATTTATATATAATAAGCTAAATATAGATTCCTATATTATTTATATCCTTATTATATTCCTTATAAATATTGGAGATTTTTATATTAATAATAGGAATATTCCTTTTATTAGCAATAATACTAACTATCTTCTTATACGTCGCTATTTGAATAATCTAATTGTACGTATAATCGATAGTAATAATATAAAAATAATATATACAATCTTGGCCTATCCGATTAATTCTGTTATTACTTTAGAGTATAATATTTATATTATTAAATATATTTATAAATATTATATTTAAGCAATCCTGTTAGAGATTTAATATAATAGTTAAAATATATATATTAATAACCAGGATTTGATTATATTTCTCAGGATTATTGAAGCGATCTATAATATTATTTTAATTAATAAATTTATATTAAATTTATATCCCTAAGACTTTGAAACCGATATTTAATAAAATTATTTCCGTTATTTATTACGTTAGTAGTTAATCGGTAAAGACGATTAGTTTATATTAATAGCGGTTACAAATATTATACGTTAATACCGCAAGAAACTTGAGCTTAATTATTATATATATATTATATTAAGCGAACCCTGTTTTCGAATCGTAATTAAGAAGGAAGGAAACCAAGTATATTAATTTAAAGTAGTACGAAGCCTTATAGTTATTAAATAAATTATTATAAATCGTTTTAATATTAGCTGTATTAGCTTCTGCCTACCGGAAGAGATTATCTAGCTAAATATTAAATATAATATAATATAAATATTAATAATTCTGTATATTATAGAGACCCTTTATTATCTCCTTGTCTATCCCTTTGTTAAGGATAAAAGCAACTATATAATAAATATAAGCGTAAACTTTAAGCTTTGCGGATTTTATTTTTAATTCGATAATTTTCCAGATAATAGGAAGGATATCTTAATTAATATAGATAATCTCTTTGCGAATATTATATATTTACGTAATTATAGTTCTTTGTAATTAGAAGATAGCTAAGATTAATAGGATAATTTAATTAATAACATTAGGGTTAATTTGCTCCCCGGCTATTATAAAACTATTCCAAATATAAAAAGAAATAGGATTTAATAATCAGAAATATTATCAAATATTATTTATAAATATTATCCCTATATTAATCTCTTATTTAATACAATTATAATCCTTGATTAAAGGATTTATATAAGGGTTTTCGTCCTTTCCTTCTTTAGCTATAGGGCTATAATTAAGGTTCTATATAAAATTGAGGAAGCTATAAAAGTCCCTAACTTTATTAACTATTAGGGTATCGGAGAGAAAGTTTATATATAATAAGTTAAAAAAAGTAATTGAAATATATATATAAATATAATTTGATTTTAATTTCTAGGCTTTATTATAAATAATTCGGCCCTAAACCCTAGAATAGTATAATCGGATATATTTTATATCTTCTTCGGCAATTTCCGCGAATATATTCTTTTTATAAGTAATATTATTATCCTCCGAACTTCGCTTGTATTACGAGCCTTTTATCTTCTTAATTAGTTTTCCCTTAATAAATTAAAGGGAACGGAATAACTAAATAAAATAAGAGAAAATAATAATAATTAAATAGATTTTAGGTTTATTCTTTAGCTTATAAAAGTAGCAAAGGAGGTTAAGGATATAAATATTTAAGGTTTTGGATCGAAATTTCAATAACTTAGTATTAAAGGAGCCGGTAAAATATTTTATAAGCTTTAAAGTATTAAAGCTTTCGCGATATTCGTTTTTCTATACCCTAATAACGTTGGAAAGGCCGAAGATCAAAGTATTATAATAAATATAAACAGAAATAATAATTATAAGCTTTTTAATTTCTGCTATTTTATTTTCCGGTAGAACTTTTTTTAAAATATTTTTATCTTTTTCTTCTCTTTTCTTTGGTTTTTCCTCTTTTTCTTTATTTATTTCCTCCTTCTCCTCTATAACTAGGTTGGGAATACCGTTCTTATTAAAAATATTACCCTCGATAACCCTAATATTATTTATAAATAATATTAGGACGGGGTTAGGAATCGAAGTTAGGAAATCTTTAACGGTATAAATATTCAAAATAAAATAATTAAAGATTCCAATTATCTTATTAAATCTTATATTATTTACAAGTAATTACCTTTTTAAGCCGGAAGCCTCTAATAATTGCTTTTAAATTAAAAATATTATTTAATATATTTTTAATATTTTATAATTACTCCTATTTTCCGCTAGCGCCTTCCCTTTACCTTTATCTTTAATAGTAGCAAAGAGGACGAATAGTTAATTAGGATTAAGTATTAATATAATATATAATTCGTTATATATTAAAATATTTATAAAAACTTTATTCAAATCGAGTTAAAGGCCTTAGAATTTGGATCGGATAAAAGGAATTATATCTTTTATATCCCCTAGCTCGACCTTATCTTAAGCTTTTATTATCGCTTAAATTATAAGATTAATAAATATATCTTTTACCGGTATTATTCGCTCGAATTCCTTAATAATAAGTATTTAAATATCCTTAATAAATATAACTAGTAATAAATCGGTATTTAGGAACAGATATAGAACCTTAATATTCTTTTTAAAGTCTGTAATAAGGGCTTCTTAAATCGATAATAGTATTTAAGCGCGCTATCTTTTATTATTTATAGCGGTAAAGTTTAACCTTCCTATTTTCCAAAGGATAATATTAAAATTATTCTTATATATAATAAAATCGATATTATATTATTCTCGGGTTTTATTAAAGGATAAATAATCTGCCTGATTAGCAAACTCCTTATTATTTATAATAATAAAATATATTCCTAGATTTATTGATTATTAGTTGGCGATATTCTCTATAAACAACTTTGTTATATCGATAATTATATTTTCTTTTATTAATTCTAATTCTTTATTTATTAGGAATTCCGGGATAATAATAGCGTTATCTTATACTTTGCTCGTAATATTATACGTTAGCCTAATACTTATCTTCTTAAATTAACGGTATATATTATATATACAATACTAATTCTCCGGGGAATACCCCTTGACTTTATATATATCTAACGCCTTATTTAAGAAGTAATCGGGGATATTCGTAATAATTTAATATATTATTTAAATTTATAAAATATAGCTATAGTAATCGCCTTTGAAAAGATACTTCCTTAAGAGAGGAAAAGGCTAATAAAATTAATATAATAATAAGAATTCCTCGTTCGTAATAATATTAAATATAATCTTAACCGCTTATAGTAAATCTTTTATTCTACCTAGGATTTAAAACCTTATATTCCTTTTATATAACCAGGGTTAAAGGAAATTTCGACTCGTTATTAATATCGATATAAATTTGGCTAAGAATATAATAGAAGGGAAACCTAAGTATTCAGCAAATTAATTAATATTAAATTCGAAGTTTTAATTAACAATTTTGACCCTAAGGATATTTCTTTATAAGATATTAAACTTATATTTTAACTTTTACGATTCCGTTACTCTCTATTTGGCGTAGGTTTTGTTTATAAAGTTAATATTAATAGCGTCTTTCTTTCTCCTTATCTTAGCGGAGATTAATAAGTATTGAAATAGTAGTAATAAATAAAATAACAGATATTATTTATAGCCAAAGTAATAGAATAGGGGAGATAATTTAAATAATAAGAAAGGCTAATATTGTTTATAAATAATAAATAATTAATATATTTTCGGAAATCTTTTAATAAGATCTTATTATATAATTAGTTTTGTTAATATTTCAAAGGTTTCGGAAGGGGGTAGAGACTATTCGAATAAAAATTAATATAATAAAATAGCTAAAAAATAACAAGCAAGATATTTAATAATTAAAAACGAACAGTACAAAGTATAATACTATAAAATAGGAAAAAGATAAAGGTAAAAATATAAAGAAGTAATATTATATACAAAAACCGTATTAATTATATCTGGCCCGATATTATTCTTTATTAATATTATATAAGTTTGTTCGCAGATAATATTAGGCGTATAAAAACGGATTAGCTTCGAGATATATTAAGTTATAAGGTATAATAATAAAATAAATTAAAGAGAGAATATAATAAATTATAAGGGTAAAGGTAATAATATAGGATATAATAGCAATAATAAGTTGAATCAGTTAATAAATAATAAAACTATAATAATATTAATCTAGGTTCGAAATTGGAAAAAATAAACAGATATATCTTATAAATAAACAAGAATCAATTACGATATAGAATTAATATATTAATATAACTATAGTAAATTATCAAAAAATATAAAGGATCGGATATTATACCAAGTAAATATAGGAAGGATATACGAGGGATCAAGGCAATTAGGTCGAAGGCTTATAAATATTTAACTACTTTTAAAGATATTAACTTAATAATAATATTAGTAGAAAGGGATATAAGCGATAAACAATATTTATAATTCGGATAAGAAAGATATTTTGCTTTATTATTTGGTTTTTTAAATTAGCTAATTAATCCGTATTAGGTTATAATAAAAGATAGAAACTTGCTTATAAATAAATCGAGGATATATCTTAATAAAAATATTAAAATTACGTTTAATATAATTCGCGGGGGTATTATTCAATAGCCGCTTATTATTATCGAAAAGCTATTGAAAGTATTATATTATTCGCGCCGAATAGGCTTTATTTTAGCAACCTTAAAGTAATAATTTAATATATTATTTATAAATAATAAGGGGGCCATTTTAGTAACCCTGATATAATAATATAATATATTATTTATAAATAATAAGGGAGCTATTTTAATAACCTTAATATAATAATATAATATATTGTTTGCAGATAATATAAGGGCTATTTAAACAACTTTAATATAATAATATAATATATTATCTACAAATAATAAAAGGGCTATTTTAACGACTTTAATATAATAATATAATATATTATTTATAGATAATATAAAGGCTATTTAAGCAATTTTAATATAATAATTTAATATATTATCTACAGATAATATAAGATAATAATCTTAACTTTTTATATTATTATCGAATAAGGTATTTCTATATAAATTAAATTTCTTGCTTATTTAATTCTTATCTCTTATTATATATAATATTTTAACTTTGCTAATTATTTTCCTTCCTCTATTTATAATTTTATTCTAAAATAAAGCTAAATATCTCCTGCTAATAATTTAAGCTTTATTAATATAACTTTTTCTAAGTTATAAAGAATTAATATTGAAAGTCCTATTAAAGTTATATTTATTTTTATTATATATATAAGATTAGGCTACCGGAAAGCTTTCTTCGGTTAGAAAATATTATATATATTATAAGGATTATTAAGGGGATAATATATTTCCGAGGAGAAATCAATATTACTCTCGAGGCTATAAATAATATTATAAATAATATTATCTTCGAAGGGAAAAATAAGGTTATAAGTAATAAAACCTTCCAAGGTAAGGCTATTTATAATACTAACTGCCTTAGCCTAAATAATCTTAGGTTAATATAACCTTTAGAAATACTGCCTTTTATCTGCTAATAAGCCTTAATAAGAGCGATTATTCTAAGGGTATAAGGGCTAGCCTAGATATTAAGGGACCTAAGGGCTAAAAGCTACTATTAAAAGAGAGAGAGCCGTAAAGGGGAAAAAGTAAATAAGCTAAGCTTAAGTAAAGGTATAATTACCGGCCGAGAAGGAAGTAATAATAAAAGATTTATAAAAATTAATAAAGATAAAGCTTCCTTATACCCCGAGTTATTAAATATTATCTTATTATCGAATATAAATCCTTTATTTACTTTTATATCGTACAAGACGTTTATTCTTATAATACCGCCTATTGTTTCTAGCGGAACTTGCGGCGAAGCAGGTAATAAAGCCTATAAAATTAATAAGAGAATTAATAATAGAGCTAATAATAAAGTTTATAAAGTTAATAGGGGAATTAATAATAAAGCTAATAATAAAGTTAATAAAGCTATTAAAATTATTAAAGCTAATAAGGGAATTATTATTATAAATTCCGGCCTAAGTTATACGGCTGCCTCTTATACGACCTCTACTACCGCTTCGACCGTTATCTCTATTAGCGTATTTTCGGCTAGGAGGTTAGGTTTCTCCTTGATTAATTAAAGGAGAAATTAATATTAAACTTAATTAATTTGGCGATAATATTCTTAATAAGCTTTAATATATTTAAATTATTTATTAACAAAGCGGCTATAAAGAGCCCCGGTAGTAATATTATAATAGCCGGCTTATTTATTTAAGGTATTTATACTGCCCTAATTTAGTTATTAATCGAAATAATTCCCTTTGGGAATAAATTCTCTAAATATAATAATAATAATATAGCAATAAGGTATTATTATAAAATAATAATTATCTCCTATTACTATAATAGATCGGGCGCCGAAAGTTTATAAAAGGCGATTATTATATTATAGGTAGTTATTATCTAGGGCCTAAAGGAAGACGGAGCCTATATACGGAATTAAGTAAAATTAGGCGAATTATTTAATAAAGGGACGGATCAGAATCAGGTATTATATCAGAATCTAACTTAATAATTTCGGGAAATAATAATAAATAATCTTAATAATATTTTCGAGATTATATTCTTTATAATAAGTAGTAATAGAGCTGATTACTCCTTATTCGATAAAGATATTCCGATAATTCTTAAATAAGGTATTTTGGAAACACAAGCTTAAGAATTCGATACTTTATAGAGGCTATCCCTCGAAAATATATATTATTAGGAGGAGCTTATATAGAAAGTCCTAATATACCTTAATATATTTGTTGATTTGCCGCAGTATTTAAGCGGGTTCCCGGTCTAAGAGGGTCCTTTATATAGGCCCTATTTTAAAAAACTTTTTACGTTAGTTAATAAAGCCTAGTAATTAATTTATTAATTAGAAATTATACTTCCTTAAATAGTTCCAAAGCTTTTAGAGGAATAATTATTATTTAATATTATTAACCGGGTTATTAATTAAAATAGAAAGGTCGATATATAATATTTATATATATAAAAATAAGGCCTTTTTTGATAGAAGGGTTAATATAGCTAGGGTACTTTATAAGTAGCCGATCTCCTTTTAAATAAAGATATAGAAATAATCGATAACGAATATTATCTTTTTAAAGCTTAGCGAGCTCCGGTTATCAGACTAGGTAATATAGCCGATATTAGTAATATTATTATATAATCGTTATTTATACTTATATAAATATAAGGCTTAAATAAATAATATATAGAATATATTAAGCAGATATTTATCTTAGATCTCGTAGAGACGGGAGGCGGTATATTAAATCTGATCTACCTCTTAAGCCTAAAGAAATACTTATATTACGATTAATTAAATCCTTTTAATAAAAATAGCAAGATATTGTATTATTATTAGAATATCGTAAAATACCTTAGCGTAATTATTTACGTTAAGTATAATAATAAATATAATAATAATATTCTTATCGAGCTTAATATAGAGCTTGTAAGTAAAAAGGGCAACTGCAAAACTCCTAATAATTTTAATAAAGCCCGTTATTCAATATTTTCTATTTTTATTCTGAAGATCTTTTATCTTATTCGCTATTTAAGTTTCCCGGAAATATTACTTTAATTATCGGAATTAAGCTAATTATAAACGGAAATTAAATTTATTATCTTTTAAATAAAAGGTCCGGATAATAAAGCAAAAGAACCTCTTTTAAATTCCTATATATTAATTTTATATCTTTTATTATAATTTGACATAAAAAAGTCCTTACCCGGCTATTATAATCAATAAATATATTAATTAAGGTTTAATTAAATATATTAATCTTCTTAATAAAAAGCGAATTTTATATAATAATAATTAAGGAGTCGATTATAAAGCAGATTTATTAATAAATTTCTTTATTTAATTAAGGGAAATCAATAAGTAAAGGAAAGCTATTTAATTCGAGGCTATAAAGGTATTTAATAATATAGTAATATTCGAATTATAAGTTAACTTCGGTTAAATATAACGTTATTAAATCTAAAATAATAATATTAATTAATATTTCTAAGGTATTTTCTAACCAGTTGTATATAAAGATATTTAAAGCGATTATATAGATCTGCTATAAGGTCAGGGGAGGTAGAATAAAGGTCCGTAAGCAAGGTAAAGGAATAATAAGACAGATAATAATTCGAAAATACTACTACTTATAGCCAAATATCGTAATATATTAGCAAAGGATATTATTGTCCTAAGCTTAATCGTAAAAGAGGTACCGGAGGTTTTTAATATATAATTTATATATCTTTTGCTTAGTCGTCAACTCCGTTCGGAAACGATATATATTTTTATAATAATATTTAATATTATTAAGGTTTAAAACGATATAATAATATTAATAATAAACAAACCTATTTTAATAATATTAAATAAAAAAGATCGGAAGATTATTAGGACAAAGAATATTAATAAATATTAATATTTCGATATAAATTAGAAGATAGTTTTTGAATATTATAATATATACCTAATAATATTTTAGTAGAATATCGCTATATTTAATATCGAAGTAGTTTTTGAAGCCGGCTATTAATAATATTATTATTAAGATTTTATATTAATATAGCTTGCAAATAAGAATTTTATATTAAGGATTATAAACGATTAGATTATTAATAATAAAAGGTTTTATTATTAGCAGTCGTAATAAATATAGGAAGGAAAGGGACAAGGCAGTAATAAAATAAATAAATTATTAAATTAAAAGCGAATATTAATATATTCTTGTATAATTAGATTTATACAAGAATTTAATTTTAATCAGAATTAATTTCGACCTTTATCGGGATCTATTTCGATTAAAAATTAAATCGATTTCGACCCTTATTAAGATTTATTTCGATTAAAAATTAGATCGATTCTAACTAAAAATTAGTATTAATTCGATAAGGATCCAATTCGACCTCGAATAGGATCCTAGAAAAAGAAAATACTTGACAGGGGCGAACAATAACAAAGAAGATTATTTTTTATATAATTATATTATTAATATATTAACAAAGTTCTTTAAGTTTTAACTTAGAAAATTTATAAATAAATCGATAAAAAGGATTTTTACCTTTTAATTTTATATAATTGTCTTTTTTAAAAATTAGTAATTGAAATATTTTATCTTTAGAAAATATTTTTTTATAAGTTTTAAATTCTTTAAACAAAATTATTTTTTTACTTTAAATACAAATCGGCTACGGTATTATATATATTATTTTAATTATTCTTATTGATTTAAAAAGACTTTTATCAAAATATTTTATATTTAAAATTTAAAATTTATTAATAATAAAAAGAAATTTTTATATTATTATTTTAAAATCGGTTTATATATAAAAATCTTTAAAATTTAATATTTTAATAATTAATTAAAATTTAATTTAATTTATAATATAAAAAATAGTTTATATTCTTTTTAATCATCTTAATTATCTTTTATAATAAAGTGAATATAATAAGCTTTATAATAATATATATTCGATTTATTAATTAATTTAAATATAAACAAATTATAATCCTTATATAAAAAGTTATATAATATAATAACATATTAATTAATTAAGTTAAATATTAACTTATTATTTAAAAAGATTTTAATAAGTTTCAACCTTTATAAAATAAATATTTTAATATTATTTATATTTAATAGAAACTTTATTTTTATTTTTTATTATTATTCTATTTATAAAGTATTTATAAAACTTTATTATTTCCTGTTTTTATAATGGAACTAACGGAATTTTTAAATAAAGAATCTTTAATTTAATAATTTATTTGCTTATAATAATAATAATTATTTTTTTTTTCAAAAGAATATAAATATTTAGAATTAACCGGAATTTGATTTAAATTATTAAATTTTTTATAATTATTTTTTGCTTTATAATTAAGTTAAGATCGAATCTTCTTCAACTTATTCCCTTAATACTTATTTTAAATAACTTTTAATATCAATTTAGTTTAATAATTTAGTCTTTTAAAAAGTAAGTTATTTTATTCTTAAAATTATGTATATATTATTTTATTATATTTTTTAAAGAATTTTATTTAACTTTGTTATATTACTTTAAATAGAACGTTTTTATTATAAAGTTAATATAAATATTCAATTCTTTTTTTATTATAATTATTAAATTATAAATTTAAAATAATAGCTTTTTATCGAAAACTTATTTTTTAATAATTTTTTTCTTATATTTAAAATTTATTAATATTTCAATATTAAAAAAATAAATATCGAAATTATAAAATTTCGGATATATTTTAATTATATATTATTTAAATTGAATTTCGTAAAGGAAATTTTAAATATATTATTAAAAAAATAATTAAAGTTTTATTATATTTAATTTCTTAACTTTTAAAATTAATTATTAACGTTTTTAAATAATTTACTTTTATATTATAAAAGATCTTTAATATAAAATTCTTTTAATATTATAACCGTTATATATAAAATATATATTTATATTTAAATTCTATTATTACTTTTTTAAAATATTAACTTTTATATTTATAAATTATAATTTAAAATAAATATTTTCGAATTCAATTTAATATATTCTATTTTCAATTTTTTTAAAAATATTTTTAAATTAATTATATTAATATTTAAGTTGCTTTTATTATAATTCGATTATAAAAATTATATTTTATATTTAATTATTTTATTTTAAATAATATTAAGAAAGAAAATTATTAAAATTATTAAAATATATAATAAATAATAATATAAAATATAATAATTAAATAGGGTTATAATAATAATAAAATATAAATTAAATATAATAAATAAATAATTATTATTAACTTTATTTTTTAAAAAGATAAAAGAATTAATAATTATTATTAAGAAAATAAGGGACCTTTAAGATAATAAAGTAAAATTTTAGAGTAAAGTAAATACAAAGTTATTTTGCTCCTCGAAGCTTTTAGTAATAGGTTTAATATTAATATAATCTTTAGTTATATACCGGAGTATATACAGAACATATATATAATACCAAGACTTATATATAACTTTACAATATAACTGGAAGTTATATTAATATTAAACTTGTTACCGGAAGCTTTAAGAATAAAAATTTTTTATTTTTATTTTATTTAAAATTTTTTACTTTATTATTTTAAAGGTTTTTTATTTTTTTAATAATAATTATTAATTCTTCTATTTTCTTAAAGGATAAAGTTAATAATAATTATTTATTTATTATATTCTGTATACGCTTTACTATTGTAATAATTATATTTAATTATTATATTTTATATTACTATTTATTATATATTTTATTATTTTATTATTTTATTATTTTATTATTTTATTATTTTATTATTTTATTATTTTATTATTTTATTATTTTATTATTTTATTATTTTATTATTTTTATCGTTATTAATATTTATTTCTTTTATATATAATAAGAATTTAAATAATTCATAAAAGCAATTTTTAATTAAAATTTAAAAGTCTTTCTTATTTAATTTATTTTTTTATTAATTTATTTTTTTACGTTTTTTAAATAAATTCAATTAAAATACCTTGGTAAAATTTTAATTTTAATTTTTAAACTTTAAATTTTAAATTCAAAATTTTTAAAAATATATATAATTTGAAAATCAAAAAAAATTTTACAAAATAATAATTAATGTTTAGGATTTCTGAAAATTCCCCTCGACAGGAAAACGGTGGGTGACAGTGAATTATAGCATAACAGTAACAGACTCCACACCAGTAAACGAGCCGGCCAACAGCGTCTGGACCATCCCCGCTTCATGAAATCTCACCCAGCAATACACCCTACAGCTTAGATTTGGGTTTGCAGAGGCTCGTTTTTTCATTGTAGACACAAAGGACTTTGCTGCAGCTTGCGAATCAAGTTGAAATTTAGGCAAGACCCACAGGATGCAATTTACACAGGAGCAGTCTCTTGACGACGGCACCCAGGCTGTTCAAGGATCACGCTGGTCACTTCATGTGTGTCGTAAAGAAGCCGTCGATGACCTCGCGACCGGTGATGCATCGATGCTTCGAATGACTCAATGGCTTTGAGTCCTCGGTGATGAGGGCAATAGGCGGTGACAGGGGGAATGCAATAGCCAGCTGGAGTCGCTCGAGGGGACTTATTGAGGCGATAAAGCTCCCTATCATCGTCTCGAACGACCTTTCTGCGCTCTGCCCTCTGCAATACTACGCTTTTCGTCCAGGTCTGGCGTTCATCGAGACCTGGAAGGGGCTTTCGACCACATGCGGAAGTGGAGAGCTGCCCGCATCAAGAGAAACCGCTGAGGCTTTACAAGATCTTCCTGGCTGCATTGTATTGAACACGTACAGTTCCTTGGTCTATGTCCCCAGCTCTTTCTCTGCTAGGTGATCGGAAGCGGTCCTTGATTCGAACCATGAAATCAAATATCCATTATTCTAATACAACACTGTCCTCGGCCATGTCGTCTTCCCATTCGGTGAGCTTTACGATGTTGCGCGGTCTTTGTTCAGAGCCTTTGAAGTGGGCGTGCACTACGTGCAAGACTTTTCATCATCAGCGTGTTCTGCTCTCACTTGTATGCTCGACCCTTCGTGTGAAAAATCAAAAGCACATCTTGAGTCTTGCACATGGCACAATGCCGAGACGCCGCGGTCGAGGGCTGTTCTCGCCAGGAGCACCAAAGATGAACCCTCCAGGAGAACTCGCTCGATTGCATCTGCATCGGACTGTTCTTATCTCGACACCATGGGTGCCCACGTATTCTTGGCTATCAAATCCTTTGACCATTTTACAGCTGGAAACGTGGTGCTATCTACGCAAAGTGCGGTCCCAGGTATCTCTCACGAGGCAATGGGCACTTTGGCCACTGCTTGGTACAGACTCATGCATTGATCTCGCTATCCACCAGAGCCCCAGTGAGTGTCAACATATGGCTCGAATGTGGGACGAGCAGAATGTTGAAAGCCGGAAGACATCTTCACCCTTGTCACCATCCACGAAGAAAGAAAAGTAACATCCTTTATTGAACCATCTTATCGGCTTCTCCTACTTTACTTTACTTTACGCATGAAATTTCCCTCCTTCTTCTTTCGTTAAATTTAGTCAGAAAACCATAGCGATTCGACATTTTTAAGATGCTTAATCTGACTACGAGCAGGTAATACTGAGTACGCCAATCAATGCAATGGGGTGACATACACAGCCAACCCGGTACTGAGGGTCTCGCACTCGACACCGCACCGCTCTTCCACTCCCTTTTAACATACCAGCAATATTCATCATCACACGCTTTACAACATTTGGTATTGTCCCCGCATTTATCAGTCAGATGTCCGCCTCAGTCCTCACACGGAGTTTTGTTTGTAAAATTACGGTCTCCATGTCGTCAAATTCAAGCCGAGGAAGAATTGGTGGCGCCGACTCTTTGGTTCTACAGAGAGTCATGCTCAAAAAACTTAATACGTTGAGAGCTCGAAACAAAGTTATGATGATGTCCGAGCCTGTAACGGCGTGTCTCTTCATGTGCGACACATATATTGTCAGTCCATTTGGCGACGCAAACAATTTAAACCCGACTTGTCTCTTTACTCATCAATTTTGCCTAGATCCTGAAAAGGGTATACGTCGCATCGATGCTGGATCCATTGACTTGTTTCTTGATCTTGGCATGATTGCGCCAGCGCGAGATCATTCATCTATTCGAAACCCAACAGAGTGCGGCCCCGTTCCAGCTGTTCCTCGTTGGTTTTTGTCAACACACTCAAAGATCCCACTGACGCCTCATGGGCTATCTCCACTGTTCTTTGACACCTGCTATACTTGAGATCTCTCGGTCTCAGCAACAGTAGCAGATCACCAGGATGAACCATACAAATGGAAATCAGTTCTGCCACAGTTTCTCCATTCTCGCACCAAGCCTGATGCTCAAACCCATCACTTCGGCCTTTGAAGACGAGGATGCCGACCCTTCCACATCTAGCCCTGTCACGGCTTTCAATAGATCTAACGTTAATAATCCCTCTCATTTCCTTGTCAATCATGTTGACTTTCTGCGTCGAGTCCGATTTTCTTGGTGCCAAGCAAACAGCTTGTTGAACTGCGAAGAACTTGGATGGGTACATTTAGAGCAGCAACCTGGTTTCTGTGATGGGATACACTGAGCAGTATGGGATTTGCATTGGGACTTGATCATCGACCTGTTTCAATCCAGTAGGGAACCTGGCTTTGATCAATCAAGAGCCGACTGCAGTCCGGCCAGATCTTCGCCTTTGTCACCCTCGATATCATGATTGCAGACCCTGGATCATCTTTCTTACTTGCTCGGAGTCATTTTGACACTTCAGCAGCAATTCTGTCTACACTTCCAGAAAATCAATGAAAAAGCAAGGTGATCAACTGACAAAGGATCATTAGGATAATATTATAACAGCTTGTTGTTGGGATGGGGAGACGTAAGTGCAACATCATCCTTTTCCAGGCCCAGAACGTGAACTTAGTTCTGGTCAAGACATCAGGAACACGAAATACATTTCCTTCAGCATTCTGGGACTTGCCGCGATTTATGTTATTGGCGGCATTCTCATAATTTTTACACTACTTCAACCGATCTTTACAGACTTTGGCTGAAGACTTGCAGGTAGATATGCTCATGCTTATAGTGAACGGCTCTACAATAAAGTATTGCATCTACAAGCAAGATGATTTGATCATTCCAATTGAGGAACCTGGTAACATCATGACCAAACTGTGCCAGGGACTTGGCACGGTGAAAAGTCCGAGCTTGTCGAAATTAGTGCTTCTCCGAATGGAGAGCATGACGTGGATAATAGGTCAACGCTCGAACTTTTGGTTGAGACAAGAATGCAAAGGGGCAATAGAGGCATATTGGTTGGGATTGATCGGTTGCACAATTCGGCAGCTCACCATCCTACCATGCACTGATCCCTGCACTAGACATGCTTATGTACGCTTCACTTCCTGGTAAGAAGTTGATGTCAGAACCTCGGGCATACTGACTCCGCGACCGAGACTCGGGCCGAAGATATGTTGATGAAAGAGATTTAGTCTCGTACCTAGCGGGTGAGTGTTGACCCACAGTTTTTACTGCTCGTGAACAACACGCTATCTTCATCGTCACTCTCGGTGACACTCTCTTTCCTTGTTGCTCAACATCCACTATCTTGTCTATCTCACCCTTAGTCCTCGTCTACCTAAACCCTCGACCGTCCTGTGACCACACCACATAAACCCCAAATCACGTATTCACGTAAAGAACATGGTACCTCCAATCCCCCAAACGCAACTCATGAACAAAGCGCGAGCCAGCTCCTCCTTCTCACCAGAAACACTGCAAGAGATCATCTACGACGGGTTCACGGACTCGATCCAGCTTATTAACCAGAACATCTCGAGCGCCACGTCCTCCATCCAGCCCTTCAAGTCCTCGCCAGCCTTGTCAATCAACAAAAAGCTGTTTAACTTAACGATCCAGCAGCAGGCCACGCCCGCCCAACAGAAGGAATGTCCTCCTCTTATTGAAGCTGGGAAGATGATAGGTACCTTTGCCCAGATGGAGGTCGGGCATGATACCTTCGTGCATGGCTTGCAGACGACCGCCACATATGCCCCCAACACGGACACCTTCATCATCAACACCCCCACTCCTTCCAGCGCAAAGTACTTCCCTGCTGGCTTCAGCCCCACCGCCACCCACGCAGTAGTGATGGCACGCCTTGTCATTAAAGACGCAGACTACGCCGTGCACTCCTTCCTCGTCGAGCTCAACCCACAACACGAGTCCAACCCTTCTTCCTCGGTCGAAACCGTCTACTTCCCCATCAAAATGGCAGCTAAGCCAACAGGAAGTGACGCCGGGTTGATAATCTTCGACAACCACCGCATCCCACGCGCAAACATGCTCATGCAGCACGCCTCCGTCTCCGCAACCGGCGCGTACACTCCCCGCGGCGACCGCGATGCCGTTCAAGCTGAAATCAACACCTCCGTCCGCCACCGCGTCACCGATACGCTCATCGTGCAACTCGCGAAAGCGGCAACGATCGCCGTGCGGTACTCGGTGGTTCGAACGCAAGGTCTCGGCGCGCACGTGGAGTCGCCCGTCGAGGTGCAGTTGATGAGGTATAAAACGCAGCACGCCCCCATCTTAGCGATTGTGGCGGAGACGTATGCCTTGATGTTTGCGTCGAAGACGAGCAAGACCTTGCGCGCTGGAAAAGGCTTAGTAGAAGTGGCCGGAGGGGAGGGATCCGGGAAGTATTCTCGCCTCTTGAGTGCGGCGTTGAAAGCGTATACCGCCGAGGCGGCAATACAGGGCGTCGAGCGCGCGAAAGGCAGCTGCGGAGCTCTGGGATCATCGCCCCTTTCCGGACTCACCGAGATCCAGGCCAATGTGAGCGAGACGGCAGCGTTCGAGAGCAATAACGCCGACGCTTACCAAGAGCTCGGCCGCTATCTACTCCGCGACATCGCGACCCTTGAACGCACCGGCGCCGTCGAGTGCGTTCACTCCTCCTTGGCATACATATCGAATCTGCACCAGCACGCCAAGATCGAGTGGCCTGCGCCTGACTCACTCAACGCGGCGAGCTTGCTTGAGCAGTTCACAATGCAGACGGCGCGTCTGCTGTACACTACCTCAGCGCAGCTCATGGATGCGAGTGAGAAGGAGCGTGTGCGGCTTGGGAGACGGAGCGCGCTGAACGAGCACGCCTTGGAGATTGTGGAGGCGGGGAAGGCGCATATGCGGCTGTTTGTGCTTGAGGCTTTCACGGCAAGCGTCAAGGGTATTGAGGATGGGGGCTTGAGGGAGGTGATGATGAAGTTGACGGACTTGTGGTTGTTGGGGGAGATGCAGGGATTACCGGGTGTGGGATCGGAGAATCTGGTGCGGACGGCTGAAGAGGCTGTGAGCGCTAGGGAGCGGGTGAAGGGGCTGCATAAGGGCTTGGTGAGGGAGGTGGTGGCTTTGACTGATGCGTGGGGTTTTGGGGATGAAGAGCTAGGATCGATACTTGGGGTCGAGGATGGGAATTTGAATGAGAGGCTCGTTGCGAGGATGAGGGAGATGAGCGAGAAGCCGGCACCTTTGATGGCAAAATTGTGAGGGTGGTCGTGCAGGGTGGTGGTGATTGTGGCTGGAATGGAATGGATGGAGGTGTACCTTGGCATTGCATTTGGTTTACCTATGGCGATGTTAATCTGCAAGACTAATCAAGGATCCAGATGAGACCATGCTGAAAAGCTGTGAAACGTGCATCATGTCACGTCAAAGAATTCGCTCCTAAGCATTGCCCGATTGGATATCTTACGAGAAGTACATCTTTACTTCAAGTACATGTCTCGGAGTAAATCTCGTTCGACAAGAACACTCCTAGCACACTAACGCAGTTGAGTGGTGCAAAGACTAGCGGGTTACCCAGTGTCATTTCCCAAGCGATGTTTCAGCGACCAGATCTCCTTGCCCCTACTCTAACTCACCCCGGTTCTGGACTGTCATAAAAGGTCCGAGTGGCTCTCCGACAGGGTGATATCTGTTGACTGCTCCGCAGGATACTCATCCTATATATGAAGAAGTCGTCTGAGTTGTAGTGCCTTTAGCCCATGAAAGCGACCCCTCCTCAAAACCGCCCTTAAACCTTAATGTTTTTCATGGCGAATACGTCCGAAAACCTACCGATTGAGAAACATGTGCACTCGAACATACACCGTAGCCAGACTAAGTGAGCAAAGACCGGACTGAGAGCCCACCTCGTTCTCACTTCGTTATGGCTGGGGTATAGACTGTCTGAGTATAGTTGGTAAGCAAACCAGATCAACCATGTGGGCAGGGAAAAGAATTGCCACATCCATTCAGAGGCTCTTTCTTCGGAATCTGCCGAACGAGGTCTTGCGAATGACATGGTGCGAAATAGAGATGTCTGACCGAGGGCGTAGTTGGAATCTCTTTTCAACTAGCCTAGATACAGATTATACGATCCACAGCGGACAGAAACCAAGATCACCTGAATCCAGATGTGGGGGTATACATCAAAGTCTACAAGACTCTCGAAGCCGGTTAGCATGCGCCATCGTTCGAGTCGACTAGAATTGCATTCTTCAAATCTTATTTCATGGGTGAGTGTGTGGTTGGCAGCGTCCGGAGTGTCGGCAGCAATGTGTGTATATTTTGCAGAAGATCAATGGGTGGAATTCAAAGTGGCAGTGGATAATAAGAAGCTGCACAAGAAAAAATAATGGTATACCAATATCTGGCGAGCATAGCACCCCAAGCATGTTGAGGAGAACGGAATGGGAATGAAGTCGCTGGTCGATATGGTTGTCAGGGAGCATGCAACCAGCAGGTCTATGGCCGTGATTGAGCCGCTGGGTGCATTGATCTCGTCGGCGCAGATGAGAGCTGGGGTCTGGATTGCGACTGCAAAGCAATATTGAGAATTTTGAGACTCCATGAGAGCTGCGACTGCGATTTCGAGCGTATGCTGCGGCTCGCCGAACTTCTGCCGTGAGCAATGGGTGGCTTTGCAAGATAGCCAGCGCTCGGGTGTCGTGAGCGATGTGAAGGCAAGGACGAGGATGCAACTTTGCAATAGGAGGCATGTGTACACCTATCAGGATGTTAGCGAACTAGTTTTGATACCGGTAGCTTGGTGAATGAATCCATATTCTGCCGGGATAGGGGCTCACAGTCATAGGTGTTTGCAGAGCTTCAATGCGTCCACTCGAGTCCGAGAAGCCCTCCTCAAAAAGAGATGAGACTGTAGATCGTTGAAAGAAGGTTCACAGCTGGAGAGACCCGAGACAGTGTGTCTTGTGAGAAGGGAATTTTGCCAGAACATCGCAGAGTTCTTCCAAAGCTTTTGGCGGAATACAGTTTCCTTTTCATTCACGGCAAGAGCCTAGAAACCCAGGTACTTTTGCGGACTGAGATAATCATGATGAAGGGCTTTTTGAACAAAGTTAGAAAAGCGCCCCTTCTTTCCTGGGAATATCAGCGTCAACTGTAGCCGACACAGCAGAGAGACAGTCACATGCGACGAACAATTCCTGCAGGAGCTGAGGCACCCCTGCACGTTGCATAAAAAAGTGCTACACGGAACCCTGGCCATGAATAATCCAAGCGTCCTCCTACGACGCCAGTCTCACACCGTGATGGACAAGATAGAATCAGGAGACGACGATGAAATGATAGAATACCAACTCGCGGGAGAGGTCGAAGTACAAGTTGACTGACCTAGCTCTGGGAGCCGCTTTCTCATCGATGGAAATGCCTTGCACTACCATATCCGAGCGACATATAGCAAATCTATGAGCCAAGACTGAAGAATCAAAGGATCAAACATATACATCTGTTACTCTCTAGAGATGAAAGGTAAAGTTATGGGAACACATTATGTCAGACACTCGGCGAATATGAGGAGAATAACTTGCAGGAGACCTCTTCAAAAGGGAAATTGGACAAAAAATTGCGAGAGCTATGGCCGCTCGCCGTCATATGAGATATAACAACAGGGGAAACGTGGTATCCGGCCCATAGACCCACCCTCTAACCCAAAACCACTCACCAAGCAGTAATATCGCCAACCTCCGCCTCCCCAAACGTACTGCCCTTTTTCATCTCACCCACCGCTGCAATGATCTCGCCCTCAGCAGTCACGCTAGTCCCGCCAGGGGAATTCATGATATCCCCCAGCACCTCGTTAAAGAACTCAAGAATGTGTCGATTGACCTGCTCAAATTGTAGCAAGAACGAATCATGCCCCTCCGGACTCTCGATCCGCCTTAACCTGGAATCCGGGATCGCATCCGCAATCTCCTGCTGCTCGGCAAATGTAAATAGCCCATCGCTCTCGATACCCAACACCAATGCTGGCTGAGTAATTAGCGAAAGAGCATCGGCGACTGGGTTAGCAGAGGTTGGGGGCACGCGATGGCGGGAGACGTCGTGGGTGTCTAATTTGCGGGTGATGGCGATGTAGCAATTGCCGTCGAAGCGTTTGACGAATTTCTCGCCTTGGTAACGGAGGTAGGACTGTGCGGAGAAATAGGTTGTGGCTTGTTTGCGATCTAGAGGTGGAGTTGGAGGTGTGGAAGGCGAAAAGGTGGTGGCGCCGTGGAATTGGGGATCTGTGAATTGAGACGGGTTGTTGTATGGTGCTGGGTTTGGAGTACCTTCACGGGACGTCTTCAACAACGCGGCACTTCCATTTTGCTGTGGAGAGTCGCCGTTCTGCTGTAAGGCTTGATCTGTGCGCGCGCTTTTGTGACCATCGTTATGTACTGCCCAGTGTACGTTTGAGGGTGTCGATGGTCTCTCGTTCTCGTTGATAGCCTTTTTCCGCATTGAACTGGGGGTGTTTCGCCCAAACCGTGCTTCGAACGAGTCTCTACTCCTGTATGTCAACAGTGCTGACATACGGGCTGCTCCTAGACCAGCAGACGGTGGGTCGTCGAATGAATAGTAGCCATCTTCGTATTTCGGATCGCAGTAGATGCTTTGCCGTTGGGCTTCGCCCCAGCTGATACCCCAAGCACTATGTCGACTTGATGTGGCTATTGGGATAATTGATTTGACGTAGTCGCTGCCAAAGAAAGCATATTCGAGCACGAGCATGCCTCCCATGGATCCCCCTACGACAGCTGCAATTTGTTTCACTCCGAGGTCGTCAAGGATAAGCTTGTGTATGCTATTGTGGGTCAGAGCTTGCATTCCCGTCCAGGAAGCGACTTACTTGACGTCGTCGCGGATGGTGGTCAGTGGAAATTCGGGACCATATCTCTCTCGCGTGGGGTCTCCATCAACGCTGGTGACTGGGCTTGCACTCCCATATGGACTTCCCAAGCTATTCAGACATATGATGAAGAACCTCGTCACATCGAAGGCTCGGCCAGGTTCACCCATTAGTGGTCCCCACCAATCTGCAACATCCGCACTCCCAGACAATGCATGACAAATGACCAAAGCATTGTTTCCTTTGGGGGAGAGTTTTCCGTGCGTGGTGTATGCAATTGGGGCATGATGGAGGACGACGCCAGACTCAAGGGTGAAGGAAGGTACGATGGCGATATACTGGTCTGGAATAAGAGAGGCAAAAGGATTCTCGTGCTGTCCGGAGGCTCTCTCTACGGGATTTAGTCTTCGTTTTGTTGGAGGAGAAGTTGGGGGATACCGACGGATTTCCGGCTTTGCGGAGGCTATTTGGGAGGCCATTTGGGAGGCCTCGGGGGGTTTTGTCATCGCAAAGATTGTAGGCGATGCTCAACAGACATTGTAGCAAAGCAAGAGGAGAAATATAGTTGGATAACAGTAGCAATGGGCATGTTTTGATGCTCTTAAGTAAAAATCAATCAATGACCAAACTCGCGTGTCTCGCCTAGTTGCCCGAGAACTGACGTGATTGCGGATCAGTTCCGCCTGGCACTATCAAAGATAAGGTCCAGACTTGTCTCAGACAGACCTTAGCCAATCAGCGTCGGGCGGAACCTACTCGGGTATTTTTGATATATAAATAAAAAATTGTATTTTTATTAAAATTTTACTTTTTGTTATTATTAAAAGGTCGATATTTTCGAATTTTATTTTTTCAATATTGTTTAATAATATTAATATATAATTATTATATAATTTAATAATTCAATATCAAACTTTAATTTACGATATTTTATATTTTTTAATATATAATAATTAATTATCGATATATTAATAAAGTTATAAATTATTTTTTATTATTATTATTACTTTTCGATAAACTTTAACTAAAAATAGAAATTTTATTAAATTTTAATTATTAAAAACGCTTATATAAATTCTGTTTATTATTGATTAGCCAAAGTTTATTAAAATTAGAGAGAAAATATTTACTAAAGTAATTTTCGCGATTTGTAGCTTAAAAGCTTAAAATTAGGGGTAAAGTCGATTTCCGGATTAGACTCTCTGGCGAGAATTTCAGAATTATTAATAAGCCAGGAATCTGAACCAATGAGACAAACACAGACCGAAAGAAGGCATAGGGAGTAGTAGTGAGAGCAACTATATGAGATTGTGTACTGCCTCAAAAGCATGCTTAGAATCGAATGCTTCATCGCATCATGTGTCCTAAAGTCCATTACTCCAGCCCGCAATGCCGTAGCGACCAAGAAGCCATACACTGCCTACCTCGACTATCTCTAAACACCCATCGTAAAGTCATAATTCATCCCTGGCGTCACGCTCGCCATGAACTATGGTATTGTCAGCATTCGAAATCTCAGGGACACAAGTTCATCTCGACTAACCTTCAAAAACACCACCAGATACTGATCCACTCGGATAGCAACTTCATCTTCCGACCCACCCCCACCTTCATTCTGCAGCACCTCCCACTCATCCCCCGCAGCCCCACTAGCAGCAGACACACCTCCAGCATGACCCTTCCTCTCACTGATCTGAGCTGCGTTCATCTGCTCTGCCAAACCCTCCATGCCGCTCTCCACCTCCCCGCCCTTCGCGCCTTTTCTCATCTTCTCCAGTCGGATCTTCAACGCCGCATCGGCGCGATCCAGCAGGACTTTCATGACCGAAGCGTGTTTGCAGGGATGGATCGACGCCATTCTCACGCCCGTGTCGAAGAAGGGGAAGTCTTCCAGAGTGACGGTCTTGTCTGCGTAGTCACCCACTATGTCTTCCATCATCAAATGCGGCGGTAGTGGGTCTGAGTGGGAGAGGTAGCCCGAGAGGTAGAGGCGTGGGGTGCGGTAGTAGGGCGTGTAAGTAATATAGAGTGTGTATGTTCGTAACGGCCTGTCCATTCAAGTCAGCGGAAAACCTCGCCCACAACGTAGCACTTCCCTTTCATCAGCCCGGAGACGAAGATTTTGGAAAGACTTACGCAGCACCGCCATCACCCTTCCCATCTCTGATAATCGCCTCCTCATCATCCTCCTCATCCTCCATATCCGGAATCTCGTCTTCCTCCTCCCTCTCCCCCACATTCCCACTCTCATCCACGGTCCTCACATCCCTCATCCTCGCCTCCTGGCTCGCGGCCAACCCCCCGGTCCGTAACCACCCATCGTCCTCCCCTCCTGCCGCCCCCTCAGCCCCGGTCGATTGAAACCCATCCTGCACCATGACCTCATCGTGCCCGGCGTCGCCCGCGAAATTCTCGTCCAAGCGGCGATGGCATGGCACGCCGCGAGTGACGAGAAACTGTTTCGAGGCAGGGAGGTAGGCGACGCGTTTCGAGGGGTGCGAGGCATCGGACCAGGACCAGGTGGGGAATTTGTAGACGAGGTAGTCGCCTGCGGCAACGAATTCTTCGGGGGTGACTTGGCCGGTGGCGCGGAAGGTGGAGGTGTGGGTGATGGGTGCCCAGCGGTCGCGGAGGGTGTCGAGGGTGGAGTGGATGATGTTCATGGCCATTATGATTATGAATATGGAAGTAGTGAGGTGGGGTCGATGTTTATTTTTTGCAGTGGAAGTGTGAATGCAGGGATGGGTCACGGCGATAAGAATGGAAGATACTAGCGCCGATGTAGCCTGAGAGAAGCTGACATGTGATCCTGGGACATACGTTTCTTACTACTGCTAGTAACCCAGGTATGATGCTGGTTCGTGTTAGACACTATACAACGGTGGGGTTGGTGCTAAGTCCTGTCCGCCTGAACAGGGTCCCCATGTCAAAAGCCCGGATTTCGCAAATACCAGCGACCATACGGAGTACATGGTATATTATACAGATTACGTCCAGATATTGTCGTTCTTCTTTTGTTCCTACATCTGGAACCATCTCAAGCTCTGTCTTGAACACCTTTCTGTCTTCCACTGCTACATTGCCTTCACTCCTACCCACCCTATCATTACAGCATGGCAGCACCACAGCCAGCCATGGTCCTCCCCAGCGAACTCAACAACGACACCATCGCCCTCTCCCACAAGCCCGGTGCTTTCATCCATTATACCGTGGCCCGCAGCCAGGAGCATGATGCCCAATCCGTCTTGATTGTCTTCCTTAACGGCCTGATGACCGACAAATCATCATGGCTCTCCAGCATGGCGGGTATTATTCGACAACGAAAGGGAACAGCGGCCGGCTTCCCTTCGATGCTTGCGTACGATCGATATGGTCAGGGTCAGACAGAAGACCGGGACCCTCTAGATCATGGCCGGGAGAAGGGTCATGGCCATAATGTTGCTGATGCGGCAAACGATCTGCACCATCTCATTGGGCAGATCTTTGGGGAAGGTTCCAAGCATCGCCTTCTTCTGGTGGGAAACTCGATCGGGTGTGCGATTGCAAGAATATACGGCCATGAACATCCTGTGGCAGCGTTCTTGTTTCTGGACTCTGTGATGGCCAACTCGGATTTTGACGTGTGGCCGAATCCAGACGCTGATGGGTTCAGGGAAAGCGAATTATCTGACGATGTGACCGTAGATGTACTGAGGCAGCAAAGGGCTAAGATCATGGCTATATTCAATCCGGCTGTCATCAATAGAGAGGGTCTGAGCCGTCGGGACCTCCCGGGCTTATTGCCCTACAGTGACCGCCCAATTCTGGGTACTGAGAAAGCGAGGCCATGGATATCGGTCGTTGGTCATGATTTCGACGCTTTTGCTGAAGAAAATTTGCGAGTATGTATTCTTCTCCAGAAACCTGAAGGAAGCTGAGAATCCAGGCGATGGGCACGCCCAAGTCCCTTAGTATGAAGTACGCCAACCCAATATGGCACGAGTACAACCAAGGGTTGGCTGGGCTCACAGAGCCAAACTTCAGCAAAGGACCTATACAAGCCAAGGGTTGTGGCCACTTTATCCAAAAAGATGACCCAAACTTTGTGATCCAGGAGACCCTGGATCTGGTTGATAAAGTTAGGATGGAGAAGTCGGTGGTATGGTGATAAGACGGTAACGAATCGCTGAGCAACCGACCATATAGAAGAGCAGAGATGACAGACATGGTCAGACGACGTCGTTGTAAAGGCATGTGCGTCAAAAATGTGTCTGCCGAACGCCCATCCCATGTCGTACCAGAATAATTGCGCTTCCCGCTTTGCGTAAGATGGTGGATTGTGTTGCAATGATCACGATGTCGAATATACTCCTAAGCCCCAAGCAGCTCTGAGAACAGCCAACCCCCAGGCCATGCCTAGGCTATCCCAAAGCACATTCAATTTGCTTCCTTTGACCTCTTTCCAGCCCACAGGCACCTCCACGACAGGGATGCCGGCGGATTCCGCAAGCATGAGCATCTCCACGTCAAAGATCCACCCCTCAGAATGCATGTATGGGATGATGTATGGTAGGGAGGCACGAGAGAATAATTTGAACCCGCATTGCGTGTCGCGGATGGCGGCGGTGGCCGGCGGCGTAAGAAGTCGGAGGAGAAGATGAAATGAGTGCATTAGGAGATTGCGAAGGAAGGATCGCTAGCGGAATTGATCAGCGAGGGCAGATTTGCGCGTCAGTGCTAGAAGTCACCTTTACTACAGCCTCGCTGCCCACAAGGTGAGCCCTTGAGCCGACCGCAACGCCTCTCCCTTCGGAATCTTCGATGCTCTTGCATTCTCGAACCAATCTAGCGAGATCTTCGAATTTGCTCGCACCATCTGCATCGGCGAAGATGGCGTACTCCCCTCTTACGTGTCTCATGCCATGTGTGACCGCTCCTCCTTTCCCCCTGTTCTCGTGTAGATGGATCACTCGTATGGAAGAGGCTGTGTTCCCACCTAGATCGCGTGCAAATTGTAGTGCTGTATCCACAGTCTTGTCTGTAGAGCCGTCTGAAACAACGAGCACCTCCCATCCTGTCTGTGGTGTTTCGCCCGATATGGTATGGCCGTTGCCCAATTGCTGGCTGGAGTCTTTCCGTCTCTTGAGACTGCCATTGGCACTGAATCTGTACTCTGGATTACTATATTTTTCTTCCAGATACTCCGTGGCTTCTGCGAGCATGATGCCCAGCCGCTCCTCCTCATTGAATGCTGGAACCACGAGTGACATAAATACTTCGGCAGCCTCGATGATGGTATTCTTCTTGGAGATTTTAATCTTCTGTGCAGCTCCTTTCTTGACGTCAAATTTATCTTGCCAACATGGGAGTTCCTCATAGTTTGTAGGCTCTCCGTCTGGTGCAATGGTACGAAACTTCTTCTCGGAATCCGAGGGGGGCCGTGGTACTGGAGCGATGAGGAAAAGGGTCAGGTAGAGCTGCGTGATGTCAGTAAACAGTGGATAAGCTTCCCACGAGAGTTCTCACAAGCCAGACACCGAATACAAGGGCTGAAAAAGCTGCGACGACGAGTAATCGGAAAGCCGAACTTCGATCTATCTCAAGCGCATTTTGTAAGTAGTCCATTGCGTTTACGCTCCTTCAACTTCCCAAAATTAGTGTTGGCAGCTGAGTAGCTGTAGACTAGCATAGAGACCCCTTCGAACTGCTGTTCTTCGCGAAATACATGGAGGGAGTGCCCGTATTCTATGGAAGGAGAGTTGTGGCTTGTTTGAGAAATCGTATATTCAGACGGTACCTTCCGTTTTCCCGTCTGAATTTCAAGAATTCCAAAAATTACTGTTTTACTCAATTTATTATTTAAATTCTTATTTATTTTTATTTTTTATATATACAACAAAATTTCAAATAGTTTAAAAGAATAAAAATTTATATATTTATAAATATATATTCTTTTACCTTTTTTGAATAAAATTAATGAAAATACTTCAATAAGTTCGAAATTTAAAATGTGAAAGCTCAAAATTTTAAATTTTAAAGTTTGAATTTATAAAAATAAATATTATTTAAATAATAATAAAGAATCAAATTGATTAATAATAATTTTAAATTTTTATTAGTTTTTATTCTTTTAATTTATTTAAACTTTTGTTGTATACATAAAAAAGGTAAACTAACAATAATAAAAATAATGGAATAATGAAAAAGTAGTTTTAAAAATTCCACTCGACGGGAAAACGGGGGGCGACAGTGAATTAATTCTCAACAGTAACTTGACCCCGATTGGCTGCCTCAACATCATAGCAGGAAGAGCGCAAGCTGCCCCTGCGTTCTATTGCTACTGAGCCTTCCACCAAGTACTCGCATTTGGCACAGCCTCCTTTCAGTAGAGGCTTGCAAGGAGTCACACCACACAGCAGAGCCGGTCCATAATACGAGAAAGGCATTAGTGAGAAATGTAGAACTATCGAGTAACTATCGACCTCCAAAGGGTTTCGCTAAGACCCTGGTAGATTCCTATTAGAGCTATAATGCTCTAGTTGTATTGCAAAGAAAAGCCCTAGTGGCCTCATGTTCCTACTCGATGAATTAGATGTTCAAGCTTTTTGTGCCAGTACGAGCCCGGCAGGAATGTCAATGTCGCCACCCATCTGGAACCCAATAAGACGCCTCTTACATCTTGTCATCGTTTGCGCTGGGCTCCATGCGTCTTTAACTAAAATTTCATGGTATGCGGGGCCGATCGCCCGTCGTCAGTCATCAATCATGTCGTGCTCAATACATTACAACCGCTCGTCACACATTCATAGGAAGCGCAAGGCCCATGCCCTGTGCTCCTGGCTTCGACAGTCCTTTCAGTGGCAACGTCTTCATATCCAGCCGCCATACAGCTCAATGGTCCATATGCAAGTCTTCATTGGGTTTTTACAGCACCAAGCTCAGACTGCACTGCGGTATGAGCTCTTATTGTTTCCATGCCAGCTCAATCATCATATAGATCATCGTCGTCGATGATTCGAGCGTCTCCTCGGTTTGACAGCAAACCATCTTCAGATTTTGTGGGTGATATCCTCTTTGGTTCCGTAGCATTGCCCGCAGGCCATGGCGGCGAGGCTGTAGCTTGGACGAGAGTAGTTGGGGGTGCTTCCTTTCCCGGGCTAATGTCCATCATTGGAATATCGTCATCGTGCTCTTCGGCAGCAGTTCTTGGTGTTTCCATATCATTCATACGATCCGCGGGCTGATAGTCTAACATTGTGGATGGTGCGGTCGCTTCGTTGACTTGTTCGGCTTCATTTGCTGGGTCGGTGCTTGTGTCCATAGAGACGGTAACTGTCTCCGAGCTCGCCGCATGCTGAGGGTTCGTTGTAGGCGCGTTCGCTGTGGTGATGTCTGCATTGCCGATGAACTGCGCAGCAAGCTTCTTGGTATAGTCAGTAGTAACGAAAGCTCGAATAGTTCCATTATAGCTTATCCACTTGTCAACCTGAATATGGGTTAGCCAAGTTCCTCAAAACGAGTAATCGAACAAACAGAAGCAACGCGATTGCCAATCCACAGTATTCTTTCTCTCCTAGCAGCATCCATGGAAGGCATTTCCAAATTGCGTTCATCGGTATCCACGGCCGAATCAATAAACCAGGTTTCCGGGAAGTAGTCCATTGCATACAGTTGGCCGCGCAAATCATAATCCTCGGGCAATGGTCTGCCGATACCATCTGATGGATTCGGCTTAGGAAAATCGCGGCTCCAAACTCTTCTGGTAAGAGCACCGGGCTTTGCTGATAGATGGTTAAGAAACGCGCATATCTCCGTCCAAGGAACATCTCTTTCGATATGGCTCATTGCGTCCCCAACAGACACAAATCCAAACAGGAAGACCATCTGGACGTGTACAAATGGCAAAATTGAATCCTCCCAGTGGCTTTGCGCGATCACAATGCGGAACATGGAGAAGGCGAGATCTGAAGCATGATAGACGATAATGGATGATAAACTCGCTTCATCTTCGTTAATCGTACCAAGTCTTAAAGCTGAGTCTCTGATAATATCCACATCCTTCACTTTATGGTTATCGAGACTAGAAGGGTCAGTTGTAGAACCTTCTTGCACTGGATTCTCAACTCTCTGAGCGATAGCCAACATAAACGCCCGACGCAATAAAGACCTCGGATTATTCCTTGCCGTCAAGGCGCCAAATTCCAAGATTGCCGCATTATTAGACGTTGCGATCCAGACTCCAATCTTCTTGAACTTGTTATTAGACTTACCAATATAATCGTTGAACAATCCGTTCTTCAGGCGCGCAGCAGTGTCGACGAAGTCCTGCAAAGTTCCGTCTGGATAAGTAAATAGAATACCATGGGCTTTAACGACTATGGTCTCCAATGCTAGCAGTAGATGACGAATAGACTCCTTTTCGCTCAGAATTGGGCCAAAAAGGGTCATGATACTGCCACGCGCGCTTTCAAACGGAACGATACAGGTAAGCGCCTTCAGGTAGAGAGATAGCTGTTCTGAGGTGTAAGGCCGTGCAAGAATGGCAAGGTGATGATATAATCTACCCATGTGGGGACTCGCATCACAGGCTTTCCCATACCAGTAACGGGCCACTCCACTCCAGGTTTCACGGTCTTTTGGGTCTTCGTCCTCTATAGCCATACGATACCTACCCAAATCTCCAAGGCACTCAACCCAGGTATCCTCAAAAGTAGGAACGGTCTCATACAGCAAGGCTACCATAGAGTATGCTATGTAAATAAAACATACCATCTGCTCAAGGGACTCTGGCAGCCGATGTCTGAGAACTTCCAGGAAAGAGTGGATCCCATGACGCCACATACGTGCTGGCATCGAGTATTTGAAAGCTAGCCTGCTTAAATTAGGGGTTGCGGCAGGGTGCTGTGATGCTAGGAAGAAGTCATGATGCTCATGCAGTAATTGCTTATGTAGAGCAACAAGTGCGCGCCATTTGTCGGGCGGTAATGGGGGTCTTCGGGCTGGGTCCTCCTGTGCAGCTATGGACTGCTGCTGATCCACCTCGATAGTCTTGGCTTCCACCATCACCAGGCCTGCGTAGATCCCTTTAACCTCTGCCACCAATTGATCATAACTTATTGGCCGCGTCTCCGGTTGCCGAAGCATCTGAATATCTTCATCTAAATCTTGATCTGTAGTAACAGCGTACTGAAACAGCGCTTGCCGCTGTTCCAGTACCACAGGACCGGGAGAGTTCTGTGTAGCATTAGGGATAGCCTGCTTCTGAGTATCGTAGCTTATATGGTCGGGCATAGCTGGCCTCGTTGTTTGAGGGTTAGGTCCAGATCTTCCCTGACGTTGGTCTTTCTTCTTTCGAGCTGTATGGCCCTCACCTGGTTCGTCGGTCGTGTGGTCAAATAATCTTCTGCTAGGCTTAGCATTGCTTCGTCGATGAGCTGCTTCGCGGGAGGGCGGTCCTCCTCTGTCGAAATCGCGATCCTTCTCGGCTGTTAGCTCGCTTGAATGGGGCCTTTCGTATCGCTCTCTATGAAGATTGCGGCCTATTGGATTGGAGCCTGGCAGAGAATCAGGTGAAGATGAGCCCTGAATGGGGCCGCGTTTGAGAGGGTTGCCTGCCGCTGATGATATTATTTTTGTTCCAAGCGTCAGTTGCTCCAGATTCTGTATTTTCTTTTCGGGTTTTGTGTCTTGTTCGGGGGGAGTAGAAGGCTTTGTGGGCTCAGAATAGGTAGGAGGCGCAGGGAGTTTGGGTGGCGATACAGGCTCGCCACTGGAAAGGTGAGGCGACTTTGGTGGAGCCTTGGGTTTTCTAGTAGGGCAACGTATCAGTGCACGAGCTTGGATGAGCTTCCTCCACCGAGCCAGCAAGCTTGCCAGGCCACGAATGCAGCCTCGATGTTTTGGAACCTACGTGTCTTTGGATGCGATTCGAAGGAACTCATCCCGCCCCCGAGCTTCATCCTCCGGGGTAGAGAAGATCGCCCCTAAATTGTGTCGATGCTGGTCCTTTGCATGTGTCCACAGGATGAGCTCTTGTTTTTGAGTGTAAGTCTTGGAGCAGTAGGGACAAAGCAGAGGAGCCGCTGGTAGGCCTAGGGTGGCTCGAAACCCCTGGACTTTGCGTGCCGAGAAATCGGTCCCGTCCAGTCTGGCTCCATCGCTTCGTTTCATTCCTGGTTTGCCCAGATGCAATGGCGGGCCTGGAGGGAACAATCATGCGGGGGCTGATGGAAATCAGCATGTTTGAAAGGACAGTGCAGATGCGGGAGGGGGCGTCGGTGAGGCTGACCGGGGATGAGCGGCGGAGGGGAATCTCATCGCTCGCTTTCAGAATCTAAAGGTAGGGATTCTGTTTGGCCCGGATGGCAATTTGGAGATATATAAAATCATAGAGAATGATATGATACTTCTGTGTGGAATTGAGATATCCGAGGTAACTATGCTGGACATTGACCACGTTTTTAATCAATGCGGCTCTGCGGTGTTCCCAATGCGTAATGGTAGAGATTCGCGGCCAGGCAAACAGGCGAATGGAGCCTGCATGGTGCGGCTCTTGCGGTACCTCAGCCTTCTAGACTACCTAATGTAGCGCGAGAGAGGTATTGTGTAGCTAAGTGGACTGTAGATAAGCATACACTCTTAAACGGCGATTATACACGCTACGCCCGTTTTACCTCCCAAAACTGTTTTCGTTTTCGTTCAAATACGACTGGCACCGCTGAAGGGGCAGACAGCAGCCTGACATGCATTCTTCCAGAGACAATGGACGACTCATCTCATGCTGTCGCCCTGCACTAAGCAGTATGTCGAGCCTTCGGAACTCGGGCGAAGGAAACGTGCAGCCAAATGGCTATATATTGTGTACGCCTTCATGTTTCATTCGCCTTCCCACATCGTTGATCTTACATGTCCTTGCGCACAAGACCAGCCTCCGCTTCTCCTGAACGACAGCTCTGTCCATCTTCAAGACACCAGCCTTGTTTCGATCGCGACTTGGTTTCTTGCGGGCATTTCCTTTTCGAAACTGAAAGTCTTCTCACAAAAACTACGCCTATCTCTTCCTGTGTGTATAATCTGTTGGTTTTGAAGATGTTGGCGTTTTTGGGCCTCTAAGTCACAATGTCCAGGTGATTTCTCATCACCGGCCGTGGGAAGATTGTCTGTCCTTGCCTGTATATTTCTCATGTGCTTTGATTTGGAGATTCTCGACGTACTAGGTCCTCATGTTGAGCCTAACGGGCCGCCAGCAATACTCTTCGGCATAATTATCGGATCCGCAATGCGCCTCTCGTAACGCTGACCAAATCTTCTCCTATAGAAACGTAGTCTGTAAAGGCGAGTGGCCTGCGATGATTTGTCTATGGAAGCCTTTAGCAGGTGATTCTCCCGCGCCCTTTGCATGGCGTCTACCCGACTACCCATTTTTACCTGGCGTCTAAGAAGACCTCATTTCCATGTATACTCCTTCCTTGTGCTTCTCAACATATTGCAACCTCGAATCAACAGTTTTCGCTTCAATTGAGTACTCTTACCCATCGAATGTTGCTCTATGGTTCCAATTTCTTGCTCATGCATGGCACTGAGGCCATCGAATCAGACCTCCCATCAGCCCCGTGTGTGCATAAGCTAACCAAATTCGTCTCTCGGTGAGAGCTTCGAGATCACTCATATGATGAACGGGGTCCCATGCATGACTCCATTAACCATCACATGCCGAAAAATTGCGAGTAGTGGCGGCCTTGCGTGGATACGAGCGCGAGGTGAACTGTCAGCTGCCATAAGCGTCTTTGTAGGCATCATTGAGAGGATTATTTCAACGCATAATTGCGAGGCTGTTGCGACATCCTGGAATCAATGATGTCAGAGCCCGAGGGGGCGAGGTGTGTCTAGGCCTTGACTCTCTGCGAGATGTGGTGGCAAGAAGAAAAGCCATGCCGATCGATCCGCGGTCTCTGATCTCAACAATCTGAACCCTGCTCTCCTCCAGCCCAATGAACGATTACTGTTGATACTACCCTATACGTGGGGATATAGGATAAACCCCTACGCCTCGAGCGGTACCACTACCACAACGGAGAAGGGCCGAGCTTTTATCTAAGCATCAAAAGTGACGGTTGCTAAACTGTTGGAGAATGGCTGGGGCAGTCTCTCCAGCAGCACTAAGCCAAATCAGGTCTAGCGTATCGCAATCCTGGATCATTATCAGCCAGGCTATATACCGAACAACAAGGGTTATACTCAGGTTATACCAGCTCTATTAAATACCTTGTTATCTATAAGGCCTAGATTGATCAGCTATATATATAAATAAACTTATATTCCTAAATAAATAGGGTAATTGAAATTTCCTATAGCTAATAGGTTATAAACCCAATTAGCGTTTACGCGTCTAATATTACAAAGTTTGCTATATATTCTTGTATAAAAACTTGAAAAGGGTTTAGCCTAAAAAAGGTTATATATTCGATCCCGTTAATAGGCGAATATTTAGAATAATAAAGTTAATAATCCGAATAATTACTTATTCAATTAAGGGAAAATATTAAATTATATAATTAAATAAATATTTTGAAAATATAATTATATTTTTAGATTTTATTCTTAATAAGTTATAAGCCCGGCTAGCGTCTATATATTTATATAAGAAGAGAAATATTCAAATTTTCAATTTATAAATATTATTATTTTCTTTACTTTTATATTAAGTTATAAAAGTAATATATAAGAAAGTAATTATTTTAGAAATGATTTCTAATTATTATAATTAGACTTTTAAAATATAAACTATTTTTATTAAAAAAGGATTCTAATTAACTATTAATAATAATAAAAATAATATAATTAATAATTTATTTTTAATAAATAAGAAAGTTTAAACTATTATTATTTTAATATATAAATTATATATCAAAAACTTCTTTAATAATGAAAAAGTATTATAGAAATATAAAAAAATTTTAAAAAAAAATTTAAAAAAAGAATAATTATATTATATATATAATTATTTAATATTTAATTAATATAAATTCTATTATTTTTAAAAATAGTAACGAATATTATATTATTAAAATAATCGCTTAATAATAATAATATAAACTATAAATAAAGTAATATTAACTTATTTATTCTTGAAGAGTCTTTTAAATAAAATAAAATAATATTAAATTTAAATGTTTTAAATTATAAATAATATTAATAAGGATATTATTTTTAAAGAAATTATTAAAGTAATATTTATTTATAATAAATAATAAAGTTAGAAAGGCTTTTCGAAAGCTTTAAAAATAAGGAATTTTAAAAAATAAAGGAAAATAAAAAGTAATAATAATAATAATAATAATAAAGGAAATATTAAAAATATTAAACTAAAATATTTTTATAATAAAGGAATTTATATAAAAGAAAAAATTATTATTTAAATAGTAATTTCTATTTTAATTAATAAAAATTAAAAAAATAAGAAACTTTTAAACATAATAAGGAGAAAATAAGATAAATTTTAAAAGTATATAATTCTAAAATAATTATAAATTTTAAAAAAATATTAATAATATAATTAATATTTAAAATATTTAAAAAATTAAATATTTATTTAAATTTAAGAATTAAGATTTATATTTACTTTAAATAATAATATTTTATTTCTTATTATATATATAATTATTTTATTAATAAGATTAACAATATTATTATAATAATTAATAATAATAAAGAAATCGAATTAACAAATATATATTATATCCTAAATAGTTAATATAATGTTATTTAAAGGAAATTTTTTGATATTTAAAAATAAATAATTATTATTCTATTCTTTAATCTCCTTTAAAATATTAAAAGTATATTAAGAATATTAAAATAAAAACTGTTTTAATTTTATAAAAGTTTTAATAAAAAATATAATAAAAATAATTATTAAAATAAATATTGAATAAAATAATAAGTTTAAAAATATAATATTACCGAAATAATAATATAAAG
>JAABUQ010001481.1_pt1 | contig 50170 bp, 46 predicted proteins | sample 5560001 | NCBI WGS metagenome assembly JAABUQ01 (sample SAMN10711888, study PRJNA513371) | rock metagenome | isolation source: Antarctica rocks | place: Antarctica: Victoria Land, Finger Mt nord | collected 2015-12-18
CAAAAGCGCCCGTGCCTCATCAAAGACACGGGCGCTTTTTGTGCGTTCTCAGGCTTCCCTCCATGACCCGACGGCATTGCCTGCGCGCTGTCAGGGCGTACCGACGACGGAAGAAACTGTTCCGTCGTCGGTCTGCCGTGGATCAGCCGGGGGAGCACCATAGCGGCGCGCAGGGAAGCCTGAGCCTTAGCGACTATTTGGGGCGCGCATGGCGTCCAGGTCAATGCCGCGCTGGGCGCAAAACTCCTGGTAAGCGAGTGGGCTGATCTCCGACGGCTTGATTTCGCTGCGCCCGCCCCAAAAGACATTGGTGTACGTGACGGGCATGCCTAATTTTTCCAAATGGACATCTATGGCGGCTTTGTGCGCAAGCAGCACAGATTTATCCAGCCCATGCGCCACGCCCATGATGTTGACATCGCGGAACTCCGGCCCGCCCTCGCGCCAGTACGCATGGGTCATGATGTGAAAGCGCCCCACTTCGCGCCCGGCTTCAATCTCGCGCCCCGGCGGCACGGCCCAATGGAACAGGCCGTTGTAGCGGGTCACGCGCTGCCCTTCCGCCGTGGGCTTGACGTGTTCCAGGAACGTAGAAAAGCGTCCAATCACGCCGCGTTCGTTGAGCGACTGGCCCACCCGCAGAAACGTTTCCAGGTCAACACCGGCTTCCTCGGCCCGCGCCCGCCACAGATCGGCGGTGAGTTCTTCCGGCTCAAACTCGCGCTTGAGGGCAGTCAGCACCTGCCAATCCAAAGCGCTGAGCTGGACAATTTGCGTATCAAGCACTTGGGCGGGCACATCCGCCATGCTGCCAATTTGGAGGTCACGCCGCCGCAGGTGTCCGACGCCCAGCGCGAACAGGCGGCTGGCGGGCATCAAGCGGTAATGGTCGGCCCCAACCTCAGACGCTAAGTAGTCGGCGTGGGCGGCCAGCGAAAAGCCCTGCGGCACCTTGAGTGTCGTCCACAAGCGATAGTGCGAGCCGGGGGTCGCCGCGTCCGTCGAGCGGATGACGACGTGGCCGGAGAAAGGGTCTTGACGCACCATGAACTCAAATGCGGCATCCAACTTGTCTTCGGGGATTTGCCAGGCCACCAGCGCCCCCTGCGCGAGGTTGGTCGCCATCAGTGTCTGACGGACACGGCGGATCGTGCCCCCGCGCAGCATCGCCTGGATGCGCTGGGTGACAACGGGCAGGCTGATGCCGGACTGGTGCGCGATTGCGGCCAATGGATTGCTCTGGAAGCCTTGAATCTGGTCTTCCGACACGCGCAGGATCGCGGCGTTTGTAGGGTCGTCTATGGTTGCCGGGGCATTGCTGAGGGGGGCGGGGGTGAGGGTGCTCATGCAGTCATTGTACCCGAAACAGAAAACGGCCTGCGTACCCTGTGGTACGCAGACCGTTCCGGCGTTTGAGCGAAGTGCCCATCACAGGAACTTAAGCAGGCTTGATTTCGACTTTCGCGCCTTCGGCTTCCAGCTTGGCCTTGAGGGCATCGGCGTCTTCTTTGGTCAGGCCTTCCTTGACCGCCATGGGGGCGCCTTCCACCAGGTCTTTGGCTTCTTTGAGGCCCAGGGCAGTGGCTTCGCGGACGGCCTTGATGACGTTGATCTTCTTCTCGCCGATAGCGGCCAGGATCACGTTGAATGCAGTCGGCTCTTCGGCAACCGGTGCGGCAACGGCTCCCCCGCCCGCGGGTGCGGCGGCGGCGGGAGCGGCGGCGGTGACGCCGAACTCATCCTGAAGCTGCTTTACAAAGTCGCTGAGTTCCAGCACGGTCATGCTTTTGATGGACTCCATCAATGCGGCGGTGTCTGCCATAATGTTCTTCTCCTGTGTTTGTAATAAATGCCAAGTTAGGCTTGTAACAAATGCTCAGTTAGGCTGCGGCTTCGCCTTGTTTGTCGGCGATTGCTTGCAGTGTAAAGACGAAGTTTGAGAGTATCCCGCTTAGTGTGCCGACAAAGCCCGAAATGGGCGCTTGCAGCGAGCCAAGCATCTGCGAGATCAGCACCTCGCGCGGCGGTGTTTTGGACAGGGCGTCCACTTGCGCGGCGCTCAGCACCAGGCCGTTCATCACGCCTGCCTTGACGGAAATCTCTTTGTGGTCTTTCACAAAGTCCATCAGCACTTTGGCGGTGGCGACCGGGTCGCCCTTGGCAAACCCGACGGCGGTTGGCCCCGAAAGAAATACGTCCATATCCGCGATCGGCATCTGCCCATCGGCGGCCAGCTTGAACAGCGTGTTCTTGACGACGCGGAACTCGCCGTCCGCCACGCGCAGCTTCTTGCGCAGGTCAGTGAGTTCCGCCACTGATAAACCACGGTAGTCCGTGAAGATTGCCGCAGTGGATGCGCCGGTCAGTGCGCGAAGCTCGCTGACCTGATCCACCTTTTCCGATGAAGGCTCAATAATATAGTCTGCTGCCATGTTTGTATTCACCCCCTTCCAAACGAAATGCGCCCTGCGACTGCCACAGACGGAGGCTAAGTCGCAGGGCGCTTTTCCCCATGCTGTCAGGCATCGGGCGCATTCTCTGTAACCTCGGCTGGCGGGAAGTCCCATTACCCCTCGCGGGACCGGCTGTCTGCGGCGTGAAACTGTTAAGTTGTGGTTACGGCTTGCCCGATGCAATCGCCTGCGCGCGCAGCGGGTCAACTTTCACGCTCGGCCCCATGGTTGTAGACAGGGCGATGCGCTTGAAGTAGCGGCCTTTGGAGGCGCTCGGCTTGGCCTTCACCAGCGCGTCCAGCAGGGCATTGAAGTTCTCCTGCAATTGGTCGGGCGTGAACGAGGCTTTGCCGATGGGAGCCTGCACAATGCCTGCTTTTTCCACGCGGTACTCCACGCGGGTGGCCTTTTTGATGTCCGACACGGCCTGCCCGATGTTGGGCGAAACCGTCCCGGCTTTGGGGTTGGGCATCTTCTGCTTAAAAGTCGCGCCCAAGCGCCCAACCTGGCCCATCATGTCCGGGGTGGCGAGGATCAGGTCGTACTGCTTCCAGTCTACTTTGTTTTGCTGCACTTCGGCGACCAGCTCTTCCCCCCCAACCAGGTCGGCTCCGGCTTCTGTCGCCTGGATTGCTTTGTCGCCTTTGGCGAACACCATCACTTTGCGGCTTTTGCCCGTTCCGTGCGGCAGCGTGGTGACGCCGCGCACCATCTGGTCGCCGTGCCGAGGGTCAACACCCAGGTTGATGGCGGCTTCCACAGTCTCGTCAAACTTGGTGCTGGCGAGGCTTTTGACCAGTTCCAGGGCGGTCATCGGCTCAAGCAATGCTTCTTTGTCGGTCTTCTTGGCAAGTTCGGTGTAGCGCTTGCCTTCGCTCTTTTCGCGGTCTTGCTTTCGCATTTGGGTTTCTCCTTGTGGTCTTGGCGGGCGTTCGAGGCCCTCCCACACGCGCTAATCAGGCGGCCTTGCCTGCCGCTTATCAGACTTTTTGTCTGGTGCAACAAGGCTTTGCCAATAGTCTTGCGTCCACCAAGCGACAACGGCAACAATCAGCAGCGCCATTGCGCCGAGTTTGAGCCAGAGCGGGGTGTCGGGCGACAGCAGAGCTTTCAGCAGGCCCATCAGATTTTACCCGACTTTAATCCCCAAATGTTACCCGACTTCAATGCCCATGGAACGCGCGGTCCCGGCGATGATCTTCATGGCGGCTTCCGTATCGTTGGCGTTGAGGTCGGGGGCTTTGGTTTCAGCAATCTCGCGCAGCTGCTGCTGGGTAATCTTGGCGACCTTGGTCTTGTTGGGCGTCCCCGAACCCGACGGCACCCCGGCGGCCTTTTTCAGCAGGTCGGCGGCAGGCGGGGTCTTGGTGATAAATGTAAACGAGCGGTCTTCGTAAATCGTGATCTCAACAGGCACGATAGACCCGATCATCGGGGCGGTGCGCTCATTGTAGCCCTTGATGAACTCCATCATGTTGATGCCGTAGCCGCCCAAAGCCGGGCCGACCGGGGGGGCCGGGGTCGCTTTGCCTGCATTGATCTGGAGCTTGACCACTCCGGTAATCTTTTTTGCCATTGTCCGTGTCTGTCCTTCTGGTTCTTGCTACGAAATCTGTTGCACCTTGCAAACTATGTTGCGCCTTGCTAAGAAATCTTTTCTATCTGGCTGAACTCAAGCTCCACCGGCGTGTCGCGTCCGAAGATGGAGATCAGCACCTTGACTTTGTCCTTGGGCGCATTGATTTCCTGGATGCTGCCGTTGAAGTCCGCGAACGGCCCCGCCGTGACACGCACGGCCTGGCCCACTTCCCACTTGGGACGGATCAGCGGCTTCTGCTCGGACTCGGCCAGCGCCTGCTGGATAGCCCGTATTTCACTGTTCTTAACTGGGGTCGGTTTGGCATCGCCGACAAACCCAATGACGCCGGTTGTGCTTTTGACCAGGTACCACGTGTTGTCGTCCAGCACCATCTGGATAAACACATAGCCGGGAAAGACTTTGCGGTCAATCTCGCTCTTTTTGCCCTGACGCACCCGCGACTCTTTTTCCGTCGGCATCAGGATGTCAAATATCTTTGTCTTGAGGCCCATCGTATCTGCGCGGCGCTCAATATTGGTCTTGACCTTTTTTTCGTGCCCGGAATACGTATGAACCGCGTACCACTGCTTTTGCATATGCTTCTCTGTGTTGATCTCGCGCAGGCGGGCGGCTTAATGCGGCGCAAACAGCGGGTGCAGGACTCGCGACAAAATGGCATCCAGCCCCCCCACCCAAATCGCCACGGCGACCACGAGGGCCAGCACAACCGTGGTGGACTTGATCAGCGTGCTGCGGTTGGGCCACGTTGTCTTTTTCAGCTCCACCCACGCTTCCCGAAAGAACGTGCCCGGCGCGACCGGCTTGCGGCCCGCCATTGTCTGAGCGCGCTTCTGGATTTCGTCCATGCGTCCACCCACGGGGGCGGCTTTCTTCGGCCCCGCCGGGGCGGGCTGTCCTTTTTTCGGAGAGGGGGGCGTATCGGCCATGATCTATCCCTGCGCCTGTGCGGTTTGCGGCCTGCATGCAGGCAAAAAAATGAACAGGGGACACGCCCCTGCTCGTTATCTGGCTGTCAGTTTACCCCGATACGCCCGTGTTGTCAAGGCGAAGGAGGCATTTTTTCGGCGTCGCCGTTTCGTCCGTGACGCTCGCGCTGGTGGGCTTCTTCGTCTTCAAACGGCTCAATATGGATGATCGGATGCAGATTGGGCAGCACCTGACGCAGCTGGTCTTCAATTTCCTCGGTCAAACGATGCGCCTCCACAAACGAGTGCGTGTCCGCGATCTGCACATGCACATCCACATGCCGGTGCGAGCCGGACTTGCGCGTGCGCAGCTTGTGGAAGCCCAGCACCGCGGCATGCCGTCTTAAAACCGTCTTCAGCGCCTCTTCCTCGCCGCGCGGCAGGGCGGTATCGGACAGCGTGCGCACGGCATCCAAGACCAATGTCAGCCCGACCCGCAAAATCAGCACCGAAACCAGCAGCGCGGCGACCGCATCCCACCAAAGATGCCCGGTCGCCCGGACCAGCACCAGGCCGAGCAGCACCCCCACGGATGTCGCAATGTCCGTCCGCAGATGGCGCCCATCGGCCTCCAATGCCGGCGAATCCCACGCCCTGCCCACCCGCAGCAGATGCCGCGAAACCACCACATTCACCCCCACCGACAGCGCCATCACGCCGATGCCCAGCCCCGATGCCCGCAGCGGAGCCGGATGCAGCAGCGAGTCCACGGCCTGCTCAACCACATAAATCCCGCCGCCCAGCACCAGCACAGCGGTCGCCGCGCCCGACAGGTTTTCAATCTTGCCGTGCCCATACGCATGCACGCTGTCCGGCGGCTCATCGGAGACGCGCACCGAGAAAAACGCCACCAAAGACCCGACCAAATCCGCCGCCGAATTGACCACTTCGGCGAGGATGCCCACGCTGCCGCTGGCAAGGCCCGCGGCGATTTTGACCAGCACAAGCAGCCCATTGGACGTGACAGACCAGCGCGCCGCGCGGCGTTTTTCTGCTCCCGCCAAGTCTGCTGTTGTGTTTCCAACATCGTCCGCCGCTTTCATTCGCGCTTCCCCCGCGTCGTGTGCTGTGTTGTTCAGTGTGCCCTCAATTTGGCCGGGGGTGTAAAACCCGCGGCAGAGACGAGGCCATGCCCTCACGGGCATAAGACCAGCATCCGCAGGCTTGCTCTTACACCCGTGAGGGTGTGGCTTCTCATTTGCCGGGGGTTTTACACCCCCTGCGCAATCCTTGCATTGCATGCCCTGGCCCACAGCGTTTCCCCGGCTGATTGAGCGCGTCGCAAGCCCGTACCAACGACGGAAGAGTTTGTTCCGTCGTCGGCACGCGCTTGCAGAGCCGATGAAACACCCCTACTTCGCCTTTGCAGCCCTTTTTGCTGTCTGCGCCTTCACGGCGGGGCTGCCGTAGCCGACCAGCTCCATATACGCGGTGCCGTTTACTCTTGGCAAAGGGTTCCAGCCATTATGCGGGCCGATCAGACGCTGCGCCGCCACGTCGCACGCCCCTTCCCATATTCCACTGCCGGGGCCTAAGATGGGCATCTCTTGGTCGGAAACTTTGGTGGTGATGCGCAGACGGAGGTTGTGGTCGGGAAAGGCGACTGTCCAGGCCAGGGGATACAAAACGCCGGTGCGCGGGCTGGTCCACACGGATGACTTGTCGGGCGTAAAGACGATGTTTTTCGTCACGGTTTGGTGGCCGTTGTTGTCCATAAACGTTGCGAGGGGAAAGAATATCTTCCCAGTTTTGAGGTCGCGCTGACGGAAGAACAAAATATCTGTGCCGTCCGTCAATTGCACGCCCCACCAGTCCCAGCCGTTGTTGGAGGCGACCCACGAATTGCCCCACTGGTGGTCAAACCAGCCGCTGCCATGGGTGATGGTTTCCGCGCCCGCGCCTGTGTCGATGCTGCCGCCCACGGCGCAGCGGGTCAGGGAGAAGTAGTACATGTCGTTGGCGCGCTTGAGGCCCGTCTCGCCTTTGCCGCCGACCGCCATGGCGGGCTTTTGGGACTGCAGGGTCAGGTGGATTTTGTCGCGCCGGTTCGCTCCGAGGTCCAGGGTGAATGCGGTGTTGTTCGCATTGTCCGCTGTCAGCGTATCTGTGCCGTAGGCCAGGCGAAACGGGCGGCTGACAACCGATGCCCGGCCGGGAAACTGCTGGTGAGGCGGCGGCAGCGTGCCCCTGTTGAGCGCGGCGAGCAAAGCCTGCGCCCCTGTATCGCGGGGGCTTTGGACGGCGAGAAACGGCGCGATTTGTTTGAGATAAGCCACCATCGCACTGTCGCCAAGCGAGTAGGGCCGCTGGGTCTTTGTGTCTAAATCCGTGACGGCATAGATGAGATAATGGGCGCGCGGGGCGGGGGCAGCCTGGTCAAACGGCGACTTGCCGTTGCCGAATTGGAAGAACGAGCCGATCAGGGCGTAGTGATGTCCCGCTTGGGTGGTGACGTGGGCATTGACATACCACCATTCAATGTTGACATCGCCATGCGCGGCCACCCCGAAGGCGGCGGGCTTGGCAGGGGTGGGAGGCGGCGCAGTTGCCACAGACAGGGTCTTGCCGAGGGCAAGGAAAAGCAGGGCGCTGAGCAGCGGCAAAGGTCGGAACATGAGGAGTGACGCTTTCTAAAGCGGGAAGGTCGGGCGAGAAACTTCCGCCATTATACCCGGCCCATGGCAGGCCCGGCATTCGCCTTGACAGGGGCAGGCGATTGCGGCTATAGTCTGCCCTTATGCGTATTCTCATCACCAACGATGACGGCGTGCAGGCGGATGGCCTGTTCGCCCTGCAAGCGGCCTTGAAGACAATCGGCGAAGTCACCATCGTTGCCCCGGAGCGTCAGCAAAGCGCGACCGGGCATGCGATCACCCTGCACAAGCCGCTGCGCTTGTCCGAGACGACGCTGCGGGACGGCACGCGCGCGTTTATGTCCAACGGCACGCCGTCGGACTGCGCCACCCTGGGCGTGCTGGAGGCGATGGGCGAAGACGTAGACTTGGTAGTCTCCGGTATCAATCGCGGCCCCAATCTTGGCTGGGACGTGCACTACTCCGGCACGGTAAGCGCGGCGATTGAAGCGAGCGTGATCGGCAAGCCGTCATTCGCCATCAGCGTGGCGAGCTACGACGACCCGTTTCACTGGCAAGGCGCAGCGCAGTTCGCCGCCCGCTTTGCGCTTTGGCTGGCCGAGCATCCTCTGCCGCCTTATTGCATTGTCAATGTCAACGTGCCCAATCTGCCGCACGACGAGATACGCGGCATCCGCGTGACCACGCAGGGGCGTCGTCAGTACGTGGACCGCATTGAAAAGCGCACGGACCCGCAGGGCCGCGCCTACTACTGGCTGGGCGGCTCGCTCGCCCAAGAAGCGGCGGGAGCCGAGCCGGGCTGCGATGTGCGTGCTGTCGCCGACGGCTATGTCTCGCTGACGCCGATCCACCTGGACATGACCGCCTTTGATTTGACGGCACATCTGCACGAATGGGAGCAGGAGGCAAAAGTCCTTCCCGGCGGGGCCTTGCCTTTCCTGATAGGGTAAGATAACAGGCACAAGAAGGGCGCGCGGGCATGCGCGCCGGTTGAAATGGAACACGTCTATGACAGACACAGCCTCGCCTATTGTCGCCAAGTTCGGCGGGTCGTCGGTGGCGGATGCCGGGCAGGTGCGCAAGCTCGCGGCGATTGTGCAGGCCGACCCCGCGCGGCGCTTTGTCGTGGTGAGCGCGCCGGGCAAGCGCAGCGGCGCGGACAAGAAGATCACGGACTTGCTGTATCTGTGCCACTCGCTGAGCGAACAAGGCCTGGATGCCTCCGCGCCGTTTGCCGTCATCAAAGAGCGCTATTTGGGCATTGCCGAAGAACTCGGCGTGGACGGCGCATGGGAATGGCTGCGTGACGTGGAGCAGCAGATCGCCGGGGGCGCGAAACGCGACTGGACAGCCTCGCGCGGCGAATGGCTCAGCGCAAAGATTATTGCGGCCTATCTGGGTGCGGAGTTTGTGGATGCGGGCGGCGGCATTCGGTTTAGCTCCGACGGCAGGTTCCGCCCCTCGGAAAGCTACGCGCGGATGCATGCGCGGCTTCAGGCAGTCCCCGCAGGCACCCTGGCGGTTATTCCCGGCTTTTATGGGCACGACCCCTCTGGCGGCGTGTGCTGCTTCGGGCGAGGCGGCTCGGATGTGACTGGGGCAGTGGTCGCCCGCGCCGTGCATGCGCGCGTGTATGAGAACTGGACAGACGTGTCCGGCATGCTGATGGCCGACCCGCGCATCGTAGACAGTCCGCGCCCGCTGGAAGAAGTCACGTACCGCGAACAGCGCGAACTGTCTTATATGGGCGCGAGCGTGCTGCACGACGAAGCGGTCTTTCCCGTGCGCGAGGCGAGCATCCCTATCCACATCAAGAACACCAACGACCCCCAGGCACCCGGCACCCGCATCGTCGCTTCGCGCGACAGCCACGCAACCAGCATTGCGGGGATTGCCGGGCGCAAGGGCTTCGCGACCATCTTCACCGAAAAAGCCCTGATGAACCAGGAGCGCGGCTATGGGCGGCGCGTGCTGGAGACCCTAGAAACGCACGGCATCTCGTATGAGCACTCGCCGACCAGCATTGACACCCTGTCCGTGATCGTAACCGATGAAGAGCTGAACGGCAAAGAAGACGACGTGGTCGCGGATATTCGCCGGGCGGTGCAGCCCGACCGTATTGATGTGCAGCGCGACATGGCGATGGTGGCCGTTGTCGGGCAAGGCATGGTGCAGCGCGTCGGCGTGGCCGCCCGCGTGTTTGACGCCCTTGCCGAGGCGCGCATCAACATCCGCATGATTAACCAGGGGTCTAGTGAACTCAACATCATTGTCGGCGTGGAAACGGCGCAGTACGAAGCCGCCGTCCGCGCCATCTATGATGCGTTCGTGTAAGCGCAGATGAAGAGGCCCCCCCGCCCCAATAATGGGGAGCAATACGGAGAAGAGCAAGTGACAGTTGTCTTGTCCTATCCTACTCTGGCTCCCCAGAATTGGGGCGGGGGGGCCGCCCTCTCAGCCTCACGGCACAGCGACAGCGCAAGGAGAAGTCAGCCATGAGCCAGCCAGGGGAAACGCGCATGGGACTGCTGAACATCATCGCCGCGTGCATTATTGCAGGCGGGCTGATTGGCGGCGCCTTGATTGTGGCCCACTGGCCTGCTGTCATGGCAACTCCATCTAGCACGCGCCCCGCTCTGCCCGCGCCGGGGGCGACGCAGCCGCCTATCACGCAAGCGTCGGCGGCAACGCAGTTACGCACGCAGGTCTTGGCCGCGCCCACTCTGCATACCCTGGTGTATAAAGGCGTGACGCACATGCTGACCGATGTCCGAGTGACGCAGGTCATCTATAATGCAACAACAGACACATTTGCGCTGCTCCCCACTTACACCTGGCAGCCTGTCATGCCGCCGGACGGGCCGCAAGGCAATGCGGCCGATTTTGCCAACGATGGGTACGGCCTTTATCACGGCACTGTGTTTCCTGGCCCTCAAGATGGGGAGGATGACCCTCATGCCACTGTCACGCTCAAATAACACAGCCATGCCCCAAGTCTATTTGATAACCGGCGCAAGCAGCGGCATTGGGCGGGGCGTGGCAAACGCTTTGGGGCGCGCACGGCAGCGCGTGGCATTGGTGGGGCGCAATGGGGAACGCCTGGCGCGCGTGGCGCGGGAAGTGACCCAGTTCGGCGGCGAAGCCATGACCGTGGAAAGCGATGTGCGTGACCCTCAGTCTGTGCACCACGCAATGGAAACAATGCTTGCGCGGTGGGGGCGCGTGGACACGGCCATTCTTTCGTCCGGCATTGCCGAGAGCGTGGATTTGGAGGCGTTTCTGTCGGGCGACGTAGAAGCGATATTCGCCACCAATGTCTTCGGGGTCACGCGCTGGCTGGAAGCCTTGCACCCGGTGATGCGCGCCCAGGCTGACGGCGGCACCATCGCTGTTGTGTCCAGCCTGTCGGCGGACAGGGCCATTCCAGGCGGCGGCGCGGGGTATTCTGCCTCCAAAGCCGCCGTGTCGCAACTCTGCGATGGCCTGCGCGCCCCGCTGAAGGCGCAGAACATCCGCCTGGTCACAATCGCGCCCGGCTTTGTGCGCACGCCCATGCTGGACGGCATGCCGTGGACTCCCGCCTCTGTCAGCGCGGAAGAAAGCGCGGCGTTTATTCTGGACGGACTGCGCCGCAAAAAGAGCGTCATCCGCTACCCCGCGCTGGCGGCATTGACAATGGGCATCATCCGAACATTGCCTGCCGCCGCGCTGGACTTGCTCTACCGCCCCGCGCGCTGAGCGCCCATACCAAGAGAGTAGGAAAGGCCCCTCCCTCCCCGCTTCGGATTACCTCCCTCCCCGCTTCGGATTACCTCCCTCCCCGCTTCGGATTACCTCCCTCCCCGCTTCTGCACTGGCACCCCTAGTCGCAGAGCCTCCGCCCTCCGGGTGCGCCAGTGCGCTAGCGGGGAGAAGACCCGGAGGGCGCTGGGTTCCCCCCTCAAGGGAGGATACAGAGCATATACAGTTGGCTTGATGCAAATACTGTGTGGCAGCAGCCAAGCCAACTGCCCTAATCCGTATCCTCCCTTGAGGGGGGAACCTGCACGCAGTGCAAGGAGGGGGGTTCCTCTCCTGCTCCTGTCCCACTCAAGCCCATCGGGGAACCTGTGTTTGCCCCGGCGCGTATGTTGGAACAAGAAACCCAAAGAAACCAATTGACCGAGGAGTCCCTATGTCCCCTACCCGCCCGCTGAACGGCATCTACGCCGCGGCTGCCCTGGCAGGCGCACTCGCCGCGCCCGCCGCCCATGCCGACCTGACCCTGGTGCAGACCACGACCATCAGCAACCCCCAGATTACCGCCGCCCTGCAAAGCATGACACCTGAGCAGCGCGCCCAGGTGCAGAAGTCCGGCAGCCCGTTCTTCCAAACCGGCCCGCAGACAGTGACCATCTACACGCACGGCAAGCAGTCGCGCATGGACTACGGCAGCTACACTTTCATTGCCGACCCCGGCACCCATCAGGTGCTGACGCTCAACCGCCGCACCCGCACCTACTCCACCCGCCCGCTCGACCCAAACCAGGGCGGGGGCGTTTCGGGGGCGACCGTGCGCGACCTGCATCAATCCAAAACGATCTTGGGGCATGTCGCCCACCATTACGCGGTGGCAACGGCGAATGTCGGCGGCGCGGGCAGCCAGCTCAAGGCCGATGTGTGGGCCGCGCCTGATTTGGCTCAGCCCAGCGGCTCATTGACGGGCGGCGGCCCAACCGGGCCATTGCAGTCCCTGCTGCGCCAGGTCAAGGGGCTGCCCCTGCAAACCACCCTGATTATCGCCGGCAGCCCGGTCGGCACGGTGACCGCCAAATCAGTTGCCACATCCATTTCCACCCAGCCTGTGGCTTTGTCCGTGTTCAGTCTGCCCACGGGATACAAGCCCGGCCCCACGGGGGGCGGAAACGGCAGCTCGCCTTTGGGAGGCGGCTTGGGGCAGTAACGCACTCGTTCTCAGCCCTTTTCTTGCCCTGTGCGCCCTCGTTGCAACGGCGTACCGACGACGGAACAAACTGTTCCGTCGTTGGTGCGCCGTTGGCATGCCGGGGCAACCCCCAAGCCGCAGTCATGCCGCCCCTAAAGAGCGCCCTGGAGCCACTGCCGGATGGCAGGGAAGATCACGTCAAAGGGCGGCAGATGCCCGGCTTGCGGCAGCCATCTTATCTGGACGTTGGCGCTGGGCGCGGACTGGGCGGCGGCGTACAGAGCCTCGGCGCGAGCGGGGGGAATGGTGGCGTCCTGGCGTCCGTTGACCATGAAGAGGGCGCGCGGAGCGATATGCGGAGCGAAAGTCAGAGGGTCGTTGGGGGCGAGCAGGATGTTGATGAGAGGCCAGTTGAGGTCCTGCCGCCCCGTCACGGCGTGGCCGTTGTAGGTGGCGTAGCGGGCGGAAAGGACGCGCAAAATCTCGCCCCAGCCGCCGCCGCCCGACACCAAGACGGTGGCTTTGATGCGCGTGTCCACGCCCGCAGCGACCGTGCCGATGATCGCGCCCAGCGACAACCCGGCCAGGCCCAGGCGGCGCGGGTTGATGTCGCGGCGCGTGCCCAGATAATCCAGGGCGCGGCGCACGTCGCGCGTGGTCTGGGTGACGCTTTGCACTAAGTTCTGCTGCAGCTGGTTGGCAGAAACCGCCCCTTTTTGATTGGCGGGCGCGCGCTCGCCCTGGCCGTACAAGTCAATGGCGAGGCTGGCATAGCCTGCGGTCGCGAGGGCGCGGCAGAAGCCCGCCATCAGCTCTTTGCTGCCGCCCAGCCCATGCAGGACGACAATGCAGGGAACAGGGTGAGTGGCCGATGCCGCCGTGGGCACAAACAAAAGTGCGGGCACGCGCAGGCTGTTGACGCTGGTGTACGCGAAGCGCGTCATGCGGCAGCCGGGAAAGGTTTTGTTTGCCGACACGGTGATGTGCAGCGGGGCGCGGGGCGTGTCGGTGTACAAGGGCAAGGCGGCCTGGTAGGCCCTGGCTCTGTCTACGCCATCGTCGGCAGGCGCGGGGGAGAGGGCAAGCAGGCACAGCAGCGCGATCAGCACAAACTTCATAGGAGGGGTCTTTCGGGAAAGGGCGCAGGGCGCCTTACTCGGCGACTGAGCGCAGGATGGCTTGCAGGCGGTCGTAGTCGTCGGAAAGCAGCAGCGCGAGGGCGCGGCCTGCACGCAGCAGAAAGCCGGGGTCCTGCGCCTGGGCCATGCGGGCCTGACGCAGACAGGCCGCCACAAGTTCATCCGCGGGGACACCCGCCAGCCCCCCGCCGGACGGCAGCAGGATCGGGCGCAGGAACCCCAAGTCAGCAGTCAGCATCTGCACTTCGGCGGGCGTGCAGGCATACACGCGGCTGTGGATGCGCGGCGGGCGGGGCGGCAGGTGACGCTTGAGCGGCGAGCCATCGCCCGCGCTGTAGGCCACCAGCATGCCGGAAAACTCCGTTCGCAGCAGCTCAAAAATCTGCGGCTGCTGCCGCCGCATTTCGTCTTCATCGGCAAAGCCCAGGGCCGAAGGACGACGGTTGGGTTCCAGGGACGATGTGCTTGCCCCATAGACCAGCGCATAAGTGGCGGCCGGCAGGTCGGACTCGGCCAGGGCAGGCATGGACGGGGACTCAGCAAGGGGGAGGGCGAACGGGTCTTCTTCGTCTTCCGTGGCGGCCGGTTCGCGAGCATCCTCCGTGAGCAGCGATGCGGTGGAAGCGGGGCGTCCAATCTTCACGAATGCGCCGAACGGGGGCGGGTCGTACAACTTGGGGACGATCTCGCGGGGCACCTCCAGGCACTGCGCGATAAAAGCGGTCGTGCCGGCTTCTACGATCTCGCCGAGGGGGTTGTCTGTCATCAGGGGTTCCAGTGAAAAGCGGGCGTGTCGGGGGTTATAAAAAATGAAGAAGCCAGGCGCCCAGGGCCGCTGCCGCCGCGCCCCAGGCCATGCGCCGAGCGAGTTTGCGATGCTCCCGCGCGATGCATGCTTCCTGAGAGGCGGTGCCGGGCTGCGGCCCACGCACCTGGGCCAGTAAACGCCGAGCATCTTCGGGGGCGATGTCTAACCCTTCCGCTATGTCGGCCAGCGAAGGGCGGTTTGTCAAACCGTGCGTGTCGGTCTGCTCCTGCTGCCAGAGCCGAACAACGGCTTCGGCTTCCTCCGGCGTCATGCGCTGGGCAAACGGCGAAAGGCTGCCAGGCTGATCGGCGCTGTGCTGGGAGTGCAAATCCATGATCGGAGCCATCCAGTCCAAACAGAGCGGGCTTGTTCGTATCCCGCTTTTGTATCATACCCCGTCCGAAGCCAAGAAGCCGCGCCCATTCGCCCCGCAAAAAAATGTTTTCCATTCCGATGCGACTTTTCCCGCGCAGCCGTGTCATAGAAAGTGTAAGTTAATATCGTTGATATAATTAAGATAAATTATTAAATATATCAATATAATTATTGACATATTCAAGAGTATCATGTACACTCAAGAAGGAGAACACAAAAAACATGACCCGGCCTGTAATCAGTCAATGCCCGCTGTGCGGCGCACGGACCCTGGTCACGGAAGCGAGCTGCCCGGCCTGCGACATTCACATCCGGGGACAGTTCACCTTGAGTCGCTATGACAGCCTTTCCGTGGAACAAGGCCAGTTTCTGGAAACGTTTCTGCGCTGCCGAGGCGTGATCCGCGATGTGGAAGCGGCCCTCGGCATTTCCTACCCAACTGTGCGGGCGAGGCTGGACGGCCTGCTGGGGACGCTGGGACTCGCAGGCGGCGAAGAAACGGTCGCCGAGCAGCCGCCGATGGATACCGCGCAAAAGGCATCGCGCCGCAAAGACATCCTGGCCGCAATCAGCGCAGGCACGATGGATGCGCAGACAGGGCTGGATGCCCTCCAAGATTTATAACCATTGAGTACACAGGCCCACCGACATCACGAGGAGACACGACAAGTGACACAAAACACAGTGCGCGGACAAGGCAGCACAGCCACACAAACAGCAAACGAAGACAACGTGGTCACACGGGCGCAGCAGGGACACCTGACCCTGCTGGACTGGCAGATCGCCAACCCCTTGCAGGAGCAAGGCCGTATGCCCAAAGTGCGGCGGGGCCGGACGCTGGACTGGTACAAAGCAGGCATTATCACGCTGATGGTCAGCGCGGCCCTCGCCGCTGCCGAGCTGCTGACCCACATGGCCGGATAGTCCCCGTCCTCGCACACCCAGAAAGACCACTGCCATGAGCGACGAAAGCATCCTTATTCTCAACATGCTCCGCGAAGGAAAGATCACCGCCGACCAGGCCGACGGCTTGCTGAAAGCCGTCCGGCCCCTCGCGGCGGTTTCTCCCCCGCCGCCTGCCCCCGCGCCGACTCCGCCGCCTGCTCCCGCCCCGGACCCCGTGGCGCTGACCCAGATGCAGAGCAAGCTCGGCGACCTGCAAGGCAAATTGGCCGAGCTGCAGGGCAAGCTGCATGGGGCGCAGGCCGCACGGACCGCGGGACAGGCCGCATCACTACTCGGCAAAGCGTTTGAGCACATGCCCAAGCCCGACTTAGACTACGGCAAGATCAACAAGTCTGTTGATGAAGCCCTGCGCGGATTGTCGTCACTCAAGAATGACGCCCTGCGCACGGCCAAAGTCGCCGCCCGGCAGGCAGGGCAGGATGCTCGCCGTGCCGCCCGCGATGGCCGCCGGGCCGTGGACGACATCACCGCACAGTGGACGACCGGGGAAGGAGAAGCCGCCCGCCGCCCGGTCAACACAGACAGCAAGGCCCAGGCGCAGGACACGATGGACAGCCTCGTGAATTGGGACGGCGCGTCTTCCCTTGTCATCACCAACACCTACGGCCATTTGACGGTCACGGGCCGGGACGACACAAATGCCGAAGCGCGGGGTCAGGTCGCCAAGACCGCTTGGGCGGAGACAGATGCGGATGCCCGCGTCCTGTTGCAGCAAGTGTTTCTGACCAGCCGCGTGGAGGGCGGCAGGTGCCGTATTGAGATCGTCGCCCCCGCTGATGCGCAGGGACGGCTGACCGTGGATGTCGCTTTGTCGGTTCCACGCGGCCTCGCCCTGGAACTGGAAACCACGCACGGCGATCTCGCTTTGGAAGACACAGCGGCGCAGGGCAAAGCGCGCACCGGCAGCGGGCGGCTGACCGTGCGCCGCCCCTACGAATCTTCGCCTGGTGAAGCGTCACTCCAGACCCGTTCCGGCGCGCTGCACATAGACGGGTGGAACGCCCCGCAGACGGCGCTCACGGTGCAAACAGCGAGCGGCGACATGAAGGGCGAGGGCCTGTCGTGCCGCAGCCTGGCATTGTCCAGCCGCAGCGGCGACATTCAATTGCGCCGCGTCCAAACAGTCGGCGCTGCTGAGATAGAAAATATCAGCGGAGACTGCGATGTGGCGGGTGGGTCAGTCGGTGAACGCCTGCAGGTGAAAACTCAAAGCGGCAGCATTCAAGCCGCCGACCTGCGCGCGGCCCAGGTGAGCCTGGAAACGGTGAGCGGACGGGCGCAGGCGCACTCGGTGGCGGGCGCGGTTACCATCAAGACCATCAGCGGGGACATTGCGGGAACAGCGATTGGGGGCGCGGCAGCGTCTGTCGGCACCATCAGCGGCGATGCGCACATCACCTTCGCCGCCCCCTTTTCCGGGTCGCTCGCGGCCACCAGCGTGAGCGGAGACCTTCGCGTGGGCTTGTGGAGCAATTCAGACACGCGCGTGGAGATGAGCACGACCAGCGGCGATCTGCACTGCCGCCTGCCCCTCTCGCAGACAGGCATCTCCGGCGAGCGCATGGTGACGGGCACATTGGGAACTGGGGTCGGCAGCCTGAAGCTGCAATCCGTGTCCGGCGACCTGACCTTGGAAGAGCAGCGCTGACGGCGCAAAAACAGCCGCGCCTTTCTTGACGCCAAGAAAGGCGCGGCTGTTTAACCCGGCATCACACGGTTGCGTCCTGCGACTTTGGCCGCGTACAAAGCCAGGTCTGCCGCGTGCAGCAGGGCATCGGACGTTTCACCATGCCGAGGAAAGACGGCAACCCCCCCGGACAAGGTCATGTGAATGGCCTGATTTTGCGATGTCACAGCCGTTTGCAGCAGAGCCACGCGCCACTCTTCGGCCCGCAGCAGAGCGGTCGCAAGCGGCGTGTCCGGCATGATCACCACAAACTCTTCCCCGCCGTAGCGGCAGGCGAAGTCCCCCAACCGGCTTTTACTGCGCAGCAGCGTGCCGAGGGCAGCCAAAGCCGTGTCTCCGGCTTTGTGGCCGTGCGTGTCGTTGATCGCCTTGAAATGGTCTACGTCCAGCATGACCACGCTGAGGGGGGAACCATCTCGCCCGGCCCGCGCAATCTCGCGGTCCAGCGTGTCGTCCAAGAAACGACGGTTGAACAGGCCTGTCAATGGGTCGCGGATGGCCTGGTCGCGCAGGTCGGCTTGCAGCGTCTCAATCTGAGCAAGCTGGGCATGCAGTCGCTGGTTGGCATCGCGCAGGGCCTCTTCGGCCAATGCGCGCACCGTGATGTCGCGCAGCACGACCAGGGAGCCTGTTGTCCGGCCCTGGCGGTCAATCAGGGGCGATACGCGCACCTCCATGCGCCGCCCGCCCCTATCACGCAGAGGCACTTCCTGGGGCATCACTGCCGCTTCGCGCAAACGCGCGGCAAGATCAGGCCAGCCCGCAAAAGCCTGTTCGTCACTCAGCCCTAAAACCGTCCCGTCTTCCCGGCCAAGCAGTCGGCGCGCGGACGGGTTGATGTCCACGACCCGCCGGTGCATGTCCAGCACCAACACCCCATCAGGCAGCGTTTCAATCAGCGCTTCGCGGGCGACCGGCACCAGAGGCAGCAGGCCGAAGCGGAAGATCGCAAACCCGTAGGCCAGCCCGCTGAATGTCATCAGCAGCGGCGTCGGCTCTAGGCCCGGCAGAGGACTCAGCCCCAGCGTATAGATGATGTTGCCGGCCCACGGCACCGACAGCCCCGTCAAAAGCATCACCGGCTGACGACGGTACAGCGCGGGAAACCGCACCATCGCCCACACCAGCATGATTGACGCGATCAGTGTCACGGTGTAATCGTAGCCGATCACCCCAATCCAGTATGCCGGGCCGTGCGAATACACAAGAAGATTTTGCCCCGCATGGGACTGCGAAAAGCCGGACCAGATCAGGCCGTGCTTTTCATTTGTCCATGCCAGCCCCAATGTGACCAGGGGAACAACGCTGAGCAGGGCCGCGTGCTTCTTGGTCAGCCAGTGGGAATAGTGGTTGTATTCCAGCGCGAACGCCAGAAAAAAGAGGGGCGAGGACACCACGCCGATGTATTCTATTTTGGCGCACAACACTTTGAGGGGCACGCCCACGGCGGCATACTCAAATGCGCTCGCCAGCGACCACAGGCTGACCGAGGCGAGCAGCATCGCCAGCGACGTGCCGCCGGGGATCGCTCGCCGCCGCCACGCCATTGCCGATGAGAAGGCGGAGATTCCCGCCGCCAGCGCGCTGATCGCGGCATACCATGTCAGTACAAAATGCATTTATGTGTGCTTGTTCGTTTCACGCCGCCGCGTTTCCTGCACCGCGCGGCGCGCTCCTTGTTCCTTAACTCTTTGCTGCTGCTGCATAAGGCATGCCAAAGAACACTTCCCTGGGCGGGGTATAATAGCCCCTAATGAACAGCGACATCCCCTCCCCCACTCCCCAAGTGTTTGTGCCCAAGAAAAAAGTGGTCGTGCTCGGCAGCGGGCCGATCCGTATCGGGCAGGGCATTGAGTTTGACTATGCCAGCGTCCATTGCGTCCGTGCCCTGCGCGCGGCGGGCTACAAGGCCATTCTCATCAACAACAACCCGGAAACTGTGTCTACCGACTTTGACATCTCCGACAGGCTCTATTTTGAACCCCTCGCTTCGGAGGATGTGCTCCATGTGATTGCCCGCGAAGCCCCCATTGAAGGCGTGATCGTGCAGTTCGGCGGGCAGACGGCAATCAACCTTGCCAGGCCCCTTTCGGATGCGGGCATTCCCATTTTAGGCTCCAGCGAAAGCAGCATTGACCTGGCTGAAGACCGGGATCGGTTTGAGAGTTTACTGAGGGAGCTGGGCATTCCGAAGCCGCCGGGCCGGGCCGTGCTGTCCGCAGACGCCGCCCTGCAAGTGGCGGGCGAGATTGGCTACCCCGTGCTGGTGCGGCCTTCGTATGTCTTAGGCGGGCGGGCGATGGAGATCGTCTACAACGATGCAGACCTGGGCCGTTACATGGCCGGGGCGCAGGCGGTCGGGGGCGGCGCGCCGATTCTCGTGGATCGCTACATTGTGGGAAAAGAAGCCGAAGTGGACGTGATCGCCGACGGCCAGGGCGGCTGCCTGCTGCCGGGCATCATGGAGCATATTGAACGCGCGGGCGTGCACAGTGGCGACAGCATGGCCGTGTACCCGCCGCAGACCATCGGCCCTGAGACTATCGCGCAGATGGTGGATTATGCGACCCGACTGGCCCTCGCCCTCAGCGTCATCGGCCTGATGAACATCCAATTTGTCATTGACAACGATCAAGCCTATGTGATTGAAGTCAACCCGCGCGCATCCCGCACCGTGCCCTATCTCAGCAAGATCACCGGCATCCCAATGGTGCAGGCGGCGACATGGGCATCGCTGGGCCGGACGCTGGCCGACCAGGGGTATCGGAATGGCCTGCACCCCGACCAGCCCAATATCGCCGTCAAAGCCCCCGTCTTTTCCTTTGCCAAGCTGACCGGCGTGGATGTTAATTTGGGGCCGGAAATGAAAAGCACCGGCGAAGTTCTGGGGATAGACACGGACTTTTCCCGCGCGCTGTATAAAGCGATGCTGGCGAGCGGCCTGCATGTCCCCGCCCTGCCCGGACGCGGCGGCAAGGGTGGCGCCCTGCTGGTCACCCTGGCCGACCCGGACAAAGTGGAAGGCCTGCCGATCATCCGGGACTTCGCCGCGCTGGGCTTTACGCTTTATGCGACCGCAGGCACAGCCGCGTTTTTGCAGGCCCAGGGGCTGGCCGTCACGTCCGTCAAGAAGATCAGCGAAGGCGAGCCGAACCTGCTGCACTTGATCCGCAGCGGCGACGTGAAACTGCTTATCAACACCGTCTCCGCCGATAAAAAGATTGAAAAAGAGGCCGCCTTGATCCGGCGCGCCTCGGTGGAAAGCGCCATTCCGTGCCTCACTTCGCTGGACACGGCCCGCGCCCTGCACACGGCCCTCGCGACCCGGCGGCATGGCGAGCCGTTTCCCGTGATGACCGTGGACAAGTACGTGTCCGCGCGCGTGTAGGGAGGGGATTGCGCAGGCTTTGCCAGGGCGTGGCAAGCGCGTACCAACGACGGAACGATTTCTTCCGTCGTCGGTACGGGCTTACGACGCCGGAGAAACGCCTAGGCAGCGCCTTCGCAAGGCAGGCGGCGCGCGTGCAGGCGGACGCACAGGCCATCGGTCGTCGGCAGGTACTCCACCCGGTCGGTGAACTCGCGCATCAGGGGCAAGCCCCGGCCATGCACGGCTTCCGGGCCGGGCATCGGGGGCGATGTGTCCCAATCGGTCAGGCCCGGCCCGCGGTCAATCACTTCCACCGCCAGATGCTCCTCGGCAGCGCGAAAGGCGGCCACGCTGAACTCGTCGGCTTCGCCCGCAGGCGAGCCGTGCAGCACGGCATTGGTGACCGCTTCGGTCACCGCTGTCAGGAAGCCGTCGCGAGAGGGCCGGTCAAAGCCCAGGGTTTCCATCCAATGCGCCACCGCCTGACGCACATCGGCGGCGTGCCCTGCCCGGCTGGGAAATGTCAGCCGGAACAGGCATTCCTGCTCCGGCGACCAGTCTTCAATAGGGGGTTCCAGTTCCTGCCCCAGCGCAAAGCCATCCCCACCCTCTAAAACATCCCCAGGCACGGCAGGAACCCGCCGCGCGACCAGCATCGCCATGTCGTCATGGGGCCGTCCCTGCGCCCAGTCCAAAGCCAGCTGCTCCAGACTGGCGGTCAGCGCGCCGGCTCCCGCGCCGCTTGGCAGCCGCTCCACGAGGGCGGCCACGCGCTCAATCTCCAAAAGCTCGCGGGTTTGCGGGTTCCGCGCTTCAGTCAAGCCGTCCGTGAACAGGATCAGCGAGTCGCCCCGGTTCAGGCGCGCTTCCTGCTGGCCGTACAGATGCTCGCCGATGCCTAAGATCGGCCCTGTTGACACCAGCAATGCGCTGCCGCCCGCCGCGCGCTTGATCAGCTGGGTTTCATGGCCCGCGCTGGCATAGATCAATCTGCCCCCCGCAGGATCAAAGACGGCGTAAAACAAGGTGACGAAGTGCTCGCCCAGCCCCGATGCCTCGCTGCACAGGATTCGGTTCAGACGGGTCAGGGCGAGACTGGGCGCGGCCACTTCGGCGGCAAAGGCGCGCAGGGAAAACTTCACGGTCGCAGTCACGACGGCTGCGCTCAGCCCCTTGCCGGAAACATCGGCAAGCACCAGGGCCACGCGTCCGTCGGGCAGGGGGAATACGTCATAACAATCCCCGCCGACCTGGGCTTCATTCAGGCCCGTCCGGTACACAGTGGCGAGTTCCAGGTCGGACAAACGGTCGGGGATGTTGGATAAAAACGCGGCTTGCAGCATATCGGCCACGCGATGTTCACGCTCATACAAGTGGGCGTTTTCCAGGGCAGGGCCGAGCAAGCCGCCGACCTGCTTCACCAAGGCGACTTCCGACGGTGTCCATCGCCGTGCCCCGCCGACTTGCTCCGCCACCAAAATCCCGCTCCAGTCGCCCCGCAGGGGCACGGGACAAGCGATCAACGCCGAACTGTTGGCAGTGCCAGCGCTTTGTGAATCCCCTTCCGCCCCGGAGGCCTGCGAGGCCGTATCGGGTACAACAACCGGCTCGGCGCTGGTCCAATGCGCGGCGAGGGCGGGGACAGCCTTGTTCGGCGGCAGGGGATGCTCGCGCACCCCTACGCCCGGCGCGGCGTACTGCTGCGGAGCCACGGAAGTCGTGCCCCCGCTTGCCGGAACCCAGCACCAAAAGCAGCGGCTGGCACTCAAAGCCTCGCCCAATGCCTGCGTTGCAGTCACCAGGATGCGGTCGGCGTCCAGGGAAGCGCGCAGGGTCTGGCCGATGGCGTTCACCACGGCTTCACGCTCGGCGCGCGCCTGGGTGTCAAACAAAAAGCGGGCATTGTCCACAGCGAGCGCAATGCGCATCCCCAGCTGCTCGGCCAAAGCGAGGTCTCGCGCCGTGTGGCAGCGCCCGGAAGCGCCATAAGCAAACGTAATCGCGCCTAACGTCCGGTCACGCGCGACCAGCGGCGCACACAGAAACGAGCGCAGACGGGGCGGGGAAGACAGCCGCGCGAAGTGTGCAGGCACATCCGTCACCAGGGCGGCACGGCCTGTCTGCATCGCCTGCGCCGGGCCAAGAGGCAGCGGGGCATCCAAAGCAAAACAGCGCAGGACTTGTTCGGCTTGTTCGGCATCGGCCTGCTCGTCGCGCGCGAACGCCACCCGGCGGGCCACGCCGTCTTCCATGAGATCAATCAGGCACCAATCGGCGAAAACAGGCACGGCCAGCTGTGCCACCTGCGGCAATGTCTCGGCGTACTGGGGCGATGCAGACAGGACAGCCCCGGCTTCCGCCAGAAGCTTTTGGGCGTCCTGCGCCTGTTTACGCTCCGTCACGTCCACCAAAAACGCCAGGCCCTTGCGATTGGGCGGCTCCAAGAACGACGCGCTCACCAGAAACGCCACCCGGCTGCCGTCCCGGCGGCGCATTTCTTTGCCCCACGGGCTGCATGCCCCTTCCTGCGTCAGTTCGGCGATCTGTTCGTCATCCAGAGGCTGGTATTCGGGCGGGGTGAGCGTGCGCCAGTTGAGCGCCCCTTGCTGAAGCTCGGAGCGCGAATACCCTATCATGGCGAGGAAAGCGTCATTGGCATCCGAAATCGTCCCGTCTACTTCCCAGAACATAATGCCGATAATATTGGAGTCTGCGACACTGCGAAAGCGGGCCTCGCTTTCCTGCCGCGCCGTGTCCGCCTGCCGAAGCTGCGCCTGCGCGCGGTGCAGGCGCCGGACATTTTGCAGCGCCCGCGCCAGGCTCTCCGGGGACACCCTGGCTGTGGGGATCAAGTCCGAGACGCCCGCTTTGACCCACTCCGCCGACAACGCTTCTTCCGCGCCATCCGTCAGCAGCACCAGAGGCGTACTCAGGCCGCGCTGCTTGGCTTCCTGAAGAAAGCCCTTTCCTTCCGCGCTGGCACGGCTGAAGTGGATCAAGGCCGCATCAAACGTTTGCTCCGCCAGGCAGTCCCCGGCTTCCGCAAGCGATGCCGCCTCCTGCCATCGCACCGGCAAGTCCGACTGCTGCAAAGCCACGCGAACCGCCTGCCGTTCGGCGGCATCCTGCCCGGCAATCAGCACATGAAACAAGGCTTCGTTGAAAGAGTTTGGCATAAAGTCCAGCCGCGCCCAGGGCGCATCCGTGCTATTCTACCATAATCCGCACACGCAGCCTGCAAAAATTATGCCGATGTGCCGACAATGAAAAGCAAGAAGGGACAGGGCGCACACGCGCGTCCACAAAGGAAAACGAAATGCAGCAGCATGCCGGGCCGCTGAGCGGGCGATTGATTGTAGTCACAGGCGCATCCAGCGGGGTCGGCTATGCCGCCACCCGCCATTTGGTGCAGCACGAAAATGCCGTTGTCGTCGCGGTCGCCCGGCGTCGCGTGTTCCGCGTGGAAGCCCTTGCCAAAGTGGTCGGGCCCGACCGGCTGTATTCGGTCACCGCGGATATGTCCGAACCCGGCGAGGCCGCCGCGCTGTTTGCGATGGTGCAGGAAAAATGGGGCCGCGTGGACGGGTTTGTCCATGCGGTCAACCGCGCCCTGCGCCTGACCGCTCTGGAAGTCAGCGACACCGAGTTTGATCTGACCATGCAGGTCAACGTCAAAAGCGCGCTGTACGGCGTCCAGGCTGTCGCTCCCCTGTTCCGCGAACAAGGCTATGGTTCCATTGTGATCTACAATCCCACGCCTGAGCGCACGGCCTCGTTTGCCGCTTCGGAAGCCGTTTTCAGCGCGGCTGCCTGCGCTTTAAGCGCCCTGACCGAGGGCTGGGCGCGGCAGCTCGACGGCACCGGGGTGCAGGTGCGCGAAGTGTCCCCCCTGCCGGAAGGTTCGGGCCAGGGGAGTCCCCACGAAGTTTTGCTGGCGGAAGCGCTGAACCTCGGCGGAACCATCCCCGCTTCTTCCCCGCTGCCCACCCCCGGCGCCTCGTTTCCCGTGACCAAATCGTCCGCCGTGGTGCTGTCGGCCCGTGGCGGCCTTTCGCTGACCCAGTTTTAGACGCACTCCCCTCGCGAAACAGCCCTCGCTCCCCGCACCGCCCTCTGCCAGGGTGAGGGCCGCCCTTCGCAAACCTGTTGCTTCGGCTTTCCCACGGCTCCCTGAGCGCGTTGCCCCCGTGTACCAACGACGGAACAAACTGTTCCGTCGTTGGTAAGCCGTTGGCATGCCGGAGCAAACCCCAAGCAGCACTGATGCAAAGCGAAACCCACGCGATTGAACTTTGTCTGCCGGCCTGCGTCCTTGCTGCTGTGAGTGCATCAAACAAGGCACACAATCAAACGCAGGAGGAAAACAATGCAGAAACAAACGCTGGGAATCGCCGCAGCAGTCGCGGCAGGGCTGGCATTGGCGCTGGGGCAGCCGACGCTTGCGAAAGGGGCGCATCCAGGCGGACAGATGGGGAAGATGACCGCCACGCTGGGGCTTTCCGAGGCGCAAAAGGCGCAAATGAAGCCGATACTTCAGAGTGCGCGCGCGCAGGCGAAAGCCGTCAAAGCCGACACATCGCTGTCGCCGGAAGACCGCAAAGGCAAGATGAAAGCCATTCGCCAAAGCGCCATGAGCCAGATCGGGCCGATACTCACGCCGGAGCAAAAGCAGAAGCTGCTGGCGATGCGCCGCCAGCGCAAAGAGGCTTCCGAAGCGGCTCCTGACGTGAAGCCCGCATTTTAGAAACAAACTTGGCGCATGCACAGCGCCCCGGCGGCCATGATTGGCTGCCGGGGCGCTTTTTTTGGGAACAATCGCCGCGCGTGAGCAGTAAAGACCATTATGACACGTTTGCTTTGGAGCGCGGCTCTGGCGCTGGGAACCGCGGCGAGCGGATTGGCCGCGCCCATGCCTGCTTTGCGCGATTTGGAGGGCGTGCTGCGGCGGCCTCTCCCGGCGCCTGCGGGACGGGGCGTGGCGCTGATGTTTATCGCCGACGACTGCCCGATTTCCAACAGCTACGCGCCGGAAATCAATCGTCTGGCGGCGCTTTATGCGAGCCGGGGCGTCACGTTTTATCTGGTCAACACAGACACGCATGTGTCGGCAGAGGAAGTCAAAAAGCATGGGCGGGAGTATGGCCTGACATGCCCCACCCTGCTTGACCCAAGCCATGCGCTCGCCCATTATGCCAAAGCGACGGCGACGCCGGAAGCCGTGGTGTATGCCCCCAGCGGGTCACTGGTGTACCGGGGCCGCATTGATAATCGGTATGTAGACTTCGGCAAGGTGCGTCCGCAGGCGACGACGCATGACTTGCGGGCCGCGCTGGATGCGTTTTTAGCGCATAAGCCCATCCCCCAACGGGAAACAAAAGCGGTTGGGTGCTATATCTGAAGCTCGCGCGGGTAAACTAAATCTTATGAAGTCACGAACTGGAATTGCCGCCACTATTCTGCTGTCTGCTGCCATGCTGGGGGCGGCTCTGGCCCCGCGCCCGGTCGCGCAGGCATTGGCCCCGCCCGCAGCGCCGACGTTTGCGCGGGATGTCGCTCCCATTCTTTATCAGAACTGCGTTTCCTGCCACCGGACGGGGCAGGTGGCTCCGTTTTCGCTGGAAACTTATGCGGATGCCTCCCCCCGCGCCCGGCAGATCGCCGATGTCACCCAAAGCCGCTACATGCCGCCGTGGAAAGCGGCGGCGGGCTACGGCGACTTTCACGGCACACGCCGTTTGAGCGCGGCGCAGATCGCGACATTGAAAGGGTGGGCCGCGCATAACGCGCCGCTGGGGAACACGGCAGACCTGCCGCCCGCCCCGCGCTTTGCTTCGGACTGGCAGATCGGCACGCCGGACTTGATCGTGAAAATGCCCCAGGCGTTCATTGTCCCCGCCGAAGGGCCGGATGTCAACCGGTGTTTTGTGGTTGCGCTGCCCTCAGAAGTGCGCCGGTATGTGACTGCGGTGGAGTTTCGCCCGTCCAATCACCGGGTCGTTCACCATGCAATTTTGTACCTGGATCGCAGCGGGGTCGCCCGCAAAAAAGAAGCCGCGAGCGGCGGCGTGGGCTACCCGTCTTTTGGCGGGCCGGGCTTTCTGCCCAGCGGCATTTTGGGCGCGTGGGTGCCGGGAACGGTTGCAGAGCCGCTGCCCGACGGCATCGCGCGCGTGCTGCCCAAGAACAGCGATTTGGTCATCCAGACGCACTTTCATCCGACCGGCAAAGTGGAAACCGAGCAGTCTGAGGTCGCCATTCACTTTGCCAAAGCGCCGCCCAAGCAGGTAGTGGCGGGAATTATCCAGGCGACACTGGCCCTGGACATTCCCGCGGGCGATGCGCATTATGCCGCACGCGATTCGTTCACCGTGCCGATTGACTGCGAAGCCATCAGTATTCAGCCCCATGCGCATTTGTTGTGCAAAGACATGCGCGTGACCGCAGTCCTGCCCGACGGCAAGCGCAAACCGATGATCTGGATCAAAGACTGGGACTTCAACTGGCAGGGTGCATACCAATACGCCAAGCCTGTCCATCTGCCCAAAGGCACGCGCCTGGACATGACCTACATCTACGACAACTCCGCCGCCAACTTCCGCAACCCCAACACGCCGCCTCGTCGGGTGACGTTCGGCGAGCAGACCGTGGATGAGATGGCCCTGAACGGGATTGAAGTGGTCGCCGACAACGAGGCAGACCTGCCCATTCTGCGTCAGGCGGTCACTACGCACCTGGTGGCGCAGGCGATGCTGGCGCGAGCCGCCCGCGACGATGGGCACCCACCCCGCTAGTCTTAGCCCTCTTCCGCCAGCGGAAGAAAGTGGCGCGCCGCGCAGGGTCAAGGCGACCCTTCTGACGACCGTGGGAAATGGCTTCGTCTGTGCCGGAGGTTTCTTACCCCTGGCTTTGACAGCCGATTGCTGCCGCCACAGGGCAGGTGTTCGCCTGTGCGCCCCCATCTCGCCTACTCCCTCTTCTTTTCATGGGCATGCCCTTGACGGCGAATGGCATGCTTGGAATATGTGATACAATAACCCCGTGAAAGTTTTCCCCCTGCGCCGCTGGTCGGCATCATTCAGCCTGCTGCTTTTGCTGTCGCTGCCCGCGACTGCCGCCACGCCCGGAGCGCACGGCGAAACGCTGGCATCGCTGCTCCTCAAACACCAAAAGGCGAGCATGACCGCTGGGGCGCGGCGCGACACAACTCCGACACAGACAGTGTATTCCCTGCAAGCGGGCGAGATGACCGGGACGCTGACACAGTGGATGGCCCCAAAGAAGAGCCGCGTGGAGATGGTGCTCGGCCCGCTGCGCCAGACCGACGCCGACGACGGCGTGACCGCCTGGCAGCAGGACGCGACCGGCAATGTGCGTATTGTCCGGGGCAGCGAGCGGGCCGAAAGCCGGGCGGCGGAAGGCTTTTCGCTGGACAGCTACGACCCGCTGCGGCAGGGCGCGGGCGGGCATGTGTCTTTGCGGCCCGCGCGCGAGCCTGGCACGAGGAATTACATTTTAGACCTCCGGCCCGCTGTCGGCCCAAGCCAGACCGTCTACCTGGACCCGCAATCGTTTCTGGTGCGCAAACTGGTTGCCAGCAAAGGCGGGCTGGCAGGCACCATCGCGATTGACACCTACACGACTGTGGGCGGGCAGAAGGTTCCCGCCCGCCTTGCCATCACGTATGCCGGGCTGCCCATTGTCGTCAATGCCCAATTGGTGCAGGTCAAGCGCCTGGCCCAGATGGACATGGCCTTGTTCGCGGTGCCGAAAAGCGCTCGTGATTTCGGGTTCCTCAGCGACGCAGGGGCGGGGCCTGCGACCGTGCCGTTCCAAATGGTGGCGGGGGAAATTGTTGTTCCCGTAAAGGTCAACGGACAAGCCCGCCGCTTTGTGCTGGACAGCGGCGCGGGCAGCAGCTTTATCACCGCCAAAGCCGCCCGCGCTCTGGCCCTGGATCTGTCCGGCAGCATTCCCACCCTGGGCTACGGCAAATCCGTTTCGTCTGTTGTGGCCCGCCACGCACGTCTGGAAGTGCCGGGCGGGGTTTGGATGGACGGCCAAAGCTTATATGTGCTCAATGACCCTCAGCTCGCGCAGATGCTGGCGGCGCACGGCGGCATTGACGGCGGCATCGGCTACGACCTGCTGGCCCGCTTCACGGTGACCGTGGATTACGCGCGCAAGACCCTGACGTTCCGCCTTCCCGACCCGCACAGCGCCGTGCCTCCCGGCGCAACAGGGCTGGCTTTGTCCCTACCAAACCATGTGCCGACAATCATGGCGACACTGGGCGACAAGCACCAGGGGCGCTTCCTGGTGGATACAGGCGACAGCGGCAGCGTGCATTTGTATGCGCACTTCGCACGGGCTGCGGGCTTGTCCGGGGATGCAGGCAGTGGGCTGACGCAGACAGGGATCGGGATTGGCGGGGCTGTGATGGAACAGTCTCTTACCGGGCAGACCCTGACCCTGGGCCGGACACGCTTAAACAACATCCCGGTCGCGGTGGGGCATGGGCCAGGCATGTCTGAGGTGTCACTGCTTGCAGGCGGCATCGGCAACAGCGTGTGGAACAAATTCCGCCTGACGTTTGACTATTCCGGTCAGCGCCTTCTGCTGGAGCCTGCTGGGGTGGATACTCCTGCGGGGCAGCCTGCCACTCCGCCTGCCGCCGGCCCGACCGGCACACCGTCCCCCACGGAAGCCCCTCTCGCACCGGCGATTGGCCCCGCGCCGCCCTCGGCAAGCGAGCAAGGCGTGGGCACGACTGTGTCCCCGCTCGCCCGTATCATCGGCGAGCCTCTTTTGCTGTTCTACGCGGGCCATGCACAAATCACCCCTTCTGCTTTCCGCGCTGCTGCGACACCTGCTGCTGCGACACCTGCTGCTACGACACTTGCCACTGCGACGGATGCCGCCACGCGCGCCGTGCTGGCGCGGCATCTTGCGGCTCTGGGCGGCGCGAAAGCCGTTGCCGCCATCACCACCATCCGCGAAACACAGACCGTAGAAACCGGCGGCATCAAAGGCACGGTCGTGACTGTTTATGCCGCTCCCGACAAAGAATACGACCACAGCCAATTGGGAAACGGCATGGTGGATACGAGCGAAGGCTTTGACGGCAAAACAGCCTGGCGGCGCGACACCAACGGCAATGTCCGTCCATTAGGCGGCGATGAGATACGCGAATTGAAGCTGCAGCTTTATATTGACACCAATTCGTATGTCATGCCGCAGTTCGGCATCCCCGGCAGGGTTTTGCTGCGTCCGCAGCGCGAAGACAAAACTGGCAATTATGTTCTGGACGTTCTGCCCGAAGGCGGCAAGCCCAGCACGCTTTATCTTGACCCCCGCTCGTTTCTGATTGTCAAAGAGCAGCATTTAGATGACAACGTGCTTGTCATCACCACGTTCTCCGACTACCGGCGCGTGGATGGCGTCGCGTATCCCTTCAAGCAGCGCACGACCAACGGCACCGCGCGTTATGATATTCTGGGCCAGATCACCAAGATTGAGAACAACGTCGCCGTGCCGAATTCTCTGTTTTCGCCGCCGTCGACCGAAGCCGGCAAGACGCAGTTTCTCCAGCCGGGCGCGACTTCGGCGACTATCCCCTTTGACATAGACAATGGGGAAATCAGTCTCCCGGTGCGTATCAACGGCACCAGCGCACGCGTCTTTCTGGACAGCGGGGCGAGTGGGCTGGCGTTGTCCGCGAAGATGGCGGATGCGCTCAAGCTGAAACAGCAGGGTGTCCTGGAAGCGCGCGGCTATGGCGGCTCCACCGACCTGCACCCGGTGCGCATCGGGACATTTGATATTCCCGGCGCGGTGCGCCTGTCCGCCCTGGCCGCCGTTTCCCTGGCCCTGCCCGATGGCTTTGACCGGAGCCTGGGAGAGCCGCTGGCCGGCTTTATCGGCTATGACCTTTTGTCCCGGTTTGTGGTGCGTATTGATTATCATGCGCGCAATCTGACCCTGACTGCGCCCAGCGCGTTCCAGCCGACGGCTGCCGACGGCCAGGCCGTGCCGCTCAATTTGGACAACGACATCCCCAGCATCACGGCGCAATTTGACACGCTGCCGCCCGCGCAGTTTCTCCTGGACACGGGGGACGTGAGCGCCCTGCGCCTTTATGGGCCGTATGTCACCCAGCACAAGCTCAGCACGAAATACCCCAAGCAGATCGCATCGGCGGGCGGCGGCATCGGCGGCGAGTCGCGCTCGCTGCTGACGCGCACACGGTCGCTGACAATCGCGGGCACGACCTTGCACGGCCTGCCCACTGAGTTTTCCCTGGATGCCAAAGGCGGGGCGTCACAGGTGCTGGCCGGGTCATTCGGCTCGCAGGTTTTGTCGCACTTTGTGGTGACTTTTGACTACCCGCATGGGCGCGTGTTTTTTGCGCCCACCGCCAATGCGAGCCAGCCGTTTGACACGCGCACGTTTGGCATGATTATTGCACAGCAAAACGACAACGCAGGCCGGCCGCACATGTTTGTCGTCAATGTGGATGCCGACTCGCCCGCCGCGCGGGCGGGCGTGACCGTCTACGACCAGATACTTGCCGTGGACGGTCAGCCTGCCGCGAATCTGGGCCTGGCCGAAGTGCGCCACATTCTTTCTGCCGCGAACAGCGATGTTTCGCACACGCTGGACCTGCTGTCCCCGGTGCGCGTGCAGCGCACTGTCACCGTGTCTTTGTATGATCCTCTCTCGTGAGGGCGACCCGCCCGTTTGTCTTTGCTCTCCCTGTTTGTCTTTGCTCTCCCTGAGTGAAAGGAACCCTTCTTCTTGAAACGCTCGTCTTTCCTGCGCGGCGCGACTATGAGTTTGGCGATTGGCGCGCTCCTTTTGTTCCCCTTCTCTTCCCACGCCGATGACCACCAATCGCTTTCTTTGCCCGAACTCTTGCAGCGCCATGTGCAGGCGTTGGGCGGTACGGCGGCTCTTGCCGTTCCCGCCAAAACGCAGAAGACGGTCGGCCTGGTAAAACAAGGCGGCCTGGAAGGCACATATGTCACTCTGTCGCAAGGATTGTCCCGGAACTGGACAGAGCAGAAGATTGGCATCAGCGATGACATCTCGGCCTCCGACGGCAAAACGTTCTGGATACGCGACACTAATGGCACGGTTCGCCTGATGGCGGAAGGCGAGATCAAAGCGGAACGCTTGTCGGAGTATGTCGGCACGTTCTCCTATGCCCTGCCCGGCAGGCTGACCGGCAAAGTCACGCTGAGGCCCGATACCGAGCGCAAGACCGGCGATTATATCTTGGACGTTGTGCCCGATGACGGCAAGCCCGCCGCGCTGTACATCAACCCCCAGACCTTTCTGCTGGACAAAGAAGCACATCTGTCCGATGATCTCACCATCACGACCACCTATCGCGATTACCGGCCCCTGGCAGGCGTGATGACCGCCGCCACCCTGCGCACCTCCAACGGCGACCGGCACGACGACACCATCACCACCATCACCTCGGTTGCGGACACCGATGATGCCGCCGCGAGCTTGTTTGCCCTGCCCCCCGTGACGAAGAACTACACCTGGCTTTCTCCCGGCAAAACATCCGCGCTGATTCCTTTTGATGATTATGACCAAAGCATCAACTTGTATGTCGGCATCAACGGCGAACCGGCCAACATTGTCCTGGATAGCGGCGACAGCGGCATGGATTTGTCCAAACAAGCCGCCGACTACCTGAAACTCAAGTATACGGGACGCTTCAGGGCACGTGGCTACGGCGGTTCCGCAGACATCCTGCCGGTCAAGTTGGAGACGTTTGAACTGCCGGAAGCGCTGTCGTTTACGGGTCTTGCAGCCACAGCCATCAGCCTGCCGGACGGCTTTGACTACGGAGCGGCCACGCCTAGCGTCGGCTTTGTCGGCTATCCGCTGCTGGCACGATTTGTCGTCAAGATTGATTATGAAGGCCAGGCCCTGACTTTGCACGACCCGGACACGTGGACGCCTGCCCCCGCCGACGGCACGCCGCTGCCGATGGAACTGGATGACAATGTTCCGAGCGTCTTGGCGTCCTTTGATGGCCTGCCCCCGGCCCGCTTTTTGCTGGACACGGGCGATGCCGCTTCGCCGGTCAAATTGTATGGGCCGTATGCCGCGCGGAACAACATTGCTGCCCGCTACCCAAAAAGCATGGACGTGTTCGGCATGGGGATCGGCGGCGAGTCCCGCGCCCGGCGGGTGCGCGCCCATAGCCTGTCAGTCGCAGGCATTACCCTGCACAACGTCCCCACCGACTTTTCCCTGGACAAGAAAGGCGGCCAGTCCAAGTATCTGGCCGGGGCGTTTGGGCACGAATTGCTGTCGCATTTCACGGTCACCTTTGACTACCCGCACAAGCGCGTCTTTTTTGCTCCCAGCGCGGACACCAAAAAGCCGTTTGACAGCCGCACGTTCGGCATCTATGTCCTCACTCACCCCGATGACATCGGCAAAGCCAGGCGGCGCATCCAGGTCGTCTACACCGACCCGCATTCTCATGCTCAGCGGGACGGTGTCCTGCCCGGCTCAGAGATATTGCAGGTGGACGGGCAGTCTGCGATTGATATGGGCATCGGCAATGTCCGGCGCTTGCTGTCGCCGCGCGGCGGCAAAGACACCCACGACCTGCTGATTATCGGCCCAGATGGCGGCACGGGCCATGTCAAGGTCACCATGTACGACCCTCTGCCGCCTTTAAGCGCCAAGTGACACACTCTTTAGTGCGCGCATTTCCGAGACGACAAAGCGAGCAGCGACACTGCTTTGCCGCACACCTTACTACTTTGCCGCACACTTTTGGGGATTATATCCGGGCTGCGAGGGCGTTCCCACGACTGATCCACGGCGTACCGACGACGGAAGAAACTGTTCCGTCGTTGGTACGCGCTGAATAATCCGTAGAAACGGCCACAACACGCCGAGGGGACACGCGGGAAATATCGCCTTTTGTTATGCTGCACATTCAAGATTTAACCAAACACTACGGCGATTTTGTGGCTGTTGAGGGGCTGACATTGGATGTTCAGGGGGGCGAGATTGTCGGGCTGCTCGGCCCGAATGGGGCGGGCAAGACGACCACAATCGGCTGCCTGACGACCCTGCTCCAGCCGACGGCGGGGACATTGACTTTGGGCGGGCATGACGTGGTGCTCAGCCCTGAAGCCGCCAAGCGCGAGATGGGCTATGTGCCGGAAGCGCCCAATCCCTATGAGATGCTGACGGTCTGGGAGCATCTGCGCTTTGTCTGCGGGGCATTCGGCTTTCCAGAGCGCATGGGGGACGCGGACGCGCTGCTGCATCGCCTGGACTTGTGGGATAAGCGCGGGGATTTGGCATCGAGTCTCAGCAAGGGGCTGAAGCAAAAGCTGGCTTGTGCGTGCGCGTTTATCCATCAGCCGCGCTTTTTGTGCTTTGATGAACCCTTGATTGGGATTGACCCCAAAGGCGCGCGCGAGCTGAAAGACATGCTGCGGGAGCGGCGCGATGACGGGGTGGCCGTGCTGGTGTCCACGCACCAATTGGACACGGCGGAGCGATTGTGCGACCGGGTGATTATCCTCAACAAAGGCAGGGTGGTCGCGCAGGGCACGATGGCCGAATTGCACGCGCAGATGGCAATGGGCGAAGGCACGACTTTGGAAGAGATGTTTCTGCGCCTGACCGAAGGCGGGGGCTAGGGCTATGCTGACCCTGCTGCGCTTATCCGGGTGGCAGATTGCCAATGCGGTGCGGCATGCGCTGCGCGACCCGCGCCGCTGGGTTCCCGCGCTGCTGGTCGGCGTGTTCTTTTTGTTTCAGATGCGCTCGCTGCTCATCAGCGGCGTGCCGCTGCCGCCGGAGTTTGTGACGACCCTGCGGGCGCATCTGGGCACGGTGCGCGCGTGCGTGTTTCTCGTTCTGTGCCTGACCGCCCTGTCGTACATCAACCAGGGACTGACCGGGGGCGTGCTGTCGTTTTCGCCGCCGGACACAGCGTTTCTGTTCCCCTCGCCTGTTGGACGAAAGGCGATATTGCTGGCAAAGCTGCCGTCGGCGCTGGGGCCGATGCTGCTGACATTGGCGGGGGAAGCGTGGGCCTTTCGCGCCTTTGTCTGGCTGCCGCTGGGCGGGGAAACAGGGGCGCACGCGGCGGGATGGAGGGCGGCTGCGGCGGCGGCGTTGTGCGTGGGCGGGTGGCTGAACATCGCGGTCGCGATAGAACTCATTTTCGGCATTGGCGCTTATGCGCGCTGGCAGAAGATACTCAATGGCGGCGTATTCCTGCTGGTGGGCCTGATCGCCTTTCTGGGCTGGAAGCATGGGTTGACTGGCCTGGCGGCTATCACGGCAAGCGGGCCGCTGACCTGGCTGTTTGGGCCGTGCTACGCGGCGGCGCAGGTGGTGATGGCTCCGCTGGTCGGGGCAAGCGCTGCTCTGTGGACATGGCCCTTCCTGGCAGCATGGTACGGCCTCACCCTCGCTCTACTCTTTGCGCGCAGGGACAACTACTACGAGGCCGCCGCGCGGGGCACGGCCTTGCTGCAAAAGCGTCGCGCGGCACAGCGCGCAGGCCGGATGTTTGGGACGGGCGCGGACAAAGGCGGGCAGACACGCACAACGGGCAAGCCGTACAGCCTGCCGCCGTTTGGAACGGGCGCCCTAGCCTTGCTGTGGGCGCACCTGACGGCGGCGGCCAAGCGTCCGCTGCCCAATTTTGCCCTGCCGCTTGCCGGAGGGATGGTCGCGGCCGCCGCGTGCGTCTGGGCCGCCCATGCCGCCGCACCCGGTGCACCCGGCATAGACCCGGACGATGCCCTGTCGGTGTCTCAACTGGTGCGGATGATTGTCGGCGTGTATTTGTATGCGTTTGTCTTTACCGTCGGCCTGAGCCACTATCAGCGCAGCCTGCTGCGGCAGACACTGATGCGTCCCCTGCCCCTGCCCGCGTGGCAGGTCGTGGCAGGCGAAACCGGTGCGCGGGCGGCATTGGGCAGCCTGCCCGCCTGGACACTGGCGTTGGGCCTGGCCGTGCTGCACCCCAAAGGCTGGGCGCTGCTGATGCTGCCGCTCATTGTCACCCTGCCCGTGTTTATTTGCTGTCTGAACTTGATCCTGATGCGCGTCGCGCTGTGGTATCCTAACACGGCTGACCGCGTGCAGATGTTTACGGCCTCCCTGGTGCAGTTTTTGCTGCTGGGGCCACTGCTGCTGCTGCTGTCCGGGCTGCAATCCTTTCCCGACGTTCTTGCCTCCCACAAGGTCATTTCTCCTGCCGCTGCCGCCTGGCTTTCGCCGTTGTGCTTGCTGGTTGGATGCGTGGCGAGTGCGGGAATGCTGCTGCGGTGGGATGTCGCGAGCTATGCGCGCTTTGAGCCGACCGAGGGAACCAAGCGACGTGCAACTTCTCGTGCCCGAACCGTGTCTAATCTGCAAGCCATGATTAAAAAAAGAGTTCGCACAATTCTCGTCACCGTCATCGTTCTGCTGGCCGTCTTGTTCGCCGGGGCGCGCGTAGAAAAGAACCTGCACAAGCCGCCTGTCCCGCCGCGCACCGTCGCAGCGCGTCTAGGCGACATGCAGGTGTCGGTTTCGGAAAGCGGCACGGTGCAGCCTGTGGACAAAGTAGACGTGAAAAGCAAAGTGGGCGGACGGCTGCTGTCTGTGCCGATTATGGAAGGGCAGCGCGTCACGCAGGGCCAATTAATCGCCACGGTAGACCGTTCGCAGATAGACCCGCAGATCGCCGGTCTGCGCGCCCAATTGGCGCAGGCGCAGGCGCGGCTTCAGCAGAGCATCGCCGCCTACAACCTGCAAGTCGCCCAAAGCCGCATGGCGGTCGCGCAGGCTCGTGCCGGCCTGCGCACATCGCAAACGCATTTGGGCGTGGTCGCCGCGCCGGCCCGCGCCCAGGATTTGTCCCAGCAGCAGCAGGCTGTCACCCGCGCCCGGATCGCGCTTGATGATGCCCAGCGCACGCGAACGCGCCGCCTGGCCCTGCTCGCCAAAGGCTTCGTCTCGCAGTCCGACGCCGACGCCACGCAGGTCGCCGTGGACACCGCCGCCAGCACGCTGGCTTCGGCCCAGCAGCAGCTCGCCCTGCTGCAAGCCGGAGCGCGTCCGGTCGATGTCACCGACGCCCGCGCCCAGGTGGAAAGCGCCCGCGTGGCAGTGCAGACGGCGCAGGCGAACCAGGGCCAGAACGCTGTCGCCCTGTCCGCTATCGCCCAATCTAAAGCGGCCATCGCGCAGACGCAGAACGATCTGGCTCAATTGGAGGTGAAGCTTGGCGACACTCGTATTATCGCCCCAGCCAATGGCATTGTTCTCAAGAGGTACCGGCAGGTCGGCGAGATAGTCCAGGACGCCACCACGGGCTTTTCGGATACGCAGTCCCTGGTCGCGACACTGGGCAGCAAGCTGGAAGTGCGGGTCGGCATCAACGAAGTGGACATTCCCAAAGTGCGCGTCGGCCTGCCGGTCGTGCTCCATGTGGATGCCCTGCCCAATGTTTCTTTCGCGGGCCACGTCACCGAAATCGCCCCCGCATCCTCCAACGCCTTTGCCGACGCCAGCGCGGGCGGCAGCAGCGCGTCCAGCGGCATCGCCAAGTTCTTGGTCAAAGTCGGGCTGGACAAGGACGACACGCGCCTGCGCCCCGGTATGACGACGGACGTGCAGATTATCAGCGCCCGCCATGCGCATGTTGTCCTCGCCCCCCTAGAGGCAATCTCCGGCACGGGCAAGACTGTCCAAGTGTCTGTGCTGTCCGCCCGCAGCGTCAAACAGCCCCGCACTCTCACGCTCGGCCTGCGCAACGACACCGATGTGGAAGTGACGCACGGTTTGAAGCCCGGCGACAAGGTGCTTATTCCGCCCATTGATGCCACCGGGCGGCGCAAAATCAGCATCAACGGCGGCTAAGACAAACTTCTCTCCGCCACAGAGCAAAAAGGAGGCAAAATGAAGAGCCGAATTATGTACATGGAGTATAAAGGAGACGGCTTGATTGGCCTGGCCCGCATTGGGCGCGTCACGTTCTCCAAAACCGGCAAGACAATCTACTACCAAGGCAAGCGTTTCCAGAGTCTTAAAGGCAATGGCTTCAAGTCCAACTACATTGAGATCGGCAGCGGCAAAGAATACTGGATTTCCGGCTGTCATAAAGACGGCTCGGATCGGAATTACGGCGAGCGCGTTCCGATTGAGATTGACGACGATGTACGGGACGAGTATTGGGAGCAAATTCGCGGCCTGCCCGACAAGAAAGCGCAGAAGGGCATTTGGCTTGCCGCGTAGTTTTGCAAAGCATTCGGCGCGAAGCAATGGCTTCTTGTGCCTGTTGATGCCACTAGGCGGCGCAAGATCAGCATTAACGGGGATTAATTAGTAATCGCCCGCACAATTAACAGAAAGCGAGACTGAAATGCTGCATTACTGGCTGCACCTTTGGCAAATCGCGGGCTTTTATGTTGGCATATGCGGCGTTGTGTTCTTTTTGCCGGATGCTACTAGGGCGATGCTGAAAAAACAATTCCCGAAGGCGGCAGGGTTCTATTTGTTATGCGCTTTGCTTTGGGGCTTTGGCGTCGGCCCTCGGCTCATTTCATGGCTGGCATTGCTGGGACTGGCGGCATTTGATGCGGGGCTGAAAGTTTACATGCAGCGGGGCGAAAAGAAGAAAAACCAATCTGCGTGAGGAAACAAGAGGATGGCAAGTCTTAAACCACAGGAAGCCTATCCAGAGACGTTTGTAGAGCAAACAGTGACCTATATCTTGGAAGCGGGCGGCAAACTGATTGTTGTTGAGAATGTGCCTGCGCGCGTTTCACCGGAAACCGGCGAGCAGGTGTTTTCGCCGGAAACTGTGGCGCGTCTTCAGCAGACAGCGTGGGGAAACCGGGCGCCGACAAAGGTGCTGGAAACGCCGGTCTTTGAGTTTGCGGCCTGAAGGATGCACAAATGAAGATTATTATCCCCGGCGGCAGCGGGCAGGTGGGAGCACTCCTCGCGCGTGCCTTTCATCAGGACGGGCACGACATCGTGGTTCTCAGCCGCAGGGCGCATGCCGCGCCGTGGCGCGTTGTTCTTTGGGATGCCAAAACACTGGGCGGCTGGGCAAGCGAGATTGACGGCGCGGATGCCGTCGTAAATCTGGCGGGGCGCAGCGTCAATTGCCGCTACAATGCCGAAAACCGGCGGCTGATTAAAGCGTCGCGCGTCAACTCTGTGCGCGCCGTCGGCGAAGCCATCGCGCAGGCCAAGAACCCGCCTAAAACCTGGCTGCAATCGTCTACCGCCACCATTTATGCCCATCGTTATGACGCGGCGAATGATGAAATCACGGGCATCTTGGGCGGAAACGAGCCAGATGTGCCGGAAACGTGGCGGTTCAGCATTGATGTCGCGCGGGCATGGGAACAGGCCGTGGACACCGTGCAAACTCCGCACACGCGCAAGGTGAAACTGCGGACGGCGATTACCATGAGCGCCGATGCAGGCGGCGTGTTTGACGTTCTGCTCGGCTTGGTGCGGCATGGATTGGGCGGAACTGAGGGAAACGGTCGTCAGTTTGTCTCGTGGATACACGGCCAGGACTTTGTGCGCGCTGTTCTTTGGATATTGGAGCACCCAGAGCTGGACGGCGCGGTTAATCTTGCCGCGCCCTGCCCGCTGCCCAACGCGGACTTTATGCAAACTCTGCGCAATGCCTGGGGAACGCGCATCGGTTTGCCTGCGGCTGAGTGGATGCTGGAAGTGGGCACGTTTTTGATGAAGTCGGAAACGGAGTTGGTGCTGAAAAGCCGCCGCGTTGTGCCCACCCGGCTGCTGAATAGCGGGTTTGCGTTCCACTTTCCCCAATGGGCGGATGCAGCGGGTGATTTATGCGCGCAGTGGCGTCAAAGTCACTCGCTCAGCAAGTGAAGAACTGCCGAGGTCTGGCTGAAATGGAGGCATCTCTTGCTGCTGACTGCGTCTCAATTTGACGTATGCTATACTAGACATAATACACCTGGAAGGGAGATGAAACCGTGGGATGAAATACTGTCGATAAACGCGACCACAGAAGATGCGGCGCAGATTCAACTTGCAATCGCGCGTGTTTGGCGGAAGCTGCTGATATTTGGGAGCAGATGGGCCGTGACCAAATGGAGATCGACCGGTCACGGATGCGAACGTGCGCCTTGCTGGTCGAGTCAAAGGCTGCACTTAGCCCTGCGGGCCGAAAGGCTGTCTAAGAAATGCGCGGACGGATGGACAGCCGCACGGCAGAAGAGTAGACAGAAAGCGAAATTATGGCCTTTATTGAGGCGGTGCGGGTCGCTTTGGAGAGTTTGTGGGCGAATAAGCTCCGGGCCATGCTCACTATGCTCGGCGTCATTATCGGCGTCTTCAGCGTGCTGATTATGATTGCGCTGGTGCAGGGATTGCAGCAGAAGTTTGTCTCGCAATTTGCGGGCAATGGGGCCAATCTGGTAATTGCGTTTTATGCGCCCCGGCCCGACAGCACGGCACGCGGCGGCTTTTCCGGCATGACCCTCGCCGATACCAATGCTGTTCGGGCGCAATGCCTCCTTGTCAACGCCGTCAGTGCCGAAGCCGACACGCAGGTGGTCGCGCAGGCCGGGAAGTCCACCAAAAGCGCGCAATTGTGCGGCGTTTTGAGCGATTACGCGAGCGCTGCGGCGCTGACTTTGACCCAAGGCCGCTTTTTGAGCGACGCCGACGAAAGCACGTATGGCAAAGCGTGTGTTTTGGGGGCGAAAGTCAAGCAAGACTTGTTCGGGGCTGGCGATGCTGTCGGCAAACCCATCTTGTGCAGCCAGAACGGAACCACGGTTTCCATGATTGTCGTGGGCGTGCTGGCCGAAAAAGACCGCAATTTCAGCGATGCCAACAATTCTTTGTATGCGTCCCTGGGTACGGTGCAGAAACGCTTCACGGGCAATGATCATATCGACTCGTTCAGCACCCGCGCGAGCAGCATTTTGGAGGTGGACGCAGCGGCAGACCAGGTCTGGGCTGTCTTGAAGCAGCGCCACCCGCTCAACATCAAAGATTTTGTCGTGGATACGCAGGAAAGCGCCATCAAGCAAGTCACCGGCTTCCTGACTATTCTGCAATTGGTGCTGGGCGGCATTGCGGGCCTGGCTTTGCTGACCGGCGGCATCGGGATTATGAATATCATGCTGGTGTCCGTCACCGAACGCACGCGGGAGATTGGCATCCGCAAAGCAGTCGGCGCAACGCGCGGCGTAATTTTGCTGCAATTCGTGATTGAGGCAATGGTAGTCTCAGGTTTGGGCGGACTGCTTGGGATTTTAGGCGGGTTTGGCGTGAGCAGCCTGGTCAATAGCGTGCAAAAAGGCATCACTATGTTCATCCCCGGCTGGGCAATCGGGCTTGGCTTTGGATTTGCGGTCAGCGTCGGTTTGTTTTTCGGCATCTACCCAGCGTTCCGGGCAGCGAAATTGGACCCAATCACCGCGCTTCGCTATGAATGAACTACGTCGCAGCAAGCTGCGAGGTATCAGAACGATTGCGGCGGTAAGCCGCCGCAGGGAAGTGGCCGCTTAGACGGCCACTGGAGTTAGACAAACAAGGGTACGGAGCAAGCTCCGAGGTATTGACATCCTGCATAGGAATAAAATCGCCAGGAACTTTGTTGTTTTTGGCGAGAACTTCATACAGAAAGCTAGTTATGAACACACGACGCGCAGCAATCGGCGCATTGACGGCGCTGTTTTTTGCAGTTTCCACGGCACCGGCAGTATGGGCGCGAGTTGTGACGCCTGCCCCGGCGAGCAAGGCGATGACGGCAAAACATAAGCCGTTGGTCAAGCCGGGCGGAGGGCTGGGCGATGGGATTACCGCCGATAAAGTGCGGCATATCTTAATCATCGACCGGCGCTTTGACCCATCAAACATCAAAGTGGTGAGCAGCAGCGGCACAGTCGCCTTGAACGGCACGGTTGCAAACACAGCAGCGCGGGCGTTCGCACAGTCCGATGCGCAAAAAGCGCCTGGCGTCAGGCGCGTCATCAACCGATTGAAAGTCGCGCCATAAGGGGATAAAGCGTTATTATGCCTTACACCCTCAACGGCGCGAGTGCCGACATTGACGAAGAACCAGACAACCGCGACGGCATTGTTTATGTGCCGTTCGCTAAAGTAACCCGCGCCCTGGGTGGAACTGTCTCATGGGACAACGACGCCAAAGCCGCGCAAGGGACTATCGGCCAGTGGACAGCCAATTTCACCGAGGCGAGCGATAGCGCCGACGTGAATGGAACACATGTGACGTTCAGCGCGCCCGCTTTTGTGGACAACGACGAGCTGTATGTGCCCGCCGATTTCTTTCAAGCCGCCTATGGATACAAAGTGACAGCAAACGGCACCGATGTTACCATCGCCGTGTGAGCAGTTTCTCTGTGGAATAAAACAGCCTCCCCAAAAGGGGAGGCTGTTTTGCTGTGCGGGTTTGTGAAGTTTGGCTTATTTACCGATGCCGCGCAGAGTTCCGGGGGGCATAAAACCCCCGGCAAGCGACGAAGCCACGTCCTTCGGACACAAGAAAGAGCACTGTCACCAAGTCTTACGCCCGTGAGGGCTTGGTCTCATCTTTGCCGGGGGGGTTATACCCCCGGTTTGTGCATGACATCGTTTATTCAGCGCCAACAATCAAGTCACTTCAGCACCAACAATCAGGTCACGAAGACGCTGGACGTTGACCGCGTGCATTGTTTCGCTGTCCGGCGTTTCCACAATGACGAGAATGCCCGACAAGCGGGGGTCATTCACAAGCATTCGGAAGGTTTCCAGGCCGATCTCGCCGTCTCCAATATGCTCGTGCCGGTCCAGATGGCTGCCCAGCGTCCCTTTGCTGTCGTTGGCGTGGACAACTTGCAGGTGCGCGAGGCCGATAATCTCGTCAAACTGCGCCATTGTTTCTTGATAGCCTTGCGGGGTGCGAATGTCGTAGCCCGCAACAAAAACATGGCAGGTATCTAGACAAACAGCCAGGCGCTCAGGGCTGCGAACGCCATTTAAGATGCGCGCAATGTGAGAAAAATGGCCGCCCAGATAAGTTCCCTGACCTGCTGTGGTTTCAATCGCGATGCGCACATTGGCCCCTGCCGTTTCGGCGTGAACAATATCCAGGCTTTGGATAATCCGAGCAATGCCTTCGTCTTCCCCAGCGCCCAAATGCGCGCCGGGATGGGACACCAGAAAGTCAATACCCAGCATCTCAGCGCGTGTTATCTCGGCCATGAACGCCGCGCGTGATTTTTCCAGCACTTCACTGGAAGGCGCGGCGGCAAGATTGATGAGATACGAGTCGTGGGCGACTGTTTTGGCTATCCGAGTATCTGCTTTAGCGGAAACAAAGGCGGCAATTGCCTCTTCTTTGAGCGGAGACGCGTGCCACTGGCGCGGGCTTGCGGTAAAAAGCTGAACGGCGTCGCATCCGATAGTCTTGCCGCCGGTAAGTGCGAACGCAGGGCCGCCCGCCGTGGGCATATGCGCGCCCAGCAGAGGCATTTTCGCAGTTTGGGTCACGCGCTAGTCGCCCTTCTGCTGAATGGGGGAAAGACCTTTGCTCATGTCCAGCATTCTTTGTACGGGACGCAGGGCGCGCAGGCGAGTTTGCTCGTCCATGACAATCTCCGGCATTCGGTCGCGCATGGCGAGATACAATTTTTCCAATGTATTCAGACGCATATAGGGGCACGAGGCGCAGTCACAGCCGGAGTTTGGCGGCGAGCAGAGAAACTCGGCATCCGGCCTTGCTTTTCGCATTTGATGGAGAATGCCGACTTCGGTTGCCACAATAAACTGGGTCTGCTCGGTGTGAGTCTGCACGTATTTGAGCAGCGCCAGCGTGGAACCGATAAAGTTCGCCTGGCCCAGCACGCTTTCCTCGCATTCAGGATGAGCAATCAGCGCCGCTTGTGGGTACGCAGTGCGCATTTGAGTGAGCTTACGTGCATTGAACTGCTCATGCACAATGCAAAAGCCGGGCCACAGCACCATTTCTCTGCCTGTCTGCGCTTCTACCCATTTGCCTAAGTGACGGTCGGGACCAAACACAATGGGAACATCAGGAGGCAATTGCCGCACAATATCTACGGCATTGGACGAGGTGACGATAATATCGGACAGCGCTTTTACGGCAGCCGAGGAATTGATATAATTAATTACTGTGTGACCGGGATAGTCGCGAAGCCATTCGGAATAGAGATCGGCGGGGCAGCGGTCGGCAAGTGAGCAGCCTGCGTCCAGGTCGGGCAGCAAGACCAGCTTGTCGGGGTTCAAGATTTTGGCCGTTTCCGCCATAAAGTGAACGCCGCAGAACACAATCACATCTGCGTCGGTCTTGGCGGCGGCCTGCGCAAGAGCAAGGCTGTCGCCAACATGGTCAGCGAGGTCTTGAATGTCGGCATCCTGGTAGTAATGAGCCAAGATGGTCGCGTTCATCTCGCTTTTGAGGCGCTTGATTTCGGCTTCCAGGTCAAGAGCGGGGTTGATTGTCCGAAGGCGTGTGGACAGGTCTGCTTCCTGGCCTAAGCTTTCGGACGATGGATTAAGAGGGGTGTGAGCAAGAGTGAGCGGCTGCATAGTGTCTCAATTATACCCGGCGTGGTTTGTGTATGGAAGCCAAATGCATGAAACGGGGGTGTCCAATTTCGCTCGGTTTGGCAGTGCCGGTGTCCCGTGATTTGGCAGCGCCGGTGTTCGCAGGATTGAGGCCGCTTCCAAAAGCTTTCGGAGGCGTTTCCACGGCGTACCAAGCCATAACCGACGACGGAAGAAAACGTTCCGTCGTCGGTATGCGCTTGAAACGCCGGGGGAAAGCCGGGGGAACACCGTTGAGACGCGGAGGCAAAACCGAGCCGATATGGACACTTCCCATGAAACCGTGCTAAACTGAAGTTCAACGCTTTCCCGCATTACTACGCTAGGGTATTATCCGTCATGCTTGTCCATACGCTGTTTTATCCCCTCCCCGAACTGCACCTGGAACACACGCTCATCTGCGGCCAGGCATTCCGCTGGAAACTGGACAAAGAAGGGTGGTGGTCCTGCCTGCTTCCCATTACGGATGCTCCGTCAGGCGCAGCCCGTCACCGCCTCGTCCGCATCTGGCAAGATCGGGAACAGGTCTATTACCAAACCTTTCCCCAGCAGGGAGGATTGGCACACATTCGCGATTATTTCCGCCTGGACGTTGACCTGCCTTCGCTTGCCTCGGACTTCCATGCACGCGATCCGCATCTCGCGGATGCTCTGCATGCGTTCCCCGGCTTGCGGGTTTTGCGGCAAGACCCGGAAGAGTGCTTGTTCTCGTTCCTATGCACCCCTGCTGCTCCTTTGTATCGCATCAGAGGCGGCATCGCGGCCCTCTGCCGCGCTTATGGCGACCCCGCGCCTCAGGGAGAAGTAGCAGGAGTGCTGCATCACGGCTTTCCGCCCGCGCACCGCCTTGCCGAAGCCTCGCTGCCGCAAATGCAAAAGTTCGGGCTGGGCTTTCGTGCCAAAAACATCCGCGAAACGGCCCGGCAGGTGCTGGCGAACGGAGGCGCAGTCTGGCTTTCCGGGCTGCGTTCCCTGCCTTACCCCGACGCGAAAGCCGCCCTGATGACCCTGCCCGGCGTCGGCGACAAGATCGCCGACTGTGTGTGCTTGTTTTCGCTGGATAAAGACGATGCTATCCCGGTAGATACACATATTCGGCAGATCGCCCAGCGCCGTTATCTCACGTCGCCGGGCGGTCTAGGGCAAGGCCCCAAGACATTCACCCGCAAAGCCTACATCCAAATCGGCGATCTGCTGCGCGAGCGATTTGGGCCGATGGCGGGGTGGGCACAGCAATATCTGTTCTATCACGATCTTTATGAGAAAGGGGCCTGGGGTTCTTACACCGCCCTTTACAAGTACGATGCAGAGGCTGTTCGGCCCCTGCAATGAAGTACAGATTGCGCTGGCTCACGGCGAGAGCGCCTGCTATTTGCTTTGCGGAAGCGGTGCATAAGCCGTAGAGTTGCCGTTGATGGTTTGTGCCCACAAGCCTGCCCGCAGGACACGGCTGGCATCGGCGGCGAGACTGTCTGCTGTCGCTCCTGCGTGCAGGCCGACATCGGCGGATGTAAATGTCAGGACGGCTTTGTCGTTGGCGACCAGTATTCCATTTTCCGGTTTGACCTGGCCCAGCTGCAAACCCTGATCCAGCAGGCCATTGATGCGGCTTGCGGCCAGGGCGGCCCGGTCGCCGTCCCCATCGGCCAGGGTCGCCAGGGTCTGTCCCCCAAAATCCAGTTCACGGGTCAGGCCGATTTGTTTGACAGTCACCCGCGCCGCCCCCGACACCAAACGGACGGTGCGCGGCGTGATCGGGATCTTCATCTGCGCAAGCTGAGTCCCAATCAGCCCCACCCGCTCCTGCGTGTACGGGTGGTCGCGCAGGATGCCGAGCTGAATGTCCGGGCTGCGCCGCTCCTGCTCAGCCAGCCGCTGCATGAATGTCAGCATGCCCACCGGGTTGAAGCCGGCATGTTCCATCAAGACTGCCCCGCCATGGTCGGCATCACGCTCCGCCTTGTCGCTGTATTTGTTGTTCATCACGCCCATCTGTGCGTACTGCGCCCCCGCCGACAGATTTGCCACGTCCTGCATTGGTACATGGGCCAGCAGGGCGGCGATCATTCCCAGCGCCATTTCCGTGTTCATTTTGCTCGCCTCATGGGCCAGCGCCGCGGCGTGGTGATGCGCGGCATGGGTGATCTCATGGGCCAGCACGCCTGCGAGTTCATCGTCCGATTTGACAAAGCTGAGCAGGCCGGAGTTGATGTAGATCGACCCGCCGGGCAGAGAAAATGCATTGATGTCTTTCTCTTGGATGATATGGAACGTCCATGTGAACGGGTAGGCGTGGTCGTTGCCGAAAAGCGCCGTGTACGGCCCGCTGTTGGCGACAGCCGCTAATTTCTGCCCGATCCGGTTGACCCGATCCAGCGATGCTTTGTCGGTGACGAACTTCGCCTGCTTGGCGACTTGGTTTGCGACATCCTGCCCCTGCTTTTGCTCTTCTTCCATCTGGCGCCTGTCTTTGTCGGACAAGACCGGCGCGGCGGCCTGTCCGGTTTGGGGGAGGCATCCCATCCCTGCCAGCATCAGCATCAGGGCCACTCGTTTACGCATGGTGTTTTCTTTCTTCCGCCCTCCGTTATCATAATATGTTATAATAACGGGTGCACGTTTTGAGACTATTCGCGTTTGCCGTACTGTTTGCCCTGCTTGGGTTGTCACCCGGCAGATCATTTGCACAGACAAGCTCTGTCCCAAGCGTCGCACTGGCGACTCTCGTCGATGCCGCCCGCACCGAGGGCAGCACGGCGCAGCAGGCCCTGGAAAATGCCGTCAGCGCAGGGCTTCCCGATACTCTGCCCACCTCTTTGCTTTCCCGCCTGCCCGTGGAAGTCACCCTGCTGCCGGAGAATATCGGCACTTTGGCAGTCCCCAAACCCTATTTGACCACTCCGGCGCGCGATCCGCAGCAGGATATTCTCTTTCCCAAAATCGCTTATCTGTTTGTGCCCTCAGCGCCCGCAGACGCTGCCCCGCTGCGTTTGTTCTGCCGCGTTCACAACATGACGCCCGACGATGTGCCGCTGGCCGCTCGTATGGCCCGCCTGCTGGCTCTCGCCCATGACACGCTTGTCCGGCGAACTGGACAGGCCGACTGGGGCGGCGATGCGCCGTTTGATGTCTGGCTGATGCGCTCCGGCAAGGCGGGCGGCGAACAATGGCAGCGTAATCTCTACTTTTACGACTTGGACGCGCCCCGCAGTTCCATTGAATGGATACGCGAGATTGTCCATGAATACTCCCACCTTGCTCTGCCTGCGATTGGCGGCTACAAAGACCCGGAATACTGGGCCAGCGGCTACCTGGGCGAACGTTTGATTGTCCGCTGGCTTCAGCGCCGCGCAGACGGCCCGGCTTTAGTCGCGCAGATGTGGGGCGACTTCAGCGGCGCCCCGAACTTCAACCGCCTCCTGATTGCTCCCGCTTTGGCACTCTATCAGAAAGTCGGCCCCAGCCACCGCTGGCTGGCCCGCACCGACGGTGAAGGCATGCGCTATCTGATTGGTCAGGCTCTGACTTTGGACGACCGCGACGGCGCACCCGCCCTTGCCGCCGCCTTTGCTCTGCTGCCGCGCGAGGCGCGGGCCGCCGACCTCGCCGATGCCTTTGCCCAGGTTGCGGCGCGCCATGCGCCCCCGCACCGGCTCTCAGCAGCCCATGCACCGCATGCCGGACAGATGGCCCATTAACGACTTGCGCGTTTTGCTTCCATGGTAACCACGATTACACAGCACGCCTGCGCCAAAATCAACCTGACATTGGATGTTCTGGGCCGACGCGCTGATGGCTACCACGACATCCGCTCTGTCATGCAGACAATCGCGCTCCGCGATACGCTGGTTATCACCCGCACCCCGGACGCTCCCGGCATTGTGCTGACTGTGGACGGGGACGAATCCCATGCCGTGCCCACCGACGCGTCCAATATCGTCCACAAAGCCGCCGTGCGTTTGCAGAAGATTGCCGCCGCCCGCACCCAGGTGCCTCCCCAGCACAGCGGCCTGCACATCCACCTGACCAAGCGCACTCCCAGCCAGGCGGGCCTCGGCGGCGGCAGCAGCGATGCCGCCGCTGCCCTGCGCGCCCTTGATAACCTGTTAGACCTGCACCTTTCCCCGGCCCGGCTGTCCGAGATTGCGGCATGTTTAGGCGCCGATGTCCCGTTCTTTTTGTCCGGCGGCACGGCTTTGGTAGAGGGCCTAGGCGAACGTGTCACGCCGCTGCCACCGCTCCAAAGTTCCTGGCCCCTAGTGATTGTCAAGCCCCCGGTCGGCATGCTTACGCCCGCCGCCTATGCCGCCCTGGATGCTCTCGCAGGGCGCGTACCGGGCCACGCCACCGACACCTGGCTGTCAGGCCGCCCCGCCTCCGAACGGTACACCGCCAACGACTTTGAGCCGGTTGTCCTGGCTGCCCTGCCCGCCGTGCGGCGCGCCTATGACCTGCTGTTACAGACAACTGAGGGCCATAAAGGTTTCACCCCCCGCCTGTGCGGCAGCGGTTCCGCCCTGTTCTGCCCCATGCCCGACACCGACACTGCTCACGCAGCAGCCCGTGTTCTGCAAGACGCCGCTGCCGGAACCGTCTGGGTTACGCACACCCTGGAGACTTCCTATGCTCGTTGATGCTATTATCCTGGCCGGAGGCAAAAACACCCCCGCCATGCAGGCTATCACCCACACCGACGTTCGCGCCCTGACCGCGCTGGGTGCGCAAACCATGCTGGACTATGTCGTGCGGGCCTTGGCCGATGCTCCCTCCGTGGGACGCATCGTCGTAGTCGGGAATGTCCCCGCCAGCGACGCTTACCAGCCCATCCCGCCCGGCGAGACCTTGATGGACAACTTGTTCGCCGGGATTGCCGCCGCCCGGCAGAGCAGCCAAGCCACGCACTTGCTGATCAGCACGTCGGACATCCCATTCCTTACGCCCGCCAGCGTGGATGACTTCGTTGCCTGCTCCCTCGCCGCCGACGCCGACTTCTGCTACCCCATCATTCCCATTGACTTGTGCCGCGCCGCCTATCCGCAGATGAAGCGCACCACGGTGCGCCTGCGCGAAGGCACCTTCACCGGCGGCAATTTGATGCTGATTAACCCGGACTTTGTGCTGACCCAGCGCGACACGCTCGCCCGCGCCTACGCCGCCCGCAAGCATCCCGTGCAGCTTGGGGCCATGCTCGGCTGGGGCCTGCTCGCCCGGCTTTTAGTGGCCCAAACCCTCGCCCCTTCTGTCCTCACCGTACCCCAATTGGAGCAAGGCGTTGCGCGCCTCCTGGGACACGGCTGTCGCGCCCGCGCCATCCAGACGCGCTACGCCGAAATCGGCACCGACATAGACAGCCCCGAAGACGTCGCCCTCGCCCGGCAACTGCTCGCGGGCGATGCGCCTGCTTTATCGTAAATGATGTTGATGCGAAAGCACGTAAACTACAAGGAATGGGTGTAGATAGTTTCTTCCACGAGAAGATTGGCGCGTTTGTGGAGCCTAGCCTGCAATCTCATGTTTGCTATCTCTGTCGTGTGGCGGGGGCTGCCGGAGTAACAGATGATCCAGAATACAGGGCAATTGCATCTAACTGTGAAGTGTGGTAAGTTGAGGCATCCTTTTCGGAGACTGCCTGATGCCTCACCCTTTAATCAAACACTTTGCCGACTT
>JAABUQ010001482.1_pt1 | contig 50132 bp, 46 predicted proteins | sample 5560001 | NCBI WGS metagenome assembly JAABUQ01 (sample SAMN10711888, study PRJNA513371) | rock metagenome | isolation source: Antarctica rocks | place: Antarctica: Victoria Land, Finger Mt nord | collected 2015-12-18
AACTGGTGCGGGGACCCCTTTTCACCGCAAGTCGTGGCCGCGGTCCAGAATTCTATACACGAGCTTTTCATTAAGTCGTGGGCTGCGGCCCTCTCCCCAGGGCTACTCGCCCTGGACCTCGCGCCTGCAGACCTAGACAACAACTTGCTCAACCGCCCGCTTCGCGCGTTCTGGAGACTCAGGCGCGCCGCGCTCACCCGCGCTTGGCGCGGCCTCTCCCACAGGGAGAGGCGAATTGTCAGCCGGCCATGAGTTAGGGATTCCCACGCCCGCCCCTCAGGATGACTACACGCGGGGCACCAGGCGCTCACGCACACTCCCACGTGGCCTGCACGCACACTCCCACGTGGCCTGCACGCACAGACCCGGGCCGTACACTGCACATCGAGGCGCGGTAGCGCGAGCGGTAGAGGGTAGTGCCGTCGCGAGCCCCTCTTGGCGCGAGGTCCAGGGCGAGTAGCCCTGGGGAGAGGGCCGCAGCCCACGACTTAAAGAAGAAACTCGTTTCGAGCTCCTCCCGTGCCGCAGCCCAGGACTTAATGAAAAGCTCGTGTATGGAATTCTGGACCGCTGCCCACGACTTAAGGAAAAGCTCGGTGCGGTTATGAACTCCTCGCGTGCCGTTTAGCGTCTCTGCTTCGCCGCGCGGGTGACATACTGTGCCGCCTGCGGATGACTGACTTTCGCGGGATTGCGGCGGCTCGGGGACGAAGCGATGGGCTGGACCGGCGCATCGAGCAGCTGAGCCACAAGCTCGCGGCCGTTTCCGAGTCCGTGGTGGTGGTGGCTCTGGGGGCGTATGGCCGACGCGAGCTGACGCCACGAACCGAAGTCGACCTCCTGTTCCTGCACCAGGGCGAGCTGTCCACTGCCTGGGTGACCGAGACGGTGTGCTACCCGCTCTGGGAGGACAACATTCGCGTCGAGCCGAGCGTGCGCACGCTGTTCGAATGCGCAGCCGACGCTCGCCGCTCCTGGTCCGCGGCTACCAGCTTTCTCGATGCACGACTCGTCGCCGGCGATACGACCATGTTCGACGACTTCGTACATCAGGTCGCGCAACCCTGGCGGCGCGACCGCGAGCGGCTGCGCCACCGCCTCCGCATAGACGCCCAGGATCGCCACGCCGGCCACGCGTCGGCCGCTGCATCGGCGCTGCCGGACCTCGTCAATGGTGGGGGTGGTCTTCTGGACCTACAGGCGCTGCGCTGGCTGGACCCCGCGCCGGACGAGCGCCTCAGCGCCGCGCTGGACTTTCTGCTTGGCACACTCACCGCGGTCGAGGAGCTTGTCGGCCAGGCACCTCAGCGCCTGTCACCGAAGCTTCAGGAGCGCCTGGCGACCGCGCTCAGCAGTCGCGGCCCTGGCAGCACTGCAACACCAGCAGGCGCAGGCGGCGCTGCAATACCAGCGGGCGCTGGCGGCAGTCCAAAACTAGCCGCGACTGAAGCGGCCGAAGCGTTTTTGGCCGAGCTGTACCGGCACACGCGCTGGGTCGCCTTTCGCCTGGATGGCGCCCTCGCGGCGAGCCGAGACGGACGTCAGCTCGGTGCAGGTCTGGCGCTGCGCCGCGGCGAGCTGGTCGCCGAGCGGCTCGCACCCATCGACCGCTCCCCGAGCCTCGGACTTCGCGTCGCAAACCTGGTCGGCCTCGCAGCCCCTGGAGCTGAGATCCTGGCCTGGGCTGCAAAGCCAGGCCCGCCACTCCGCTGGGACGAAACCACGCTCGAACAGTTCTGGCTGCTCCTGCGCGCGGCCGATTGGCGCGCCTGGGACTTTCTCGACGTCACCGGACTCCTGGTCCGTTATGTTCCAGAGCTCGCAGCTGTCTGGCGCCGACGCGGACCCTCAGGCGCCGACGACCTGGCCCTCGACAGCCACAGCTTTTTCGCCCTGCGCGCTCTGCACCAGTGGACCGAGAGTGGCGACGCCCTCGCCGCGCGAGCCTTGCGGCCGCTGCGCCGAGGCGACTGGCTGTATCTGGCTGTCCTGCTACACGAGCTCAGCCCGGAATCCGCGACGGCCGCGGCGGAGCGGCTGGGCTTGCCGGAAGAAGCCTGCGCTGTACTCAGCTTTGCCGTTGGCAACCACCGGCTGCTCGCCCAGACTGCCACGCAGCGAGATTTACAGGATGAAGACCTGCTCCTCGAGCTAGCGACGCGTATCCGAACGCGGCAGCGGCTGAGCCTGGTGTTTCTGGTTGCCGTAGCGCACGACCTGGCTGCCGGCCCATCAGTCTGGACGGCCTGGAAGGCCGATCTCATGCGACAGCTATTTGGGCGTCTCGAAGTAGCCCTGCGGCAATCAGGCGAAGTCGGTCCTCGACGCACGCGGTCACTCGAGCAGCACCGCGAGCGCATCGCGCACGAGCTGCAGCGACGCAGTATGGACCCCCTCGTGCCATTGGTGTCGCGGCTGCCGCGGCGGTACGTGCTGGCTCGCTCGCCTGCCTTCATACGCCGCCATCTGAGCTTGCTGGGCGGGGCGGCCCTCACCGACGGCGAGTTCCGTATGCAGGCCCACCGGCATCGCCAGGCCGGCGTGTGGGACGTACTGATCGTGGCCCGCGACCGACCAGGCCTGCTGGCGACCGTGGCTGGCGTGATGGCCCTGCGCGGCACGTCCGTGTTGGCAGCCGACGCAGCCACGTGCGCCGACGGACTGGTCCTGGATGTGTTCACGGTCAGCGGTGCGTCTGGCGAGCACGGCACGGCTGGGCGCTGGTCCGAAGTCGCCGCCGATGTTCAGGCGGCGCTGGACGGACGGCTTCCGCTACGCGACCTGCTGGGTGCGCGGGCGATGCAGCCCGAGGACGCCGAAGCTGTCAACGTGAGCGTCGACAACGCTGCTTCGCAGTTCTTCAGCGTGGTCGAGGTCCGCGCGCCGGATCACGTTGGGCTGCTGTATCGCATCACCGCGGCGTTGCACGAGCTCGGCGCGGACATTCACCACGCCAAAATTGCCACCCTGCCGGAGGGTGCCCTGGACGTCTTCTACGTTTGGGATCTGGCCGGCGAGAAACTCGACGAGCCAGGCGCCTGCCGCATCGCCCACGCCCTCGCCGTCCGCCTCAAAGGGACTTAGCCGCCGACGGCGAGCTGCGTTGCCTTGACGACCAGCAGTGCGACCGCAACCACCAGGTAGCCGCGCAGGGCAAGGATGGCGAGTTTGCGACCCCGCGACCACGTTGGACGGCTCAGTAACGTCAACGGCGGCATGCGCCAGTTCTCTCGATCGTGCGCTGACATCGGCACCGGACGAACGCCTCGAGCGCGGCCACGCCACAACCAGGCACCGCCACCCACGAGTCCGACCAACAGTAGGATGGAGAGCTCGACAACCAGCTGGGGCACGTCGACTGCCGGAACGAGCGTCGTCACCACCAGCACCAGTGACAACTCCAGCAGGACCCCGACGATCAGCGTCGCCAACACGTTGAGCCAGGTCGGGTTGACCCACGGTCCGAGCACGGCCTGGTCGTTGCACAACAAGATCAGGAACACCGTCGCGCTCGGTAGGAGCACGCCAGCCAGCGCCTGGACCGCGGTCGTAATCAAACCCAGCGGCGCATTGGGGATCAGCACAATCGACGCGGCGACCGCAACCAACGCCGTGTAGCTTCCGTAAAAGACCTTGGCTTCGCCGAAACTCCGGTGCAGCGAGTGGTGGAGGCCGAAGACGTCGCCGAAGGCGTAGGACGTCGCCAGGGTCACCGCACAGGCGCCGATGATCGAAGCGTCGATCAACAGCAGTGAGAAGATGGCGCCGAGGGTCGGGCTAATTTGCGTCGCCAGTCCATTCGCCGTTCCGAGCGCGTCCGTGAAGCCGCCGAACTCGCTCGCGCCGTCGAACGCGGCAGCGGTCGCCATCATGACGGCGCCTGCCCCGACGATGACCACGAATGCGCCGAGGACCGTGTCAGCACGCTCATAGGGCATCCAGCGTGGAGTAATGCGCTTGTCGATGACGTTCGACTGCTGAAAGAACAATTGCCAGGGGGCGACGGTGGTGCCAACGATAGCAATGATCAGCAGGATCGCCTCTGACGAGAGCCCGCCTTTGATCCCCGGCACGAACATGCCGCGTACCACCTCACCACCATCCGGATGACTGAGCCAGGCAAGTGGAATGATCAGCAGGCTGGCGACCAGGAACACGAACATGGCGCGTTCCCAGCGCCGAAAGTTGCCGGTGAGAGTAATCCCGATCAAAAGGACCGCCGCCAGCGGAACTGCAATGTACGCGCTGAGGCCGAAATAGGCCGCGCCAAGACTTATCCCGATGAACTCGGTCACGATCGTGAAGAAGTTCAGCAGAAAGAGGTCTCCGACTGAGAAGAAGCCCCAGAAACGGCCGAACCGTTCGTTGATGAGTCGGGCGTGGCCGACGCCAGTCACAGCTCCCAGCCGCACCACCATTTCCTGGTTGACGATGAGGACCGGGATCAACAGCAGCAGCGTCCACATTAGCGAGTAACCGAAGTTCTGGCCCGCCTGGGCGTACGTCGAAACCCCGCCCGCGTCGTTGTCGCCAACCATGACGATGAGGCCGGGTCCCATGATCGCCAGGAGCGTTACCAGCCGCGCCTTCCAGGTGCGTCGCGGCTCCCGGTCTGCCAGCCGAATGGTCCCCAGCGCGCCACGGATGTCGCCGACATGTGCCTCGTCGAGCACCGCCGCCTCGTTGGTGTTAGGCACCGGAAGCTGCTTCTGCTCGACGCCGCCAGTCGTCTGGCACCATAGCTTCGAGCAGGTCGTCGACGGAGATCGCGCCCAACAAGCTGCCCGTGGGGTCGGTTACCGCGACCGCGGGGAGATTGAAGTCGGTCATCAGCAGGGCCACGTCGGACAAGTCTGCACTCACCTGTACGCTCGCTTTCACGAGCGCTTCGACGTCCTCGATCCGCCAATCGGAGTCTCCGCGGACGAGGTCGACAACGCTCACGGCACCCACGAACCCTCCATCTGGCTCGGTCACGAACACGGTGCTCTGCAACGGGACGGGCGCCTTGTCGTCGGTACGGATCCGCTCGAGTCCCTGCGCCAGCGTGGTCCCGCGGACGACCGAGACGTAGTCGGGGCTCATCATGCCGCCGGCCGTGGATGGGTGGTACTGGAGCAACGCTCGCAGCTTGTGGCGTTGCTGCGTTGGCATGAGGTCGAGCACGGTTAGACGGCGACTCTGCTCGAGCTCGTTGAGCAGGTCGGCAGCGTCGTCAGGCTCCATGCGGGTGAGCACTTCGGCGGCCTCGGTGTTCGAGCGCGATCTGAGAAACTCGCCCTGGTGAGACGGGTTGAGCTCCTCGAACACATCGGCCGTCAGCTCGGGGTCGGCTTCGACGGCATCGATAATCTCTTCGCCTTGCGCATGCGAGGAGTGCTCTACAAGGTCCGCGATCTGGGCCGGATGGAGTCGCTTCAATGGACCGAGCGGCATCAACAATCCGGCGGTGGGCACATGGCCAACGAATGCCTGAATGCCGGTCCAGTCCAGAAGCGGAGCCTGGCGCAGGCGTTCTCCACGAGTCGCGCCTGGCATAAGCCGCTGGAGGATCCCGCGCGGATTAGGATCCACGCCGACCAGGTGCCACGCGTCGCCGCCGTGCGCGAGTGCCAGATCGTTGGCATGTACGAGGCGCCCCGCCACCACGTCGATGAGCCGGCGGTCGAGGACGTCCTGGCGGAGGAGCACTTCGCCGGGCCGGCGTTCGAAGCGACCCAGGTTCAGCGTCTGTCCCGAGAGCTCTGCGCGACCCGGCGCGAGGCGCGCAATCACGTTTTCTGGAACGAAGACGTCGCGCTTGCCGATGCCGGCCTTGAGACCAGTGATCCGCGGGTAGCCGCCCTCGTCCAATCGTGCGATCAGATCCTGGACCCGACCGAGCCGCTCACCAGCAGGGCTGATGAGCTCAGCGTGATTGAGTTGAGTCAGGAACAGCCTGTCGCGTTCGTGGTCGTCGGCGTACATCATGCGTGAGCTCCTGGCTCGCAACCGTCGGCGCGGGCGCGCGTCTGCCGCATCAGTGTACTGGAGGTAGCAACGTCTCTATGCAGACGCCTCAGACCGGGGCGTCCTGCGCGGCATTCAACAGCCAGGTTCGCCGTCGTTGCCGCAACAGGTCTGGCGACGGGCGATCTTCGTAGCGGTGTTCGCGAAGAACCGGCGTAGCTTCCATCCCAATGGACCGGGTTGCTTCAAGTTGTCCCACGTGGCCGCGAGACTGGGCTGGTGGCCTGTCTGCGAGTCATCGCCTGAATGTGTTGAGCACACGGTGTCCTGACCTCTGCTCGGACCATGCTACCGTTCGAAGGCGCCTTTGAGACAACGTTGAGGGATTCGCCGCAGCCGTTGAGCCATTGTTGACGCACTGGGCGGCATACTTCAAAACACAGATAGCTGGGGGAGCGCGTGCAAGTGCAGGATCGAGGGCGGCCACCGGACAGGCGTCCGAGCGCGGACGAGATGCTGGACCGCGTCCGCCAGGAAGCCGGCGGCGGCGCGCGCGGACGGCACCGGATTTACCTCGGCATAGCCCCTGGCGTGGGCAAGACCTATACGGCCCTCGAGGAGCTGCACCGTCGCAAAGAGCGCGGGACCGAGGTCGTCATCGGCTACATCGAGACGCACGGCCGCCCGAAAACTGCCGAGCTCGCCGCCGGGCTGGAGGTCGTGCCTCGCAAGCAGCTCGTCTACAAAGGCGTGACCGTCGAAGAGATGGATACCGATGCCGTCATTTGCCGCCACCCAGCTCTGGCTCTGGTAGACGAGCTCGCACACACCAACGCGCCAGGCTCCAAGCATCAAAAGCGCTGGCAGGACGTCGAGGACCTGCTCGAGGCTGGCATCACCGTCATCAGCACGGTCAACATCCAGCACGTCGAGAGCCTCGCGGACCTGGTCGAGAACATTACGGACGTCCAGGTTCGCGAACGCGTGCCGGATCACGTCCTGGACACCGCCGACGAGGTCGAGTTGATCGACATGTCGCCGCACGCGCTGCGCCAGCGCATGAAGCACGGCAACATCTACGCGCCCGAGCGCGCGACCCGTGCGCTGACCGAGTTCTTTCGCGAGGGCAATCTGATTGCCTTACGCGAGATGGCCCTGCGCAAAGTCGCCCAGGTATGCGAGCAGGACCTCGAACACTACATGCAACAAGAAGGCATCGATGCAGCCTGGTCAGCCGGCGAACGGGTGATGGTGTGTGTCGACGACCAGGCCCAGGTGCAAAACCGCGTGCGTCGAGGCTGGCGCATGGCGAACCGCTACAAAACCGAGCTGCTGGCGGTATTTGTCGAGACGCCCCGCTGGGCCTCGTCGGCGCCGGAGACCAGACGCGGCGTCGAGGAGAACCTGCGCTTCGCCGAAGATCTGGGCGCACAACCCGTTCGGGTTCGCGGTTCTGACGTCGCTGGAGCTTTGATGCAGGTGGCCCACGAAAAGAACGTGGGCGCCATCGTCATCGGCCACTCGCGCCACGGGCGGTTGCACGAGCTTGTGCGCGGATCGGTCGTTCAGAATCTGCTGCGCCTGGCCGGCGATGTCGACGTGCACGTCGTGGCAGACCGCGAGAAGCGCGAACGTTGAGATGCCCTTTGTTCTCGGTGAGGGCGTCTGGCATACCATCGCTGTGTTGCCATGACGTATTCGGAGCTGGGTGTTCGTCCGGTGATCAACGCCGCCGCGACCTTGACGCGCCTCGGCGGTTCGCGCATGCCGGCGCCTGTGCTCGACGCGATGCGGGCAGGCGCCGAGTCGTTCGTCGACCTCGTCGAGCTGCAGGCGCGTGTCGGCCAGCGTATCGCCGAGCTGACCCGCAACGAGGCATGCTACGTGTCGTCGGGCGCGGCCGCTGGCATGGCGATCGCTATCGCCGCCTGCATCACCGACGGAGGTGGTGCTTCGGTGACCAGCCTGCCACAGGTCAAAGGTCTCGCTCCGGAAGTGATCGTCTATCGCTCGCAGCGCAACGGGTACGACCAGGCAGCCCGTCAGACGGGCGCGCGGCTGGTGGAGATCGGCGCACGGCCAGGTGAGCTGGAGGCGGCCTGCTCGCCTCGTACGGTGTGCTTGCTGTACTTCGCCGGTGCCCACTATGCCTCGGGCGCCCTGCCGCTGGAGGAAGTGATCGCGACGGCTCATGCCGCGGATGTCAGAGTGTTCGTCGACGCCGCCGCCCAGATCCCGCCGGTTGCCAACCTCTGGCACTTCACGCGCGAGCTCGGCGCCGACGCGGCCATCTTCTCCGGCGGCAAAGGTCTGCGCGGACCGCAGTCGACCGGCCTGGTGCTCGGGCGGCACGGACTCATCGACGCGTGTGTCCCCAACGGCCCGCCCAACCACAGCGTCGGCCGCCCGATGAAGGTGGGCAAAGAGGAGCTGCTGGGCATCCTGGCGGCGGTCGAATGGTCGCTCCAACAGGACGAGAGTCTGGTCCTGGCTCGGTACGAGAGCATGGTCCAGGGCTGGATGGTAGGGCTATCAGACGTGCCGGGCGTGAGCGTCGAGCGGGGGTATCCGAGCGAAGCCGGCCAGCCCCACGCGCGGGCCATCGTCCGCCTTCTCCCAGAGGGCGCGTGGACGCGAGCAACGCTCGTGCGCGCGCTGTGGGACGATCAGCCGCGGATCGCGGTCGGCGAGGTCGGGAAGGACGCGATCGCCCTCAACCCACAGACACTCGAGCCTGGCGAAGACGAGCTCGTCCTGCAAGCCCTACGGCGCCTGCTCACCCAGTGAGCCACGAGATCAGGCGCTGGCGTCCTCTTCTTCCAGATACAGCTCGCCGGTGTCGTCGTCGTACGCGAACAGCTCCGCGTAGCGGCCCCAGTCGATGGCCGTGTCCAACTGGCGGCGCGCTTCGGGCTCGCTGAAGTAGTTCTGGAGGTGTTCCAGCAGCGCGTCCTCGCGAAAACTATGGTTCGGACTGCTCTGCAGCTCGGGCACGATGTGGCGCACGAGCTCGACGTTCTGCAACACCTGCTGCCCGAACAGCTTCTTCTCTTCCAGCACGTCCAGCTCGGCGAACTGCTGGCCAAGCGCACTCAGGACGGCATCTCCTTCGACAGCCACCGCCAGGCCGAGGATTTGCAGACCCTCTATCAAGGGCAGCAGGTCGTCCACCTGCAATTGGAGCTCGCGCGCGAGCTGATAAAGGTTCTGGCGGCCGTCGGCGTCAGCCAAGTGGCCGACGAGCCCGGTCAAATCGCCGATGTCCACGTGCGGCAGGACCTGATAGGGCCGTTCGACGACGACTGACTGGATGCGGCGCGATGTTGGCAGGATGTCCTCCACCCGCGCGTCTGGACTGGTCATGATCCGGAACAGCGCGTCAACCAGAGCCGTGTGCTCTGGGCCTTTGCCGCGTCGCGTGGCCAGCGGCAGCCCGGGGATATCAGCTCGGACACGGCCCGGGTCTGCCGCCAGCACTACCAGACGATCGGCCAGACTCACCGCTTCGTCGATGTTGTGGGTCACCATCAGGATGGCTCGCGTGGGCATGGATCGCTCGGCCCACAGGTCCAGCAACTGCTCCCGCAGGTTCTGGGCAGTCAGCACGTCCAACGCCGAGAATGGCTCGTCCATAAACAGGGCCTCCGGTTGCACGACCAGCGCGCGGGCGAACCCGACGCGCTGCTTCATACCGCCTGAGAGCTCTTTCGGATACGCATCTTCGAAGCCATCCAGACCGATCACGTCGATCGCCGACAGGGCCCGCCGTCGCCGTTCCTGGCGCGACATATCCTTGGACAGCAAGCCGAGCTCGACGTTCTCGATGACCGTCAGCCAGGGGTACAACGCGAAACTCTGGAACACGATCGCGACCTGCGCATTCGGACCCTTGAGAGGCTGGCCGTGCACCAGAACCTCGCCTCGCGACGGTCCCAGGAGGCCTGCCAGCACCCGCAACAGGGTGGACTTGCCAGACCCGGATGGTCCAAGCAGCGCGACGAACTCATCCGCGTTGAGTCCCAGTGTGATGTCGTCGAGGACGAGAATGCGTTGCTCGTCTTTGCCAGCGTAGTACTTGGTGACGTTCTGCGCTGACAGGATGACCTCCTGGCCAGCCTCAGTCGAGTCGGTAACGCTGCTCGGCCGCACGGTACAACCTCCGCCAGATGAAACGATTGACGACTACCACCACACCCGACATGACCAGGGTACCCGCCGCCAGTCGCGCAAATTGCGCATTGTTGGCAGCATCGGCGATGAGCGCTCCCAGTCCGACCGTCTGGTAGGTTTCGCCGCCGAAGGTCACGTACTCCGAGATGATGCTCGCATTCCAGGCGCCCCCAGTGGCAGTGATCAAGCCGGTCACCAGGAACGGGAACACCGCCGGGAGAATGAGGTACCGCCAGCGACGCCAGCCCCGCAGCTGGTAAATGGTGGCTGCTTCGCGTAGATCGGAGGGAATCGCCTGCGCACCCGCGATGACGTTGAACAGCAGGTACCACTGCGTTCCGAGCAGCATCAGCGCCACGGCGGCGACGTTGAGTCCACCCGGCAGTCCGAGCAGCAACAGCAGGAGCACCGGGAAAAGGGCCGTGGCCGGAACCGAGGCCGCCATTTGCACCAGCGGCTGCGCACGGCGCGCCAGGCGCGGGTCGAGCCCGATAGCCACGCCCAGCGGGACCGTCCATAGCGTGCCGATCAACAGCGCAACACACGTCCGAAGGAAGGTCGCTCCGGCGGCGGCCGGCAGCGCTCCCCAGTCGTCGGGGGTCAGATCGGTAAACAGCTGCAGGAGTGAGACGAGCCCGCGGATCGCGCCAACCGTAAAGGCGACGAGCAGTATGACTCGGCCGAGCAGAGGCAGGATGCGGGCCGATCTGTTCGCGCCCGCTTCTGCGGTTCGCGGGCGAGGCCGGCTCAGGCGGCGCTTGCGTGCCGCGATCGCGTCCAGACCCGCCGGGATGACCTCGAACTGAAGCCATTCGATGAGTCGCGAACGGCGCAACGCGGTGAGGACTGGCGACGTCGCGCCCTCGGCTGCCTCGGTCTGCTCGAAGCGGAACTTCTCGGACCACGCGACCAGCGGCCGCCAAACGAGCTGGTCGAGCAAGACGATGATGCCGATCAGCGTTCCGAGTCCGAGCAGCAGATTGGGGACGTCGCCGAGGTCGGCGCTGGCTCGGAGATAGCTGCCGAGACCAGGCAACCGGAAATCCTTGTCGCCGAGGGTGAACTGTTCGGCGGCGATGAGAAAAAACCATCCGCCGGCCCAGCTCATCATCGAGTTCCAGACCAGACCAATGGTTGCGAACGGCAGCTCGAGCTTCGTGAAGCGCTGCCAGCCGCTCAGGCGCGCAATGATGGCCGCCTCCTTCAGATCGGCTGGAACGGTCCGCAGGGATTGGTAGTAGCTGAAGGCCAGGTTCCAGGCCTGGCTGGTGAAGATCAGCACGATTGCCGCCAGTTCCAGCCCGACGTTGTTGAGCGGGAACAGCGCCACGAGCGCGAGCACGACGCCAGGCATGAACGACAGGATCGGGATACTCTGGAGAATGTCCAGGACCGGCAGCAGGAGTCTCTCCGCCCATGGTCCGGAAGCAATCAGCCGTCCGTAGGTGAGGCTGAACGCCAGCGACAGCGCGTACGCCGCCGCCATGCGGACCACCGATGCCAGGGCGTAGCCCGGCAGAGCGGATGGGCTGAGATCGATTTCGACGTGCGTGGCGAGTGGCGCCGACCACAGCGAGGCAGCCCGCGCCAGCGTGTAGACGACGCCAATCAGTCCGAGAACGACGAGCAGGTCGATCCCGGGTAGGGACGGGCGTCGACCAGCCGCGCGAGTTGGAGAAGCAGGCGCGAGCGTTCGCGCCACTGGCGCCTCTGCCTGCTCCTCGCGCAGCTCAACACCCATGACGCATCCCGTCCATCATCGCAGACGGCTGGCTCGATAGGCCGTCGCGAATTCCTAACGATCATGCCGGATGCAGGGCCTCCGCGGCTCATTCGGCCTAGAGGGGCGATGTCCGTGCAGAAGACTTTTCGGCCAAGCTCCTTGCCAGCCTCTCAGCGCCCCCACGGACCGCGCGATCCGAATCCGTCCGGGCTCACGGCCACCACGGCAGTGGCGGTCGTACTGTTGTTGAGGGTGGCGACGATGACTTTGTCGTTCTGGCCGACCGTAGACGACGCAGCCGGTGACGTGTCGTTGCTGGCGGATTTGCCACGCATAATGGTCCTGTCATTGAGGCCATAGGTATGCGTGGACCCGTCGTTGGCCGTAATCGTCAGGCTGGTCGAAGTGACAGCCGTCGCCGTGCCGGGGGTGACCTCGACCATCAGCGGATTGTTGTCCTTGTCCGTGAGCTGGACTCGAACGCCGCGAAAGTGGGCGAAGCGCTCGCCAGCCGGCACTCCGACCAGTCCGGTCAGTTCCGGGGGCAGCGTCGTGTTCTGCCACCCGCCGTGGCCGGTCGGCCATGGACCTGGCCCGCCACCAGAAAATGGGCCAACTGCCAGTGCGTTACCAACCAGTAGTCCACCTGCTCCGGCGAGCGCGGCTACCAGGGCCAGTGACGTGAAAGCGACGGCGATGGGAAATCGAAAGCGTTGCATCAGTGTGCTCCGTATAGGAAGATGCCTACAGTCTGGCTTCGTGAGGTCGCCAGCCGGTCCGCCATCTGTCGCAGATATGTCGCAACCTGGACCCGTCTCCTTCGACCGATTGCGGCGCAGGCGAGAAGGCGTTACTACCAACCTGACGGAACACCCGGTGAACACGACGATACTTCTGGTGGAGGACGAGTTCGAGCTGGCGCACCTGGTGGTGCGTGAGCTCGAGGCAGCGGGCTATGCCGTGTCACATGCGCCCGACGGCCTGACCGCGCTGCACCTGTTTGGCCAATCTCTACCAGATCTGGTGGTCCTCGACTGGATGCTGCCCGGTCTGGACGGCCTGGGGGTCCTGCGCCGCCTTCGCCAGAGCTCGCCTGTGCCGGTCCTGATGCTCACCGCCCGCGCCGAGGAGGTCGACCGGGTGATTGGGCTCGAGCTTGGCGCCGACGACTACCTCACCAAGCCGTTTGGAACCCGTGAGCTGGTCGCCCGCGTGCGAGCGCTGCTCAGACGGCAGGAGCGGCTGCAGGAGCTCCTGGCGGCCGACCGCGCCGAAGGCACCACCACGCTGCGCTTTGGTCGGCTCGAGCTTGACGCCAGGGCTCACGTGGCCCAAATGGACGACCAGCCGCTGGATCTGACGCGCACGGAGTTTGCCCTGCTCCACCTGCTCATCCGCAACCGGGGCCGCGCCTTCAGCCGGACCTACCTCCACGACGCCATCTGGGGTGAGCCCGCGGTTGACGGCGATCGCTCCGTGGACAACGCTGTGCTGCGCCTGCGCAAGAAGCTGGCGCCCATGGGCGATGTCATCGAGACGGTCTGGGGCGTTGGCTATCGTTTGTCGGTCAAGCTCTCAAACAGGGCCGAGGCGTAAAGGTTGCGGCGCACACTTGCGCGGCTGCGGTGGCAGCTCACGCTTTCGCACCTCATCGCCATCGCGTTCACGCTGGTCAGCATGATCGCGGCCGTGGGGGTGATTGCCACGTCTTGGTGGTCGTCGACCAACGCTCCGGGGCGTGAGCCGGCGGTGGACGCGCGTCTGGTCTCGGTAGCGATCGGCCGCATGGTCCAGAATGGCACTTCAGCCGAGCTGGGCGGCGTGCTGCGCGCGCTGGTCCTGGGCCAGCTGCGCCTGGCAACTCAGCCCGGCCCACCTTCGGACCACGCCCCAGTCAGCACTGACCTGTCGCTGCGCAACATGGTGTACATCGCCATCGTAGGCCTGGACGGGCGCCCGATAGCCAGCTCCGATCCGTCCGGCGCAGCTTTCGCCCCGCCGGAGCAACAGGAGTGGCAGCCGATAATCACCTCCGCGCTGGCCGGTGTGCAGCGTGACCTGGTCATCACCCGCTCGGGCCCCGGACCAGCTGCGCTCGGCGCCGCACCCATCCAAGACGACGCTGGCCGACCCGTCGCAGCGGTGGTCGTAGCAGTTTCGAGCATGCCTCAGGTCGATCGCGGGCCCTTCTGGCCGCTGGCCGTCTTCGGTGTGGCAGCGCTCGCCATACTCACTGGTGCGTTCGTTTTCGCACTCGCCTCCTCCAGCCTGGTCGCCTACCTTCTGTCGCGCCGTCTGGTGGTCCGCCTGGAGCACCTCGGCCGCGCCGCGGAAGCGCTGCGCGCGGGCAACCTGGCCGCGCGCGTGGCGGTCAGCGGGAATGACGAGGTGGGCCAGCTTCAAAATACGTTCAACAACATGGCCGCCGAGCTCGAAGCCGAGCGGGACCGAGTCGTCGGGTTGCTCGCGGCGCGCCGACAGCTGGTGGCTGGCGTGTCGCATGAGCTGCGCACACCTGTTGCCACGCTGCGCGGCTACCTGGAGGCGGCGCTGCAGCGCAACGGCGTCGTGCCGTCCGATCTGCGCACCGACCTCGAGACGATGGAACGCGAAGTCGGCCGGCTCCAACGCTTGATCGAGGACCTGTTCACTCTGTCGCGAGCCGAAGTAGGCCGACTGTCGGTGCGGTCGGAGCCAACCAACGTGGGCGCGGTCGTGCAACACCTGGTGGACACCCAGGCCCCGCTGGCCTGGCACCAGCGCCGCGTGCAGGTCCTGGCCAGGTCTGGCAGCAACGTGCCACCGGCTCGCGCGGATGCGGAGCGGCTGGAGCAAATCGTGAGCAACCTGGTCAACAATGCCGTCCGCCACACACCCCCCGGGGGACTGGTCGCGGCGGTGGTCGGCGCCGAGCCCGACCGCGTGCGCATCGAGGTGCGCGACACCGGCGAGGGCATCGCGCCCGACGAGCTGCCGCACGTCTTCGAGCGCTTCTATCGGGGCAGGCGCAGCGACGGTCGCGGGGGCGCCGGCCTGGGGCTGGCGCTGGTGAAGGAGCTGGCAGAGGCAATGCACGGCACCGTCGAAGTGACCAGCACACCCGGCGAAGGCAGTTGCTTCACGGTTCGCCTACCCCGTGCCTGAATGAGACTGAACGAACCCTCAGGGTAGCCAGCCGTTGCCCACGATGGCCTCAGCCAGAAGCTCGGCAGTAACACGGTGGCCGAGTGCCGCGAAGTGCTCGTCGATCGGCAGGTACAACCCATCGCGGTCGGCCCGGCTTCGGAACGCAGGCAGCAGGTCGACGACCTGCACACCGGCCCCTTTCGCCTGAGCCAGCAGCTCGCGTTGAGGGCGCTCCCAGTCGACTTCATCTTCGCTGAAACGATAGTCAGCCATGGTTCGGGCGCGCTGTGACGGCTCCACCTGGGCGATCTCGGGAATCACCAGCACCAGCGCCGGCGCACCAACGGAGGCCGCGCTGGCGCGAATGTCTGCGAGATAGGCGCCAAATAACGGCCACGCCACGTCGACCCAGTATGTTCGCGGCACGTCGCGGAGGATCGTCCATTCGAAGCTGGTAACGTTTAGCTTCCGCTGGTCTTTGCTGGGCGGTCTCTGGCCCGGCGCCGTGCCGATGCTCCGATCCGGCGGCTGGCCGAACAGATGCCCGAGCACGCGCGAGTCGCTGCGAGCGGTGTCCCAGAACCAATGCCCGGCGTTCTTCAGCGTATTGACCGGCGCTGGCTCCACCGTCCATGGCAGGCTGAGGCCAGCGTGGGGACGGGCCTGCTCCAGCGTCATGGTGGCCGGCGCAGGCGTCGGCAGCGGCTGCGAGGGAGCCCACGCGGGCGGCGGACTCTGACGAGCGCTCGCATCGCCGCCATTGCGCGGGAACCAGCCAAGACTCTGTTGCACCAGCTCAGCCGCCGCGGGCCCAAAACTGAAGCCTTTCGGATGGTCGGCGTCCATGGCGTACCCGGCGTAAGTCGCGAGTACGTTTTCGCCCACGTCGTTGCCGACGAACGCCGCTACGACAACCAGGTCCGGCTGCAGCCAGTTCAAATTGTCGCGCAGCAAACCGGCCTCGTTGTACGTGGAATAGCCACCTACCCCAGCGTCCACCACCCGCACCTGGCCGTAGCCATGCGCACGCAAGTCCTGCTCGAGAACTGCTGGAAACACCTCCGCGTACGGCACCTGGCCGCCAACGGCGTAGCTGTCACCGAGCACGACGATCCGAAACTCACCCGCTGGCTTGCTCGGCGGCAGCTCTGGGCCAGCCAGGCCACGACCGTTAGTGCGCAGTACCTCGTCGTACTCGGTGGTGCGCAGGCGCACACACAGGTTGGGGCGCATCACGTATCCCGCCGCTCGATCCAGGGTGTACAAGCCTTTCTGGGTCAATTGAGCGGCATCGCTGCCAGCGCAGCGCGGGTCCGCTGTCGCGAAGGTGCGCAGGTCGCCGACGCGCAGAGCTACCTCGGCCAGCACCGCCACGAACAGCAGCATGGCGCCGCCAAACGCCATGAGCACGAGCCACGCGGCAGGCCGCCGGCCTACCCCGGCCGTCGGTCTGACCAGGCCTTGGGGCGTTGACGCAATGGCCACGGCAATCTCACGCTGTGCGGATGCTACGCGCTCCTCGAAATCGCGAAAAGGCGCCCCGCGTGGGGACAGCTCTGGCTCAGCGAGAACCTTAGACGTTCGTTAGACGTCGATCCGGTTGACTGACTGAGTCAGAGGTAGTATTCGCGCCTGGTGCAGCACGACACGCTCGCGCGACGGCCACCGCGGCCCAGCTCGCGTCGATCATCGAGGTCCACTACCCGGGCAGAGGTCAGCGATCGCATGTCGCTTGGCGCTGACCTCGTGCGCCTCATCTGGCAGCACAGGCTCTGGTGGGCGGTGCCGCTTCTCCTGGCGCTGCTGGTCCTCGGTGCGCTGTTGGTCCTCGAGGCAACGCCCGTAGGTCCCCTGCTGTACCCGCTCTTGTAGCCTTGGGAGCATGCTCCTGTGGCAGGCCTGGCGCGCCTACGCGCATCGCGTCGCCAGCTATCAATCACAGGCGATGCTGAACGCCACCTACTTCCTGGTGTTTGGACCAGGCGCAATACTGGCGCGTAGTTTCGGCGTTCGCTTGCTTGATCTCGACGCTCGGTCGCGCCGGAGTTACTGGATTGCGCGCCATCCGACTCAGCCTACCCTCGAGCTCCTGGAGCGCCAGTTCTAGGTTGGACATCCTGGGGATTTCCTGCTTCTACCACGACGCGGCAGCGTGTCTGCTGCGAGACGGCGTGATCGTCGCCGCGGCCGAGGAGGAGCGCTTTTCGCGTAAGAAGCATGATCCGGGTTTCCCCGCGCAGGCGGTTGCCTACTGCCTGGAGGCGGGCGGCATCGACGCCGCGGACCTGGATTACGTCGTCTTCTACGAAAAGCCGCTGTTGAAGTTCGAGCGGATCGTGGCCAGCTACGCGGCTACGTTCCCCAGATCGCGACGCATGTTCGTGCAGGCCATGCAGACCTGGCTCGGCGACAAGTTGTGGACACGTAGCGGCATCCGGAGGGCGCTCGATTTCGAAGGTCCAATCCTCTTCGGCGAGCACCATCTCTCGCACGCTGCCTCAGCCTACTTTCCTTCACCCTATGCCGATGCAGCCATCGTCACAGCCGACGGCATTGGCGAGTGGGCCAGCACGACCATTGGCATTGGCAGCGGTATCGACGTGGAGCTCACCCACGAGATCCGCTTTCCACACTCGCTCGGCCTGCTGTACAGCGCGTTCACGGCTTACCTTGGCTTCGAGATCAACGAAGGCGAATACAAAGTGATGGGTATGGCCGCGTACGGCCAGCCAAAACACGTCGACCGGGTCCGCCAGCTCATCCAGTTGGCTGCTGACGGCAGCTTCCGGCTGAATATGCGCTACTTCGCCTACCACCGCGGCTCGCATACGTTCGATCGCGCATTCGTCGAGCTGTTCGGACCGGTGCGGCACCCGGAGGCAGGCCTGGAGGAACGCTATGCCGATATCGCCGCGAGCATCCAGGTGGTCACCGAAGACGCACTGCTTGGAATTGCCAGACGCGCGCGCGAGCTGAGCGGCTCGAGCAATCTGTGCATGGCCGGCGGTGTCGCGTTGAACGTGCTCGCCAACACACGCGTGCTGCACGAGGCTGGCTTCGAGAATGTGTGGGTGCAGCCAGCGGCAGGCGACTCCGGCGGCTGTATCGGGGCGGCGACGTATCTGCACCACGCCGTCCTCCGCAACGAGCAGCGCCACCCGATGCGCACTGCCTACCTGGGGCCGAGCTTTTCGAACGCCGAGATCCGGGCCTTCCTGGAGCGCGAAGGGATCGCTTACACCGCGCTAACCCAAGCCACAATTGCACCTACGGTGGCCCATCTGCTCGCCGAAAATGCGGTTGTCGGTTGGTTCCAGGGGCGTATGGAGTTCGGGCCGCGGGCCCTCGGAGCGCGCAGCATCCTGGCCAACCCGACCAGCCCTTCCATGAAGGACACGCTGAACGCGAAGATCAAACACCGCGAGGCGTTCCGACCCTTCGCACCGAGCACGCTGAAGGAGGCGGCTGGGACCTACTTCGAACTCGACGGGCGCGCCCCAGGCGACACGGAGAGTCCATTCATGCTGCTGGTCGCCCGCGTTCGCGCCGAAAAGCAGCACCTGCTTCCGGCGATCACGCACGTGGACGGAACGGCGCGCGTGCAGACCGTGAGCCGCGAGCAGAATCCGCTGTACTACGCGCTCATCGAGGAGTTTGGAAAGTTGACCGGTGTGCCAGTCGTCGTCAACACCTCATTCAACGTGCGAGGCGAGCCGATCGTGTGTACGCCCGAGCAGGCCTTCAACTCGTTCGCGCACACCGATATGGACTATCTGGTGCTGGGCGACGCGCTGATCCCCGCGGCCGCCAAACGCAGAGTCGCTGCCTACCCCGGCTCGCAGCGTGTCGGCACCGGGGTGGTGGTCTAGGAGTTCGGCCGAAAAGCGCATGGCCAAGAGCGAACAGCGGCCGAACTCCGTTCAAACAGACTGGGCTAGACGGGCGACATCCGTGGCTGAAGACTTTTCGGCCGCCCCTCTAGCCCAGTCGCCGCATGTGGACCGGCTGAGCGTCGCCGGTCGACTCGGAGCCCTGCTCGTGCCGTGGACGTTCGTCCTCGTCTTCGGCGGACTGTACGTAGGATTGCTCCTGCCCCGCGTGTGGCAAGGCCACCTGCTGACGACGTGTATCGGCGTGCTGGTGGCGTTTACTCTGGCCGTGTCCGTCGTTGCCGCGGTGTCGTTCTCGCGCGACGTCCTGACCGGTCGCTGGCCCTGAATTAAGTATCCATTGACAATTCGTATTAGCATGGGCTAATCTACGCCGACACAGCATGTCTCAGTCCGACACCGTTCTGTTGGGCGCCATCGCCGGCCTCACCATCTATCTCGGGTTGCCGATCGCCCGACTCAAGAACCCGTACCGCGCCTGGAAGGCATTCGCCAATGCCATGGCCACCGGCATCCTGGTCTTCCTGCTCTGGGACATCCTCTCCAAAGTCCGTGAGCCAATCACCACCGCGATGTCTGCCGCCAGATCAGGCGATGCAGGCGAGTTCCTGGGCTTGCTGGGCCTGTTCGCCGGCGGCTTTGGCGTCGGCCTGATCGGCCTGGTGTACGTCGATCGGGTAGTTATTCGCAGTCGGAAGGTCGGTGCCGAGGCCACTCCGATCCAGCTTGCGCTCATGATCGCCACTGGCATAGGCGTGCACAACTTTTCCGAGGGCCTGGCGATCGGCCAGGCATCGCGCGAAGGCGCGCTCCAGTTGGCCACCCTGCTGGTCATCGGATTCGGGCTGCACAACATGACCGAGGGATTTGGCATCGCCGCGCCGCTGACGGGTGGGACGCGCCCGAGCTGGGGCTTTCTTGGCCTGGCCGGGCTCATCGGGGGAGGCCCGACATTCGTGGGCACGGTGCTGGGCTACAGCGTCCAGTCGACTGCCGTCTTCGTCGCCTGTCTGGCACTCGCCGCTGGCTCCATCCTGTACGTCATCGCCGAGCTGCTCCACGTCGGCCGCCGCTTTCAACTGCCGGAGCTAGCCATGTGGGGCGTCTTCGGAGGCTTCTTCGCCGGCTACACCACCGATCTCCTCCTCAGCTGGGCCGGCGGCTGAAGGAACGTCAACGCCATGAGCATGATGAGCTCGGCTGCGCCGCGGGATAGCACGGCGTTCGAGGTGCGCGAGGCGCTCGGGCTGGACGGGTGCCCGGTGTGCCGGTTGGCGCTGCGGTCAGTGGGCCGGTGGCTGGTGTCGGTGGTGAACGAAGGCGTCAACGACGTCGAATTGCGCAACGAGCTGCGCGCCGCGCGCGGATTCTGCAACGTGCACGCCCACCGTTGGTTGACCGAAGTGCATTCGGTGCTGGGCACTGCCATCGTCTACGAGGACCTACTCAAGGCGTCGCTGCGTGAGCTCGACGCGGCCGATAAAGCGCAGCGCGTCGGCATCTGGCGCGCCATCATGGGCGCGTCTGGTGCCGATGTCGGCAGTTGTCCGGCCTGCCGCGTCCAGACTCAGGCCGAGGAACGCTTCCTGGCCGCGCTGCTGGCCACGGTCGCGGCCGAGCCGGCGGTGCTGGACGGCTCGGACGGGCTCTGCATGCGACACCTCCGCGCCGCGCTCCGTCGGGGTGGTCCAGGCGCGCAGCCGCTCTTGGAGCAGACACGCTCGGCGATCCAGCGCCTCCTGGCCCACCTGGGCGAAGTGATTCGCAAGGAAGACTACCGCTTCCGCCACGAACCGAGGACCGACGCCGAGCGCACAGCGCCCGGCCGCGCCGTCGCGCGCGTCGCGAGCGCCGAAGGGCTCGTCGAGACAGCGTTGGACGGCTAGACTAGGCGCCTGCTCTGTCTATCTATTGCGTCGGCTGAGCAACCACCGCCTGAGCCAGCGCGGTAAGCGCCGCGCGGGCATCCGGGCTGTCGTCTACGTCGAACGAGAACGCGTCGGTGCCGCGCTGGACCAGGAGGCTGTCCTTGAAGGAGCCAGGCATGAGCTGGACTTTCACCCACAGCGCCGAGTCGCCCAACCCAGGCACCGCTTCGAACTGATACTCCGGTAGCGCCACGTTCAGGCCAACCTGGCTGAGCGCGTCGATCTGGCTCTTTGCGGCGTCTGGGAGTCCGGGAATGTACCGCTGCGCCAGGGCCCCTGCTCCGCCCTCGGCAGGCCCGAACGCACCCGCCTCCCGGCTCACCCCGAACGCGCGACTGGCGGCGGATCCATCGGTAAAGGTGCACACCGTCACTGGACCCGCCGTTCCATTCACACTGCCAGTTAGCGGCGAGCCCACCGCGCCAGATACGGTGGCATCGTCAGCTATGGGACACCCGGGTGTGGTCGACTGGGCAGCGGCGCTCAGCGGTGTGGCCAGCAGGGCCAGGCCCATGGCGGCCAGGCCAAGACGTGCGATCGAAAGACGTGTCGTTTGCATCCTCATGGCGAGCCCCAATGCAACGTCCGTACCTCGCGCCTTGTGTACGCTCGCGCCTGACGGTGACTCCGCCCGCCGAATACCGCCAACTGCAGGCCGAACGAGCGCTGGCGCAGGATGTGGCGTGTGTCTAGGCGTCTGCGTTGGTCGCCCCAGAGAACGGCTTCCAGCGGCATGGCACGCCAGCTGATGTTGAGTATGATCATATTGTACGTCATACTCTGGTGATGAAGACGACGGAACGTGTCACAGTCACTCTGTCTGCCGAATTGGTGGAAGGGATTGACCAGGTAGAGCGGAACCGAAGCCGCTTCATCGCCGAAGCCGTTGAGCACGAGTTGGCTCGACGTCGTCGAGAAGCTCTACTCAGCTCGATCCGCAACCCGCATCCCGAGACCAACGACCTGGGCGACGGCGGCCTCGCAGACTGGACCTCCGACCTGCCTGACGACGAGGGTTTGGTCGATGTGGCAGGAGGAACTGCTGTTCGTTGGGTCGACGGGCAGGGATGGGTGAACGCAGAAGCGTGATGCTTGATCGGGGCACCGTCGTTCTCGTCGAGCTCGATCCAACGGTCGGCCACGAGCAACGCGGCGTGAGGCCGTGCATCGCGGTGAGCGATCCGGCCGTCAATGCGGATCAGCGCTTCCCCCTCATCGCGGTGGTGCCCGTCACCGGTACAGCGGGTGTGGGTGCGCTCTATCCGTCCCTGTCGGCGGGGGCGAGCGGCCTCACCAAGACATCCTATGCCCTCATCGATCATCTCCGATCGATCGACAAGCGTCGGATCCGCCGCATGTTCGGACAGGTGTCGTCCAGCGAGCTCATTGGTGTCGACCAGGGACTCGAGCTGTTTCTCGGCCTTACTCCTGTGCCGTAACGGACTCACCTGACGGCCACGATCATTCTCGCGCTGGCACACGAGGAGTGCGTCACCGCGGCCGCCACGCCGCGGGACTAACCAGAACGATGCACCCACACTTCAACACTGCCCCAAGCTACTCGGCCACGGAGACTCACCCTCGATAGCCACGCTGGGCACTGTCAGGAAGCCGCGTTGCGATGCCCCGCCTAGACCTCATAGATCCTGTTCACGAGATCATGTGCAAACCATCGTTGCGGATGGACAGGTCCGGGTCCAGGCCGAGCTCGAAACCGCCAACCGTGAAGCCGACGTAAAACGGCTGGTCGAAATAGGGCGCGATGCCCAGCCCGGCTTGAATGAAACGGACAAGTACCCTGACTGGCCATGACAGAGCACAGCCTGGCCGCGGAGCGGCTGCATTTCGCGTGGGACAACAGCTTGCCCGGGGTCCTCGAGATCGAGCCTGGCGATACCGTCACCATCGAGACCTGGGATGCGAGCGGACACCGCTATTCGCCGACCTCGAAGAGCACGGACACGCTCGATCCCAAGCCAGTTCCGGGTCACGCGCTGACTGGTCCCATCGCGGTGCGCGGGGCGCGCCCAGGCGACACGCTGATTGTTGACGTGCTAGAGGTACGGCCCGACAACTGGGGCTGGACAGCGTTCAGACCCGGTCACGGGCTCCTACCAGACGACTTCAAAGAGCACTATCTGCGTATCTGGGACCTGTCCGACGGTGTGTCGGCGCGCGGGATGACCGACGTACGGGTGCCGTTGGCGCCCTTCTGCGGGGTGATGGGCGTCGCACTGGCGGAGCCTGGCAGCCACAGTACGATCCCGCCACGCCGCGTCGGCGGCAACATGGACGTCCGCCAGATCACCGCTGGCGCCACGCTGTACCTGCCGATCGAGGTCGAGCAAGCCCTGTTTTCAGTAGGTGATGCGCACGCGGCTCAGGGCGACGGCGAGGTGTGCATCACGGCAATCGAGATGGACAGCACCACTCGGCTCCGATTCAGCTTGAGCCAGGTGCCGATCAAAGAGCCGCAAGTACGCCTGCCAGGTCCGCCGACGACCATCGGCGGCACGTACCACGGCTGCATGGCCCACGCGCCCGACTTGATGGAAGCAGCCCGCAACGCCACCCGCCACCTGATCGAATGGCTGTGCAAAGAGGCACACCTGAGCGCCGAAGACGCCTACGCCCTGTCGAGCCTCACAGCCGAGCTGCGGATCAGCCAGGTGGTCGATGCGCCGAACTGGACCGTCACCGCCTTTTTCCCGCTCGGGGTGCTCACCAGTTGGTGAACGAACCGTCCAGACGCCGCAGGTGACTCGGTTCGACCATCCGAAATGGAGACCGCTTCGCCGCCTCTCGGTCGAACTCCACCCCCAGCCCGGGCCGCGTCGGCGGCAGCAGGTAGCCATCCTCCCACTCCACCTGGATCGGCACCACGTCCGTCAGGGTGGTGCCTGGCCGGCTGGGCTGCTCCTGGACCCCGAAGTTGCTGCACGCCAGGTTGACCTGCAGGCACGCCGCGCTCGAAACCGGACCGAGCGGATTGTGCGTCACCAGTTTGATGTTGTGGGTCTCGCACCAGCCGACGATCTTGCGCGTCTCGGTGATGCCACCCACGATGCACAGGTCGATCCGGGCATAGTCGATGAGATCGTCTTCGATCAGCTCGCGGAACTCCCATTTGCCAGCGAACTGCTCGCCAGCCGCCAGCGGTACGGCCGTTTGCCGACGCAAGCGCTGGTACGCGTGCGGATTCTCCGAGCGAAGCGCATCTTCCATGAAGAACGGTCGTATCGCTTCGCTGGCTCGGCACAACTGAACCGCATCCGGCAGGTCCAGCCGGGTGTGGACGTCGAAGCAGATCCCGATCTCATCGCCGACCGCTGTTCGCACCGCTTCCATCTGCTTGAGCGCCATCCGCACGGCCTGGCGTGGCTCGAGCACTTCGCCTTCCGAGGGCAGCCCCCAGCGGACGAATTTCCAGCCCTCCTGGGTGGTGCGCTGGCAGCTCTCGACCAGGCCCTGCACGTCGAACGCGTCGCCGGGCACCTGGTTGTGCGGATAACACACCACCCGGTCGCGGACGAGACCCCCCAGAAGCTTGTAGACCGGCACGCCAAGCGCCTTGCCCTGAATGTCCCACAGCGCGATATCGATGGCCGAGATGGCGCTGCCGACGACCCGGTTGGCGGGGAAGAACCCGCCACGGAACAGGAGCTGCCACAGATGTTCGAGCCGGCTGGCATCCTGGCCCACGAGCAGCGGCTTCAGGTGTTCGATCGCGCCGATGACCGCCAGCTCGCGACCCGAAAGCCCCGACTCGCCGACGCCATAGATGCCCTCATCCGTATCGACGGTGACGAATAGGTTGTTCCGTTGGCCGTTGTACACGGCAAATGGCGTGACGTCGGTGATCTTCATCAGTTAGCCAGGGTAACTGCTCAGGTCCGTGGCACGGCGGCGACGTGGTACGGCACGTTGGTGACCACGATGCCGGGGTGAAACAGCAAGCTGCCTTTGAGCCGCAGGGCGGTCTGGTTGTGCAGCAGGGCTTCCCACCAGTGCGAGGCTACGAGCTCCGGAATGATGACCGTGATCGTGTCGCGGGGTTGACTGTCCTTTAGCGCGTCGATATAGGCCAGCAGTGGTCCGGTCAACGAGCGGAAGGGCGACTCGACGATGATGAGCTCGACGCCCGGTTCCCACTCCTCCCACTGCCGCCGCAAGTTGTCGGCGGCGGCCATATCGTCGGTGATGTGGACCGCGACCACGTGGTGGTCGTCGGGAGCGATCGCCCGGGCGTATGCCAGCGCCTGCCGAGCTGGCACGTTCAACTCGGCGATGGGCACGACCACGCGTACGATCACTTCCTCGGGCAGCAGTGGCGTCTCTGCTCGGCGAGCGCCGTCCAGACGCTTGTAGTGCTTATGAATGGCATAGAACATCCCGATCAGCAAGGGGATGAGCAGCACGACCAGCCAAGCGCCGTCGCCAAACTTCGTCACCGCGATCACCACGCTGACGATGCCCGTGGCCACCGCACCCAGCCCGTTGATCATCAGCGATCGCTGCCAGCCCCGGTCGCGGAGCTTTCGCCAGTGGCGCACCATGCCCGCCTGGGACAGCGTGAAACTGGTGAACACGCCGACCGCGTACAGCGGGATCAACTGATCCACGCTGCCGTTGAAGATGACCAGGAGCCCACTCGAGAGAATGGCGAGTGTGACGATGCCGGTGGTGAAGGCGAGCCGGTCGCCGCGGAACTGGAACATCCGCGGCAGGAAGCGATCCCGGGCAAGGATGGACGACAGCCGTGGAAAGTCGGCAAACGACGTGTTGGCGGCCAGGATCAGAATGACCGCGGTAGCTATCTGCAGGAGCCACCAGACTGGGCCGATGCCGAACACGGTCCGCCCAATCTGGGAGATGACGGTTTCCTGCTCGGCGGGCAGCACGCCGATCTGGATGGCCAGGTACGACAGGCCCAGGAACATCGTGCCGAGCAGGACGCCCATCGCCACCAGGGTGGTGCGCGCGTTGGCAGATTCTGGTGACTTGAAGGCCGGCACGCCGTTCGAGATCGCCTCAGTGCCGGTCATCGCCGTACAGCCCTGGGCAAACGCGCGCAGGATCAAGAACACGCCCATCGTCTCAGCGCCAGGCAGCTTGGCCGAGGGCGGCGGCTCGTACACGACGCCGCCGGTAGCCAGACGGTACAGCCCAAAGCCAATCAATAGGTACATCGCGCCCACGAACACGTAGGCCGGGACCGCGAAGATGCTGCCCGACTCACGGATGCCGCGCAGGTTGGCCAGCGTGATCAATGCCACTGCGCCAACCGCCATTGGCACGGTGTAAGGCAGCCACTCCGGCACGAGCGACGTGATAGCCGCGACGCCAGCGGCGATGGACACTGACACCGTCAGCACGTAGTCGATCTGCAGTGCCGCCGCGGCAGTCAGGCCAGGGATCATCCCCAGGTTGTCGCTGGCGACGATGTAGCTGCCACCCCCCGACGGGTACGCCTTGATCGTCTGACGGTAGGACACCACCACGATGCCCAGCAGCAAGACAATCACCATCGAGATCGGCAGGGTCAGCGAAAGGAAGCCAACACCCGCCAGAACCAGGACCTTCATGATCTCCTCAGTCGCGTAGGCGACCGAGGACAGCGCGTCCGAAGAGAAAACTGCGAGTGCCTTGACCTTGGTCAGGCGCTCGTGCCCCTCACGCGCAGTCGGAATGGGGCTGCCCAACACGACGTGCTTCAGGCGACGGAGTGCGAATCCCACGCCGCTGGTCGGCTCGCCTGTACCCGGCCGTGGCACCAGATAGTTGCGACGCAGCCGAGTGAAGCCCTTGTGCGTGGCAACGCGCACGAACCGATCACCCGGGCGCCGCCCCTGGATCGTTTCTCGCCACTCCAGATCCGGGTGCGAGACCGTCACACTCGGCGTCCGCCCCGAACGATCCGGCCCGTCCGGCTGACCAGCGCTCATATGATGGTTATGGCACGTACGCCATTCCGATAACGTTAGTATCCCGCTCGGCTGCGTTAGCCAAACATTAGGACCGGCGACTCAACTGCGAACCAGCTCGGCCACGCTCGCGAGCAACGTATCCAGGTCGAACGGCTTGGGCAAGGCGCGGATGCCAAACCGATCCAGCCACGGCTGATGCTCGTGGAGGGATCGAATGGCGGCCGAGCAGACGAGGACAGGAATCGGTCGCGTGAGCGGGTCGAGCGTTAGCAGCTCGAGGATGGTCCAGCCATGCTCCTCACCGCTGATGCGAATGTCGAGGATGACGAGCTGTGGTTGCTCGCGCTTGACGAACTCGTAGGCGTTGCCCCACTCGCGACCGATGACGACCTCGTAACCACCCTCATGCTCCAGAAGATCGCGCATAAGGTCCAGGAATGCCGTGTCATCGTTGATCACGGCAATCCTCTTGCGATGGCCACCTACCTCGTCAGGCATGTGCGTAGCTAGCCCTGCTCCTTCTGCCTCGCAGCAGGGGCCGCTGGCTGGCGACTCACCAGCAACGCCGCCCCGAGCAGGCCTACCAGTCCGATCAGCCTGCCGCCGATCCCAACCGGCTGGGCTTCACGCGTTGTTGCGGCCGCCTGGGGTTGCGGCTGTGTCTGCGGCTTCTGTTTGTCGCTTCCCGAGGGCGCGCTGCCGACGGCTGGTCGGCGCTGGCCAGGCTGCTTGCCGGTCTCGTCTTCCGGCTGGCTCGGCTCCTCGCCACCTGACTCGGAGCTTCCCGTGGCAACCGTCTCGACCTTGTCGCCAGCCTGTTGGAGTGCCACCTGGCCCTTCTCGGCCTTGGCCTTCGTTTCAGCCAGCGCGGCAGATCGCCCAGGCTCCTCGATAAACGCATTCAGCTCCGCTCCGACTACGAGCACCATGCCAAGCAGAAATAACCAGAACATCAGCAGCAGGAAAACGCCGAAGGCGGCGTACGCCTGAAAACCCCTACCGAACACAGTCACATACAACGGAAATACCTGCAGGATCACGAAGAACAACACCGATGCGGTCAGCGTGCCAGGCAGCGTCTCCTTCCATCCTTGAGGCCGGTTAGGAAGGACTTTGTAAAGCAACAGGAACATGACGACCGCGCTCACGAGCGAGACCGCCCAGCCGATGAGTCGGCCGACCACGGGCCCAACAGGCAACGCTATCGGCAGGGAACCCATCGTATTGCCCAGACCGTAGGCGGTCGTGGAGACCAGCAGCAGCACCGTGACGACGATCAGCATGATCAGCGACACCACACGCTGCATGATGAAGCTTCGATCCTCGACGTGGTACGCCAGGTTGAAGACCATCTGCATGTTGCCGAAGAAGTTCGACCCGCTGAAGAGCAGCAGCAGGACCGAGATGATCGAGGCTGCGCCAGCATTGTCCCGCGTCGAGGTGAGGATGCCGCTCAGCGCCGCGGCCGCCTGTTGCGGCAGGACGGCAAACAGCCCGCTCGTAAGTTGGTCCAGCCGCTGCGGATCGCGCAACACGAAACCTGCGATAGCCAGGATGCCCAGGACCAGGGGAAAAAGCGTATTGAGTGTTCCCCAGGCCAACAGGACGGCCAGATTCGGGGCGCGGTCATTCAGCAGCTTCGTCACGAACTGACCCGGCTTGGACTGTTGAAGAGCAGCCAGCCGCTCACGCATGGGGGGTCTCTTTCGACTGCTGCTCACCCAGCGATTCGGCTGTCGCCCACGCGTTGAAGGCTACGTCGTTGGCGGTATTTTTCACCGCTGCCGGTATGGGAGCAGCCTGGATGACTTCCGAGGCCCATTGGGCTCCGCTACTGGCACCCGAGGCCGCCACCTGGCCCACTTGCTGCAAAAAGTCCGGTGCTCGTGTGAGGCGCGCGCGATTCGAGCCATACAGCCACATCAGCAGCGCACCGACGAAGACGCCTGAGACAAATTTCATACGGCCTCCTGTTCGCAGGGCGAAGCGATCCGCCCCTGCCCGGTCGTGATCCTTGCGCAAGTTTAGGACCACCCGGCCCGACCGGTGCGATGCACACGCGAAGCTAGGACGCCAGCGGCAGCCTGACGCTGAATACTGCTCCGCCGTCGGCTGCGTTGGCGGCCACGATGGTGCCCCGGTGAGCTTCGACAATCTCCCTGGCGATGGCCAGTCCCAGACCGGCGCCACCCGCCAGGCGCGCACGCGAGGAGTCGATCCTGTAGAAGCGGTCGAAGACGTGGGCCAGGTGCTCGGGCGCAACGCCGGCTCCGTTGTCACGCACCTGGATCAACGCCTCGCTATTGTGGCGACGGACCGTGAGCGTCACGCAGCCGTGCTCCGGCGCATGCTGAAGGCCATTGGCGGTGAGATTCAACATCACCTGGTGTAAACGATGTGGGTCGCCCTTGACCGCAAGGCGGCCCGCACCGACGTCTAACTCGAGGCTCCGGCCAGCGCTCACGGGCAGTGCGCGGCTCTGTTCGAACACGTCGCGCGCCACCGCGACCAGGTCGAGCACGCCGACCTGCAGCGCCTGGGCGCCCTGCGCCTCCAACCGTGCCAGCAGGAGCAGATTTTCGACAAGGACACTCAAACGATCCACTTCACGACGCATGAAGCCAGCCAGTCGCCGGGCTTCCTCCGGCCGAGCATCCAGCACGCGCATCTGCACGTCGATCTGTCCACCCAGCGCGTGCAGTGGCGTGCGTAACTCGTGGGAAGCATCAGCCACAAACGCGTGCTGGGCCGCGAACGCGGCTTCGAGGCGCTCAGTCATGTCGTTGAATGCTCGCGCCAGGTCACCCACCTCGTCAGCCGTATCTGGCTCGTGAACGCGCGTGGTCAGGTCGCCCTCAGCCAGGCGGCGGCTTGCGCCCGCCATTCCCCGCAGCGGCCGCAATCCGAACCGTGTCAAACGCGGACCGACGATGACAGCCACGATCAGCACCATGGCGAGGCCCAGGCTGAACAGCGTGCCGACGATCCGGGTGGCGAGCGCTGCGTTGGCGATAGGCGTCGTGACCTGGACGTAGCCGCGAGGTTCCAACGAGACGGGGTCAACGAGCGGGATGACGTGCACCACTAGTTGGCCATCGGCGGTGCTGTCGAGCACGGCGATCCACTCGTTGGCCCCTCCCCGCACCGCATCAATTCCCGTTGGCCGAATCACCTCGACAAGTTCGCTTGGGCCTGGCGTGTGGGCGACGACGTTCCCGTCAGCACCCGCCACGGCGATCAATTGTCCAGGTGGTCCGCGCCAACCATCCAGAATCACCTGTGCCCCCGAGCCGAGCAGCTGACCGGTGCCCAGCACCGGCGCCAGCTCGTGCTGGACCTCTTGATTCTGTCGGCCGCCCTCGGCGATGAGCGCTGCGGTGGACAGCCGCCCCAGACCAACCAGAACAAATGCGCCCAGAGCCAGGACGAGCACAGCCAACAGGCCGACGTACCACATCGTGAGACGTTCGGCAAGGCACACTAGCTCGAGCCGCTTGCGCGCCCCGCTAACAGGCCCCCCATCTCAGTCCTCCCTGAGTGCGTAACCTGCGCCGCGCATGGTGCGGATCAGCCGCCGGCCGCCGCGGTCGTCGAGTTTGTCGCGCAGATAGCCGACGTACACCTCGACGATGTTGTCGTCCCCAGCGAAGTCGTAGCCCCAGACGCGTTCGATGATCGCGCGCTTCGGGAAGACGTGTCGGGGCTGTTCCAGCAGCAGGTGGAGCAGGTCGAACTCGCGTGGGGTCAACTCGACCGCACGATCCCCGCGACGCGCCTCGCGCGTGTCCGGGTTCAGCTCCAGATTAGCGTAACGCAGCACCTGGCCGGCGTGGCTCGACCGCCGCCGCAAGACGGCCCGGATACGCGCCACGAGCTCTTCATAGTGGAAGGGTTTCACCAAATAGTCGTCGGCACCGGTTTCGAGTCCGAGGACACGATCCGCCAGACCGTCGCGAGCAGTCAGCATGAGAATGGCGGCAGTACCCTGTGCCCGCAGCCGACGGCAAACTTCCAGTCCATCCATGCCCGGCAGCATCCAGTCCAGGACCACGACGTCCGGCTGCATCCGCTCGGCAACTCTGACGGCGGCGGCACCGTCGGCGCACACCACAACGTCGAAACCCTCGTACGCGAGTCCGACACGGACGAACTCGGCCGTTCCGTTATCGTCCTCCACGACAAGCGCTCGAATGGGAACGTCCACACCGGGAGCGTACTGGTCAGCGTTGCCGTTGTGCATAGGCCCAGTATGCGGCTTGAGGCTGAAAGTTCACTTTGCGGATGCTGAGAATTGGCTGAGACATCTGAGATTGGTCATCTCTCAGCACGTTCTCAGCAATACCTGGGGGTCCTCTCAGCGCCAGGTGACAGACTCGCCACATGAGCCGATCTGTCACCCATCTTTTCCTGAGTAGCGCTGTTGGCGCCGCGCTTCTGCTCGCGGCCTGCAGCTCACCATCGAGCAGTACCAGCACCGCCGCCCCGGCTATTCCCGCCGTGACCGTTTCCGTCGCCCAAGCAACGCAGACCACGATCCTGCAGACACAGAGCTACACCGGCGATCTGCGTGCACCCGGGCAGGTCAGCGTTCTGCCGAAAGCCGCCGGGATGATCCAGGCCATGGCCGTCGACGTAGGCAGCCAGGTCAAGGCTGGCGACACACTGGCAGTGCTCGACTCCGCCACCGCCCAGGCCCAGGTTGCCCAATCCCAGGCGGCCCTGGACCAGGCCCAGGCCAAGCTGGCGGCGCTCCAGGCTGGCCCCCGCGCCGAGGACGTGGCAGTCGCTCAGGCGACGCTAAACCAGGCGCGTTCGAAGCTCGCCAACCAGCAGGCTGGTGGCCGCAGCGAGGACGTCCAGGTGGCTCAGCAAACCCTGGCCGCGGCCCACTCCAAACTCAGCGGAATGCTCGAGGGCCGGCCGGAGTCCATCCAGTCGGCGCAAGGATGCCCTGGACGCCGCCACCGCCAAGTTGACCACGACCCTGAACGGCCCAACGGCCGACGTTCTGGCCGCTGACGTAAGCTCCGTCAATGCCGACAGGGCAGCGCTCGCTTCAGCCGAAGCGGCCTACGCGGCCATCGGTGGCACCAACGCCTCCAACCTCGAGAACGCGCAGGCACAGCTCCAGACCGCCCAGGCGGCAGTCGACACGGCCAAAGAGTCGATCGCTTCTGCCGAAGCGGCCCTGGCCAATCTGCCGGGCTCCAGCGCTTCGGACGTGCAGGCGGCGCAGAGCGCCTACGATGCGGCCAGCTCGCAGCTGCAGGCGGCTCAGGCGGCGCTCAAGCAGAACTACAACCCGACCCAGGCCTCCGTTACCAGCGCCCAGTCGACCCTCGAGTCGGCTCAAAGTGCGTTGTCGGCGGCCCAGGCCAGCCAGACGGCGCTCGAGCAAGGGGTCGGCGGCGCGTGCGCCGCGCCGATTGGTGGCGGCAGCAAGAACGGTACGGCGTGTAATGCCGCCAAGGCCAGCGCCACGGCAGCTGTAAGCGCGGCCAACGCGGCCGTAGACGCTGCCCAAGGGCAGCTCGATCAACTCAAGCGCGGCGGTACGCCTTCCACCCAGGCGTCCCTGCAGGGCACCGTCGAGCAGGCCCAGGCCAGTGTCAAGAGCACCAAAGCCAAGCTCGACCAACTGACCGGTGGTGGCATTCAGGCTACACGGGAGCAGCTTCTGGCAGCGAGACAGACGGCCCAGGGTTCGCTCGTCCAGGCGACCGGCAACCTGCACGTGGCACAGGCCAACCTGGCTGCCGCCCAGAACGGAACACTCGACGCGCAGGTCAAAGCCGCGGCGTCGACGGTGACCGCCGCACGGCAAAAGCTCAACAGCGATCAGGTCAAGCTGGATGTTGCCAGCCAGGGCCCAACCGAACAGGACATCCAGCAAGCCGAGTCCAGTGTGGACCAGGCCGTCCAGGCCCTGGCCCTCGCCCAACAGCCCAGCAGCCAGCACGACATCGACGCTCAGCGCGCGACCGTCGAATCGGCGCGGCAGAGCCTGGCGAAAGCACAGCAGCCATACACTGCCGCCGACTTGCAGCAGCAACAGGACGCGGTGTCCTCGTCCGAGGCGTCCGTCCAGAAGGCGCAGAATCCGAGCACCGAGCAGGACGCACGCAGCGCTGAGGCCGCGGTGGCCCAGGCGGAGGGCGCGCTCGCAGCCTCGCAGCTGAGCCTGGACAACGCGCGTGTGATAGCCCCGATCGACGGCACCGTCGGCGATCTCCAGGTGACAGCCGGAGGCATCGTTGGCACGACGACGGCGCTCATGACCATCGTCCCAGCCAATCTGGAAGTGCTCGTCAACGTCGAAGAGAGCCAACTCGGCCAGGTTGCTCCGGGTCAGACGGTGGAGCTCGACGTCTCGCATTCCCCAATCAACCCTTTGAAGCAAAGGTCCAGTCCATCAATCCCAGCATCGACACCAGGACCCGCACCGCCGGCGTGCACATCGTGCCGACGAATCCAGCTGGCAAGCTCCGCTCGGGCATGTCGTCGACCGTGGTGATCCAGACGGCGCGGGTTGACAATGCCATCGTCGTGCCGACCACGGCACTCCAGCAGCGCAACGGCCAGCAGTACGTCTATACCGACGTCAACGATCGCGCCAAGCTGCAGATTGTCCAGATCGGTCTGGCCAACGCGACGGTGATTCAGATCACCAGCGGTATTCTGGCAGGCGACACCGTCATCCTGCCAGGGTCCACCACCATCACTGACGGGGTTGCGGTCGTTCCGGCGACACAGCCGCTGACCACTGGTGGGGTGGCTCCCGTAGTCAGTGAAGGCTAAAGGGACGCTCCCATGAACGCCATTACTCGTTACGCGGTCCGCAATCCGCTCGCCATCGTCGCACTGGCTATCGCGCTGGCGGGCTACGGCATCTACTCGTTCCTCACGCTCGGGGTTGCCGTCGTCCCGAGCTTCAGCATCGCCCAGGTGACGGTAGTCACCGCCTACCCGGGTGCCAATCCCGACACGATCGAGACGCAGGTCACCAAGCCCCATCGAAGATGCGATCGCCGGGCTGAACAACATCGATACGTTGACCTCGACCTCGACGCAAGGGCTCTCCAGTGTCAACGTGGCGTTCACCACCGCCGCCAATATCGACCTGATCGGCGTCGACGTCGAGCGTGTGGTCAACGGCGCGCGCGGCAAGCTCCCGTCCGGCGCCGACGCCCCCACCGTTTCGAAGGGAGACACGAGCTCCATCGCGGTGCTGACCCTGGCCGTCTCCGGTCCACAGCCGCTCGATCAGATCGACGACGTGGCCCAGAACCAGGTCAAGCGTGCCATCGAGGCGGTGCCTGGCGTCAGCTCCGTATCCGTAGTCGGGGCACCCACGCGAGAGATTCAAATCAAAGCCGACCTGGACAAGCTCCAGGCGCGCGGACTCGGGCTGACCTCACTCCAGACCGCGCTGGTCAGTGCGCAGCTCCAGCAACCGGCGGGTACGCTGGTGTCCAACACCAAGGACGCAAACGTCGTCCTGAGTGGACTGGTTGGCGACCCACAGCAGCTCGGAAACGTCGTGGTCTCGCAGACCAGCAGCGGGCCCGTGTACGTGAAAGATGTCGCCACGATCGACGACACCCAGGCCACCGCTCACAGCATCGCCCGCGTCGACGGCGTCAGAGCCATCACGCTCACCGCCAGCAAGCTGAAGAGCGCCAGCACGCTCAGCGTCTCGCCGAATGTCAAGGCCGCCATCTCGCGGCTCCAGCTCCCAGAAGGCATGCAGGTCCGCGTCGTGACCGACCTGGCGACCTATACCCAGCAGTCGTTCACCACCATTGAGTGGACGCTGATGGAGGCCGTGGTCCTCACGGGCATCATCCTGCTCTTGTTTCTGCATACCTGGCGCAGCACGTTGATCGTGATGATCTCCATCCCGACGTCGCTGCTGACCACGTTGGGCTTGATGAACCTGTTGGGACTCGACCTGAACCTGTTCTCGATGCTGGCGCTGACACTCTCCGTGGGTATCCTCGTCGACGACAGCATCGTCGTCATCGAAAACATCGCCCGGCATCTGGGACTGGGCGAGGCGCCTGTGCTAGCCGCCATCCGTGGCCGCAGTGAGATCGGCATGGCCGCGCTCACGATCACCATGCTCGACGTGGTCGTGTACGTCCCGATCGCACTGATCTCGGGTATCGCCGGGCAGTTCATCCGACCGTTCGCCATCGTCATTGCCGCGGCAACGCTGGCGTCGCTGGTAGTGTCGTTCACCCTGACGCCGCTGCTGGCCAGCCGGTACCTGAGCATCGAGGAAGCCTTGAAGGCCGGCAACGGACCGCTGGAGCGCTTCGGTCGTTGCTGGGACCGCGGCTACGATCGGCTGGCCGGCAAGTACCGCGGGGTACTCCACTGGGTGCTGACGGGCCACTGGCTCGGTATCAGCGGCCGCTGGCTGGTCATCGCCCTCGGCTTCAGCAGTCTGCTCGGCGGAGTGGGACTGTACATGACCGGCCGCATCAGCATCGACATCTTCCCCAGCGGTGACCAGAGCGAGGTCGACGTCACGGTGGTCATGCCGTCGGCCACCGACATCCAGGTCACCAGCGGGGTGGTCCAGCAGCTCGAGACGCGCTTGCAGGCCTATCCGGAAGTGCGGATGGTCTACTCGAACACCGGCACAGGTGCCTCAGGCGGTGGCCCGGGCGGAGGCGCCACCGGCGGCGACCAGGCGCGGATGACGGTGCTCCTCGTGCCTATCAGTCAGCGCCAGCAAAGCGCTACGCAGCTGTCGGATATGATGCGCCGGCAATTGGGGAAGGGCATCCCGGACCTGACTCTGCGTACCTCCGTGCCCAACGCGTTCGGCTTCGGTGGGTTCGGTAGCCAGGCCATCCAGGTCCAGGTCCTTGGTTCAGATCCGGCTACCCTCAATGGCCTCGTCGACCAGGTCACCGCGGTGATGCAGGCAACCGACGGTGCTGCCGAGGTCAACAACGACAATCAGAAGGTCACTCCGCAGTTCACGCTGAACGTGGATCGCGCGAAGGCCGCGCAGCTCGGCGTGACCTCCCAGTCCGCTGCCACGGCCCCCTCCGCCGCCGTGGACGGTCTGAAAGTCGCTACCTACCAGAAGCCCGGCCAGAGCAATGTGGACATCCGCCTGATGGCCGATGACCGGTTCCGCGCCAGCACCAGCAATCTGGCTAACCTGCCCCTGCTGACCAGCAACGGCACCGTCGTTTCGCTCAGCCAGATTGGCGCCCTGTCCGAGACGACCGCGCCAACCTCCATCACCCACGATACGCGTCTACGGTCGGTGACGGTGAATGCGTCGGCCGGTGGCGGCCGATCCTCAAGCAGCGTGCAATCGGCTATCCAGACCAACCTGGCCAAGATCAACGTTCCAGCCGGTTACAAAATTACCTACGCTGGCCAGGCACAGCAGGGAACCTCGGCATTCATCGACATCTTCAAGGCCCTCGGCGTCGCGCTGATCCTGATGTACATGCTGATGATGCTGCTGTTCGGGTCCGTGACCCTGCCGCTGGCTGTCCTGATGTCCCTACCCCTGGCGGTTGTCGGCGCCCTGGGTGCCATGGCGCTGACCGGCAGCAACTTCACGCTGTTCGCCATGCTCGGCGTCACGCTGCTGATGGGCCTGGTCGGCAAGAACGCCGTGCTGATGGTCGACTACACCGACACACTCCGCAAGCAGGGTCAGAACCGCAATGACGCTCTGCTCCACGCTGGGCCCACTCGGCTACGGCCGATCATCATGACGACGCTGTCGGTGATCGTGTCGCTGACCCCGGTAGCCACGGGCATCGAAGCTGGCTCCGAATTGCTCAGAGCCGCTGCTGTCGTGTTGATCGGCGGGTTGCTGACCTCGACGCTGCTGACGCTGGTGTTCGTACCGGCCATGTACACCATCTTCGACGATATCGAGGCACTGGTCGTCCGCCTCGTTCGCCGCATCGCCACGCCACGAAAGTTCGAGCCCGTCGAGGAAGACATCCTGCACCCTCAGCTGGTGGAGGAGTTCGCCACCCCGACTTCCCCGAGCATCGCCATGAATGGGCACTCTCCGCTCAAGCCCCCGTCAGCTGTCGCGTCTTGACACGGTGCCCTATAGACCGGGGCGCCAGTGATCGAGCGGGGCTGGCGTCAGAGAACTACGCCTCCATGCGCAGCTCCTCCAGGTCGAGCTCGCGTTCTACGGTGCGCAGGACCTCGTCGCCGATCTGGCCGGAGTCACGCAGGTCCAGAAGCGCGGACCGGCCCGCCTCGATCACCGCGTGACGAATTGCGCGGTGCTCGCGAATCTCCTGCTGTGTGGCGTCGCTCGGGGGCGCGTCGTGTCCATCCGCGTCGTGGCTGTGGCTGGCGAGATGACTGGCGCGGTGCAAGTACTGGGCGCGCAACGCGTCAATCAGCGGCTGGTGATCCGGCCACGCATCTGCAAGCTGTCCGAGACGCAGCTCGGCCGCCTGACCGGCTGCTTCGCGTGCAATCGCTTCCTCGTGCAGATCCATGCCGTCGCCTCTCAGACGAAGGAAGCTCAGCATCAGCCGCAGCGTGAGGCCCTGGCCGACCAGCGTACTCAGAATGACGCACATAGTCAGGAAGATGAGCAGGTGGCGCTGTGGAAATGGGTCGCCGCTGGCTGTCGTAAGTGGCAGCGCCAGCGCCGCGGCGAGCGACACGACTCCGCGCATGCCCGCCCACGACGAAACGAGATTCGTCTGCCAGCTTCCGGCGCCGCGGCGCCGCACCAGCCGCGGCAGATCGCTGCCAAAGATCCACGCGAAGCGGACGACGATCACCACCAGGCTGACCAGCACTGCCAGAATCACGAGCTGCGACACTGATCGGACCTGCGTGTTCTCGATGACCAGCCGCAACTGGAGGCCCATCAGCAGGAACACCAGACCGTTGAACAGGAAGGCCAGCGTCTCCCACACGGCCCCGCTCTGGACGCGCGTATCCGCCTCCATAATGCGCGGCGCCTGGCGACCGAGCAACATGCCGCAAGTGACCGTAGCCAACACTCCCGAGACGCCCAGCGCCTCAGCAGGCAAGTACGCGACATACGGTGTCAGCAGTGAGATCGTGATCTCCACCGGCGGGTAGGACAGCCGGTTGCGAACCCGTCCGACCACCCACCCAAGCACCACTCCCAGCGCCACCCCGCCCACACCGACCACCACCAGACGCGGAAGTGCCTCCGACAACGAAAAGCTCCCCGTCAGGACGGCAGCGACTGCGAAGCGATACGCGACCAGGCCGGTCGCATCGTTGAGGACGCTCTCACCTTCGAGGACGGTCACCACGCGGCGGGGCACGCCCGGTCGCTGGAGGATCGCGACGGCGGCAATCGCATCGGTTGGCGAGACGATGGCGCCAAGCGTGAAGGCAGTCGGCCAGCCAATTTCTGGCATGAGCGCGTGCACGACGGCTGCCACGGCCACTGTCGTGACCAGCACCAGGCCGACGGCAAGGGAGAGAATCGGTCTGGCCTGCGCTCGGAAATCGCGGACCGAAGTGAAGAAGCCGGCGATATACACCAGCGGCGGCAGGAACAGCAGAAAGACGACCTCTGGAGCCAGCGCGACGCTCGGCAATCCTGGAATGAGCCCGAGAAACAGCCCGGCCAGGAAGAGCACGATGGCGTACGGCACGCCCAGGCGGCGGGCCAGACCGCCGAGCGCGGCCACCACGGCCAGGAGGCCCAGGACGAGCTCGATCTCAGCCGTATGCACTGGCTAGAGGGGCGGCCGAAAGTCTTCTGCCACGGATGTCGGCCCCTCTACAGAGGCGAGGTCTTGCTCGGCTGGCAGAAGAGGTACGTGAGCGGACCCAGGTGGCCCGCGGATGCATCCCGTACCGCACCCTGGGGTGCCCCTATGCTCGCGGGTCGAGCGATGCGAGCGAGGGGCTGCTTTCCGACAGACGCGCCCTGTGTCGCCGATGCTCGCGGGAGAGGTCTTCCTGCTCCTGTTCCGCCATGTGCTCGAGATCCGCGAACTCGTGCTCGCGCGCTCCCTCGACCGCTCTGAGGAGCTCGTTCAGCTTGAGCTGGATGGCTGCCGTGTCGCGGTTCTCTCGGTACTGCAGAAGAAACACCAGCAGAAACGTCACGACCGACAGGGCTGCGCTGACGCCGGCCAGCCAACGATCGCTGAAACCAAACCGCAGGCCCAGTGCAACAAGCCCCACCACCAGGATGAACGCAAGGCTGGCGGAGCTCGCGCTTCCGATGAGCAGCGACGTCCGCCCGGCGACTCGGTGTAAGAGGCTTTGGATGCCCACAGACTACGCGAGCAAGTTCAGTACCGCCCGATCGGGCACGTTAGCCGTCAACCGCCAGATCGAGGAAGTCCTTGACGCCGGCCAGGCTGAGGACGCGACCTAGCTGGCGGACGGCGGCCGGCACGGCGCGCAGCTGCTCGTCGCGGAACAGGCGAGGCTGCTTGAGCCGCACGATCTGACCGCGCGTCTCCAGCATGCAGGCGCCACTCGCCAGGACGTTGCGCACCCAGTCGGCGTCTGGGCCATAGGTGAGGACGACGACGTACCCGCCGGAACGACGGAACACGTTGACCGGCGTGCGGTACGGACGGCCCGTCTGGCGGCCTGTGTGTATAACGACGCCAAAGGCAGGCAGGTACGGCGCCAGGGGACCCAGGAGCTGATTCGTTACGCGACGATTGAAGTGGGCTAACGAGCGGGGCAACGGCATGGCGGGTACTGCAACTCTGACATACTAGCCACTGGGACGAGCAAACATGTGCACTTATGCACGGTTGCCATGGCACGGGCGGTGCGTAAGTCACGCTGCACTCTGGTTGCGGGTGATCGCACGCCGACACGCAACCGGCAACTTCGCTAAACGGGGGTGGCCGAAAGGCGCCCTTCCAAATCGAAAGGATACGTTTGCTATGACGTCCCCGAAACCCACGTTCCCGACTTCACCCGGCCAGTCTGCCACGGGTGGCGATGCTAGCATCGTGGAGCAAACCCAGGAGAAGCTTGGGCAAGTCGTAGATCAGGCCCAACAGAGTGCCGGGCAGGTGACCCAACAGGTCAAAGAGCAGGCGACGTCGCAGATCGAGTCCCAGAAGGACCGGGCCGTCGACAGTCTGGTGACCGTCGCGCAGGCGCTGCGCCAGACCGGCCAGCACCTGCACGAGCAGAAGCAGAACGACATCGCTGGCTACGTGGACCAAGCGGCCGAACGGGTTGAAAGCTTGACCAACCACGTTCGGGCACGAGATATCCCGCAGCTCCTGGACGACACCGAGGACATGGCGCGCAGCAATCCAGGCCTGTTCCTGGGCGCGGCACTCACGCTTGGCTTCCTCGGCGCGCGGTTCCTGATGAGCTCCGGCCAGCGGGCGCGCGCGCAGCGCGGTTACGGTCTGCCCGGTGGGGCTCCACGACCCGGTTCTCAGTACGCGCCTCAGCCGGGTTCCCAGTACGCTCCTCGGACCGGCTCGCAATACGCGCCTCAGTCCGGTTCGCCGTACGCTCCTCGGACGGGCTCCTCCGCTCCTCAGACCAGCTCTCCGTACGCTCCTCAGACCAGCTCGCCGTACGGTCGGCCCGCGGCTCCGTCTGGTCAGCCCAGCACTCCCGGCGCTCAGAGCAGTCCTCCGTCTACGCCGCCGAGCGCCGTCCACGACCCCGCCCGGGCCGGGATGTCTTCGACCGCCGGTGGCATTGACGGCGCGTCGGGTACGCCGGCCACCTGATGCAAACGCACAAAGACGAACGGTCGCTGGGTGAGCTCTTCGGAGATCTCGCCCGCGACATGGGCGTCCTGGTGCGCCAGGAGGTGGGACTCGCCACCACCGAGATGACGCACAAGGCCACCAATGTGGCCCAGCACGTGGCGATGATCGCCGTCGGCGGTTTCGTGGCCTACGCCGGGCTGCTGGCCATCCTGGCCGCGCTCATCATCGGTCTGGCAGCAGCGGGTCTCCAATGGTGGCAAGCCGCACTCCTGGTGGGAGTGGTGGTCGCTGTGATTGGGGCCGTGCTGGTCCAACGCGGCCTGGGTGCCCTGAAGCAAGCAGACCTGACGCCGCGAGATACGTTGGACACACTCAAGGAGGACACCCAGTGGGCCAAAGACCGGATGAAATAAGAGAGCGGACCATTGTGGTGCGCGTACCCCATGCCGGAGATGCGATGACCGAGCGCGAGACCGACCCTAACGTCCAGGATGAGGCTGATTCGAGCTACGACGATGCAACCGCTGCCGCTCGCGAGGACATCGAGATGACCCGCGCGGACATGACCAGCACCATCGAAGCCATCCAGGGCAGGCTGGACCCGGAGGTGCTCTCCGAGCAAGCCAAGGACACAGCTCACGACGTGACCGACTACGCCATCCGCGAGGCGAAAGAGGCGGCACGCGAAATTACCGACCATGCCCTCGAGCAAGCCAGGGAAGCTGTCCGAGATGTTACCGGGCAGGCGAAGCTGGCACTGCGCGAGGCAACCGTAGGAAAGGTAGAAGAGATGGCACGTAATGCAACCGATACCGCTGGCGGGTGGCGCCAGGGTCTGATGGACACCGTCAAGGCGAATCCGCTGCCTGCCGCACTGGTAGGCCTTGGAGTTGGCTGGTTGTTGTTGAATCGCCCGAGCTCATCCAGCGAATCGCCTGCCTACACGGGCCGAGCGTACGGGGCTGGCATGGTTCCGGGCTACCGTTCGGCCGGGTACCCTTCGCCCGACTTCGGCGGCTCGTCGAATACCGGTAGTGGACTGGGTGGGGCTGCTCAGGGCGCTCAGCAAGCTGTTTCTCGAGTCACCGACCGGACCCAGGCAAAAGCCGGTGAGATGGTGGACCAGGTTCAGGACACCGCCGGCGGCGTCCTCGATCAGGTCCAGGGCGCTGCGAGCGATGCGATGGGGCAGGTCCAGGAGACCGGCGGTCAGGTCATCGATCAGGTCCAGGAGCAGGCTTCGCGCGCACAGGGCTTCCTGCAGCGGCAGCTCGAGGAGAATCCGCTGATCGTCGGCGCGGTGGCCGTAGCTGTAGGCGGAGTGCTGGCTGGAACTGTGCGCTCGACCTCACGCGAGGACCAGCTGCTCGGCGCGACGCGTGACAGAGTCATGCACGCCGCCCAGGAAGTCACTCAGGAGACGATCCAGAAGGTCGGCAAAGTCGTGGATGAGGCACAGACAGCAGCGACTGATGAGGCCAAGAAGCAGGATCTCGTCGGGGGCTCCGAGAGCAGCACCCACTAGTCCAGGCGTCAGATAGAAAAGGGGGGGACGGCAACAAGCCGTCCCCCCCTTTTGCTATCCCCAGACCAACGGTGCCAGCAGCGCGACCACCCCGCCGAGCAGCAGAGTCAGTGGTGCACCGACGCGCGCGAAGTCTGAGAAACGGTACCCGCCGGGTCCGTAGATCAACAAGTTGTGGTGACTCATCGGCGTGAGTATGGCGGTCACCGCCGCCATCGCCACGGTGATGATGTATGGCTCCGGCCGCGCCCCGAGCGTCGCAGCCAGGGCGATGGCCATTGGACCGAACAGCGCAGTGGTAGCGGCGTCAGATCCCATGAATTGGACCACGCCGCCAACCAGCAGGAACAGGGCTAGCAGGGTCAACGTGGTGCCCCAGCCGGCGATCAGGCCGCCCAGCCAGGCGGCCACCAGATCCGCCGCGCCCGTCTTCTGCATGGCTTTGCCGAGCGGGATCGCGCCGGCGATGAAGAGGTACATGCGCGCGTCGATCGCCCGATACGCCTGGCCCGAGGTCACGCAACGCGAGAGCACCATAGCGACTGCTCCCCCTAGAACGGCTATGGCGAGACTCGTCCACCCCAGGCTAACCGTCAAAATCACCGCCAGCATGATGCCGGCCGCGACAAGCGCCTTCCGGGGACGGCGCGACTCGCCCTGAAACGGAACCAGCATGAGGAAGTCACCGCCGTCAGCCACGCGAGCCAACGCATCGTCTTCACCCTGCAGCACCAGGACGTCCCCTTCGCGGAGCCTGGTTCGGGCCAGCTCCCTGGGTACGAAATCGTCTTTGCGCCAGAGACCCAGAACGAGCAGCCCATATTGGCGCCGGAAGTCGATCTGACCCAGAGTGCGGCCGACCAGAGCCGAGCCGGGCGCGATGATCGCCTGAACGAAGTTGGCATCGCCGTCATCCTTCTCGCGCTCGCCGCCGCCGAGGGCCGGATCACCAGCGTACTTTGCAACGGGTTGCAGCTCCAGATCAGCTTCTTGCTGGACGGCCGCCAGCTCTTCTGGGGCGGTTCGTACCAGAAGCACGTCATCAGCTGCGAGCGTCCGCCCGTCGGCCGGCATCGGCAGCTGACGACCGTCCCGCATCCACCCGATGGCCGTGAACAGATGCGTCGGGTCCGCGTGGACCTCTTCAAGCGTCTTACCAACCATTGGCGAGCTGGACAGAATCCGGAGCTCGGTAAAGTACTGCTCGAGACGGAAGCGACTGCCCGAGTCCTGACCAGCCCGGCGGCTGGGGAGCAGCAGGCGACCGATCGACAGCATGTACACGATGCCGGCCGCCGTGAGCGCCAGTCCAATTGGCGCCATGGAGTAGATAGCCAGCCCTGGTTGACCGGCTCCACGCAGGAGCTCGCTCGCGACCAGGAAGGAGGGCGCGGCGATGACCAGAATCGTTGTGCCCAGCGAGCTGCCCACGGCCATGGGTATGAGCAGTTTCGAGGGTGGGACACCGTTCTCCTTCGCCAGATTGAGCGTGACAGGCAGCATGATGGCGGTGATGGTCACGTGGTGCGTGAACGCGGACGGCAACGCCGCCGCCACCATGATGACCGCCTGCATGCGGAGCAGGCCCTTGCCTGCCAGCCGACCCGCCCAACGGCCGAGCGAGTCAGACAGGCCAGTGTGTCGGAAACCGGCGCTGAGGACGAAGATGGAGGCGATCACGATTGCTGGCTCGCTGCTGAACCCTGACAGCGCCTCCTCTGTCGAGAGGATGTGGCTCGCTGCCAGTGCCAGCAGTCCCATAACCGCGATGATGTCCGGCCGCAAGCGCTCGCTGACGAGCAGCACGAACACCGCGGCCAGAATGCCGAAGAAGGCGATCTGATTGAAGCTGAGCGCGTCCAGGGTCATTCCGCCGTCTGCTCCATGATCCGCCGCGTGTCCTCGTCGCCCATCGGGTAAATCCGCCGCGCGCCGAACGCCAGCGCGTACATGCCGGCGTAGAACAGCCCGACGGCGCTCACCGTCATCCAGCCAGGGATCGGGCCAATCGCCGCCCGGTCGACCAGTTCCCCAAGACTGGACGGAGGAACACCGATCAGGTACAGCTTGCCCACCCAGGTCGCGAGGACTCCAGCATAGATCCACAGGTAGGTACGCCTCAGGCGCCAGCTGAGCGCACCCAGTTGATTCACCGAGGCCGTGGGGTTGTTTAGCACTTCCAGCAACTGATCGATCCATTTGGGATCGACTGCATACCCGAGAACTTCCGGGTAGAAGAAGCGTTCGATGAGATGCACGCGCTGGCGGCTTGTCTCATACGCCCGAAAACGCCGCGCTTCAAGCAGCAAGAAGAACGAGTTCATGAACATCACGAACAAGAATGCTGCGTGGGGCACCTGCGGGTTGCCCATGACGAAGCTGCCAACCAGAGCCGAAGAGGTAAGCGCCCAGTTGGTGGTGGTGTCGAGCCGGACCCGGTAGGCGGTGAGGCGACCGATCTCGGCACGGTAGAAGTGGACCAGCGCAGTGACCGCGTTGGTCGAGCGAGGATTCTCCGTGCCTCAGCCATAGCACGACCCGTACCGCTGCTGACGATCACCCCGAACGCCCTGCGGTCGCGTGGAGATCTTGCAGCTTGCCCCACGTTACCTCGTCGACTGGCACTCCCTCCGCCCGGGCTGCTCGGGCGCGTTGCTCCGGCTCGCCTGGCAGTAGCACCTCGTCGAATCCAGGCGCAGGCCGCACCGACTTGATCCGCCCGAGCAGCTCGTCAGCTGCCTGACCGTACGCCGCGCGGGGTCCGAACGCCGCCGGATCGACAGCCGCAAAAAACGCTCCGCTGGAGAACTCACCCTGGGGTGCATTGAGCGCACCGGTCAGCGCCAGCGACAGCAACTGCGAGACGACCGCGAGCCCGTAGCCCTTGTGCGCGCCGAAGGGCAGCAGCGCGCCGCCGTCATAGAAGTCCTGAGGTGATGTCGATGGCCGGCCCTGCGCATCGATGATGCAGCCCGGAGGCACGTCCACGCCCTTGGCCCGCGCAACCTGGAGTTTTCCCTCCGCTACCGCCGTCGTCGCGAAATCGGTGACGACGGCGCCGCGCGTCGCCGACGGAAGCCCGAATGCGATGGGGTTGGTGCTCATCGCCCTCTCCGCGCCCCCATGAGGCGCTGCCGCGAGTCCCAGCCGCCCGTACATGGACACCGTCGCAAAGCCGACCAGTCCTTCGTCAGCGGCCATCTCTACCCACTCGCCCAGGCGCCCGATATGATTGCAGGCTACCGCCGCAACGGCGGCGATGCCGGACTCTCTGGCCTTGCCAATGGCGATCGCCATCGACTGGCGCGCCGTGAGCTGCCCGAACGCCCAGTGACCGTCCACGACCGCCACCGAGGCGGTCCCCTGCACCAGCTCCGGCTGTGCACTGGCTACAACCCGACCTGTGCGCACAAGCTCGACGTAGCTCGGGACGCGGATCACGCCGTGTGAGTCGTGCCCGGCCAGGTTCGCGTCTACGAGCGAGTCCGCCACCTGGCGCGCGCTTTCGACCGGCACGCCCACGCCGACGAAGATATCTCGAGCAAGTGAACGCAAATCGTCTGGAGCAACGTGGTGCATGGAGAGTCCTTTCGCTGGAAAGCTCCGAGGACCTTACCAGTGCCAGGTCACTCAGCGTGGCTTTCGACGGGCCTCTGGGAGTCGCAGCTTGCTGGATAACCAGCGAAAGCGTGTGACGTCTTCGCGCCCGAACATACCGACCACCCGCTCGTCCACCACGACCGGGAGCTGAGCGAACGGAGCGGTCGTCAACACATCGAGTACGTCGACCACCCCGTCGTCTGGCCTCAGGACCGGCAGCGGAGCCCGACGCATGATCCTGGTCACGGCGGTTGTGGACCAGCGCTCCTGGGCCACCGTAGACGCGCCCGCGACGTTCACCATACCCGCGAGACGTCCCGCATCCAGGACCATCAACTCCAAACGCCCGCCCCGCAGGGCGTGCTCACGCACGAACTCCTCAACCGTCAGGTCAGGACTGGCATACGCCGGCCGCGTGTCCATCAGGTCGCCGACGCGGAAGCCGCGCAGCGCGTCCTGGCGGCTCTTTTGCAGCTGCGTACGCCCCATCAACGTTGCCAGAAGCCAACCCACCACGGCAAGCCACAGGCCATTGAAGGTCTGACCGGCAAACACTGCCGAGACGCCGAAGCCGAGCAGCACCGCCGCGAGCAGCTGGCCGATCCGCAGGCAGAACAACGTTGCGCGCGTGGAACTGCCAGTCGCCTGCCAGACGACCGATCGCAGCACTCGTCCACCATCGAGAGGGGAAACTGGCAGAAGATTGAAGGCGCCAAGTAGCAGGTTGACGAGGGCCAGGTACGTCACGATCTCGCCTACAGGAGTACCGGGGTGAACCAGGCCTCGTCCGACCCAGAATGCGGCAGCGAGGGCGAAGCTTGAGAACGGACCAGCAATGGAAATGAGAAACTCATCCATCGGCGCCGTGGCTTCACAGATGTCCGAGACGCCGCCGAAGACAAACAGCATGATGCCCCGCGGCTCCTGTCCACGCGCGCGGGCGACGATCGCATGACTCAGCTCGTGGAGCAGCACCGATGCGAACAGGAGCGCCGCCGCGCTGGTGCCCATGAGCGCATACGCGGTGGAATCGTATCCAGGTGACTGGTTCGGGAACCAGATGCGGGCCGTCGAAAAAGCTACGAGTACAAACGCAAGCGCAGACGTATAGTGGGTCCGGATCTCGATTCCGGCAACTCGTCCGAGGCCAACTGATGCGCGCAGCATGCTCGTCGCTGGCAAGATTGTTGCGCGCGGAAGCTCAACGCCGGATCAACACGGGATACGTCCTGGTCAATAACTTCTCACCGCCCATGCACCAGCACGTCTGACTGGATCGGCTCCAGCTAGAGCAACGGCTTCTGTCCACCCCAGCAGCAGCCACTGCTGCAGCTTAGCCCTCGAGACTTTACTTGCTGGCGCCGATCTTGAACATCCTGGTACCGCAAACCGGGCACGTTCCTTCGGTAGCCGGGCGTCCATTCTTCATGGTGATCGGCTTAGCGTTCTTCATCTCGCGCTGGGTCTTGCACTTCATGCAGTAACCCGTTGCGGCAGCAGGGGCCTTGGCCATGTATCACGTTACCTCCAAGATGGGTTGCGATCTCACGATAGCAGCTTTTCAAGTACGGTACCGGCTCTTAGCCCGCCCGCGCGTGCTTACAGCGCAAGTTGCAGGCCAAACTGCACCGCGTTGGTGCGCGGTTTACGTGTTCTCAGTGTCGGAAAGGCTTCCAGGATGGTCGGCGGAGGTTCTGAAGACCAGGCGCAGCAAAGCCTCGAGCGGGAAAGGTTTGGGCAAGTACGCCATCGCGTGGAACTCTTCGAGCCGACTTTGATTGACCCGTACCGCCGAGACAACGATCGTCGGCACGTCCACTCCGAGTTTGCGCAGCTCACGCATCACGTCCCAGCCCGAGCGGTCGGGGAGATTGATGTCCAGGAGCATGAGGTCCGGCCGGTCAGCAGTCGAGACGTCGACAGCCTCCTGCGCCGTGCCCACTTCGCGAACCACCAGACCTCGCCCGCTGAGATTGCGCGCGATGACCCGCCGAAAGGCGGCCTCGTCCTCGACGAGCAGCACGCTGCGATAAGGACCTGCGGCTCTCCAAGCGCCTGCCCGCTCAGCTATTTGCACGCTGCCCACCTCCGCCATCTTCGCTTGTTCAGTATCCGTGTGAGGCTGTCAACACTGGGTCAACGCTGGCGGTCAATCGGTCAATACGTCCTCAATGGCTCACACGCGGGTATCTTTTAACCAGTAACCAGTCAGGAGTAGTCAGTGCAGGTAGGCATTCATTTCGCAAACTTCACTCTCCCAGGTGGCGCCGAGTCGTTGGGTCCAACGCTGTCGGCTACGGCAAAGGCCGCGGAACAAGCAGGTTGCTCCTGGTTCACGATGATGGATCACTGGTTTCAGATGGAGCAGTTCGCCACCTCCCAGGACCCGATGCTGGAGGGCTATACATCTCTCGGCTTCGTAGCCGGTCAGACACAGCGCATGCGCCTGAGCCTGCTGGTCACCGGTGTCACGTACCGCCACCCGGGCTTGCTGGCCAAAATCGTGACGACACTCGATGTGCTGTCCGGCGGCAGGGCCATGCTGGGCATCGGGGCAGCCTGGTACGAGCGTGAGCACAAGGGCCTCGGCGTCCCATTCCCGCCGGTGAGTGAGCGATTTGAATGGCTGGAGGAAACGCTCCAGATCTGCAACCAGATGTGGAGCGACAACGACGGGCCGTTTCAGGGAAAGTACTACCAGCTCGCCGAAACCATCTGCTCGCCTCGCCCGATTCAGCAGCCCCGCCCCAGGATCCTGATCGGCGGCAGTGGTGAGCGCAAGACGTTGAGGCTGGTCGCGAAGTACGCCGACGCGTGCAACTTGTTTGCGACCACACCGGCCGAAGTGAAGCAGAAGCTCGACGTCCTCGCCCGCCATTGCGAGACCGAACACCGCGATCCTGCCGAGATCCAGAAGACGATCATCGGTGGAGGTGACCCGGCTGCAGACCCGGACGGTTTCATCTCGAGCATGGAAGAGTACGCTCAACTCGGAATCGACCTCGTCGAGATCGCGCCGAGGGTGGCTGATCCAGTGGCATTCGTCCACACGCTCGGCGAGAAAGTGGTCCCACGCCTGGCTGAGCTCAAGCAACCCTGACGTGGCGTTGAGCGACGGAGGTACGATACTCGCGGAGTGACTCGCCTGGCACTGCCGGGTTCGGTTGGCGCCCGGCTCATGCGTGGTTTGAGCGGGCGGTGGTACGTCGGCTACCTGGCGGCCCTGGGCACGGTTGGCCTGGTAAGTCTCCTGATTGGCTACGTGCTGGGACGCGTCAACCTGGCCAACGTATCCATGCTGTATCTGATCGCGGTCATGGCGACCGCGGTTTTGTTTGGTCGCGGACCGGCTGTTTTTGCATCGCTGACCGCGTTCGTGGTCTTCGACTGGTTCTTCGTAGAGCCGATCCACCAGTTTTCGGTAGCGGATCCCGGCGAGTGGGTGTCGCTCGTATTCTTCCTCCTGACGTCGATCGTCACTGGACAACTGGCTGCCGGTCAGCGTCAGCGGGCGCGCGAAGCCCAGCAACGGGAACGTGAAGCAGTCGTGCTCTACGACGTGGTGCGACTGACAAGCGAGGTTGACTTCGAATCGGCACTCCGAGCCATCGCCGACCGACTCCGCCGCGAGCTCAATGTTGCCGCCGTAGGAGTCGAGGTGGTCTCTCCGACCGGCGAGCCGGTCCGCGTCGGCGCGGGTGATCCGGCCAGCCTGCGATTGCTCCAGACTGCTTCCGGATCTGCCGCACACGTCCTCCAAAGCGGCCCCGTCGTGTTGCGCGATGGGCACTCCGCCTCGAGTCGCTGGGTGCGTATCGTCTCGCCGACCCGTCGAGCTCGACCTGGCGGCAGCAGCACGCCAGAAGACGTCCACCTCGTGCCCGTGCGCGTTGGCGACCGACGAATTGGTGCAGTACTCCTAGGATGGCCCGCTGAAAACTTTTCGGCAGCCGACGATCGACTCGTCTCCGCGGCCGCAACGCAGATCGGCCTGGCCGCTGAAAGGGATCGCCTGAACAAGGAATCGACCGAGGCAGAAATCCTGCGCCGCACCGACCAGTTGCGGACTGCACTTTTGAACGCGGTTTCGCACGATCTTCGCACGCCACTTGCTACGATCATTGCTTCGGCGGGCAGTCTCCGCCAGCAGGACGTGGTGTGGACCGACGAGGAACGTCAGAGTTTCGCACAGGCGATCGAAGAGGAAGCGGAGCGTCTGAATCGGCTCGTGGGCAATCTGCTCGACCTCTCGCGTATCGAGGCAGGCAGTCTGCGGCCCGACAAGAGCTGGCACGACCTCGGCTTATTGGTGGACGACGTTGTCCAACGGTTGGCATACGTGACGTTTCGCCATAACATGCGTCTTTCGGTGCCAGACGATCTGCCGCCGGTGCTGCTCGACGCGGTCGAAATTGATGAGGTGCTCTCGAACATCATCGAGAACGCCGCAAAGTACTCGCCACCTGAGACGGAAATCGGAATCGACGTACGCCGCGAAGGCAACGCGGTTGAGGTAGCCATCACCGATCGCGGTCGTGGCATGCCATCAGCTGCAGTGCCCTTTCTGTTCGACCCGTTCTATCGGGTGATG
>JAABUQ010001483.1_pt1 | contig 50130 bp, 39 predicted proteins | sample 5560001 | NCBI WGS metagenome assembly JAABUQ01 (sample SAMN10711888, study PRJNA513371) | rock metagenome | isolation source: Antarctica rocks | place: Antarctica: Victoria Land, Finger Mt nord | collected 2015-12-18
TTCGGGGTCGATAGGGCCAGCCCGGCTCCCGGGCAGGTGACCCGGTCGAGCTCGCGGAGATAGGGCCCGGGGTCGGCCACGTGCTCGATCACGTCCAGCGAGATGACTCCGGAGACCGCGCCGTCGGCCAGCGGCAGCGACTCGGCCAGGGCCGCCGCCAGCCGAGGGGTCCCTCCCCTGGCGGTGATCAACTTTTGGGCGACGACCAGCCAGGTCAAGCAGACGTCGATGCCGACCCCCTCGAACCCCGCCGCCGAGGCCGCGCCCAGCAGCATACCGGGCCCGCAGCCGAGGTCGAGGAACGGCGCCGACCTAGACAGGCAAGGGCGCAGCCAGCCCCGGAGCTCGTCTTGCAGGCGATCGGGAGCCGTCACGATCTGGCGGGTCCGTAGCTCGACCCACTCCTTGTCCCAGCCCTCGCGGGCAAAGATGTGGGCGATCAACTCCTCGACGCTCGCCCCCTTCAGCTCCTCGGCCATGCGTCGCGCCTCGGCCCGGTCGGCCTCCGGCTCGATCCAGCTCGGCCCGGGCAGGCGCAGGTCGGGGATGCCGGCAACGCACTCGTAGCGCGCGCCGCAGGGAGCGCATATCAGGGCGTCGGCCGTTCCGTTCAGCTCTCCGCGACACCGAGGGCAACGCCAGATCATTGATGCGATCCTGTTTACGACTTGGTGGAGAGCGGGGCCCGGGGCCCCCGGGCTGCGATGAAAACGAAAGAGGGCCCGAGGAGCAACAGGAGCAGACGAGCCAGCGGCCAGCTCTTCAACGCCTGGTACAGGGCGACCAACTGAGAATCGCGACGCGAGAGACGCCGCCGCTCGCCCGCGCTGTAGCTCGGTAGCGCGAACCGGCACCGACTGAAGGCCGTGCGCCTCGCCAAACCTCGGAGGCCGGCGCATGAGAGGAGGTGGACATTTCGGTAGGGATACCCGCGAACCCTCTGGACGAACGGCTCCCGCCACCGCGCAGGCAGCCAGCCGACCCCGAAGACCCGGACATGCGGCTCGAGTGCCAGGCTAAAACGATTGACGGTCGTCCCCAACAGGTCCCCCCCCGGCCGCAAGACGCGGTGGGCCTCCCGGAGCAGATCCTCCTGGAGCGACGTATGCTCGATGACGTTGTTGGCGATAACAAGGTCGAATTGCTCAGCGCGAAACGGCAGGAACTCGGCGCAGCAGCAGACCAGCGGAGCCGCGGAGCCTAGCTCCTCCATCCGCTTCTTGGCCACGACCAGCCATCGCAACGCGATGTCGATGCCGACGGCCAGCCCGAAGCGTTCAGCGGCGGCGGCCAGCATCCCGCCGGTCTGGCAGCCAAGATCGAGGCAGCGCCGATCGGCGGTGGCCCCCTCGCCGGCCCCTGAAGTCTCATTCGACTCCAGCAGGTGACGGCCGCGATCGAACCCTGCCTCCGCGTGGCGGACGTAGCGATCGACCAGGTCGGGCGGCACGTCGGGGGTGATCGACCAATAAAATCGGATCAGCCCGCGATAGTCGGTCTGGTCGTAGCGCTCGGCGATGACGAGGGCTTTCCGCCGGTCGGCCTCGATGTCAATGTATGGGTCGGGAAAGACCCGGAAGTCGGGAATCCCCAGCAGGACGGGGAAGGTCTTCCCACACGGCTCGCACCGGTAGGCGTCGTCCGTCGATCGGAGAGGCCCCTTACAGAGGGGGCAGCAGAACTCGATCGGCTGGGCCGAGGGGGGTGACGATCGGGCGAGGAGGTCGGTTCCAAGCATGGCGATGCGGGTCCAGGGGAAAGTCGGGTGGGCGGCTAGAGCTTGGGATCAGCCCCTTCGGCTCATGGCCGAGCGGCAGTTCCGGCCAAACGCCCGTAGGCTGAGGTAGGCCCCCCCGACCCGGCTCGGGAACAGGCGGAAGGCGGCAGGGGAACGCAGGTAATAGGCGTCGATCCTCGGCAGGAGGTGACGATCATCGTCGGGCCGGGCTGTTCCCATGACGACGCCGCACGCCCCCCGGAACTGCCCGGCGACGAGCTCGCGGATCGCGGGATTCTCCAACCCGTAGGGATAGGCGAATGTGGTCACGGCACGCCCGAGGCCGTTTTCGAGGTCGCGACGCGATCCGACCACCTCGGCCGCGGCGACCTCGGGGGCGACCCTGCTGAGAGGTTCATGACTCACGCCGTGGGCTCCGACCTCGATGCCCGCCGCGTCCAGCTCACGCAGCTCGAAATAGGACAGAAGAGGAAGGCGGGGGACCCCCGCGGGCTGACTCGGCCAGTCGTTTTTCCGACCGCAGTAGCCCGACACGGCGAAGACGGTGGCCCCGAACCCCAGCTCGGCCAGAACCGGGGCGGCCTGCTCCAGGATGTTGCGAAACCCGTCGTCGAAGGTCAGCACCACGGACCGAGCGCTGAGCTGGACGTGCCCATCCCAAGCATCCAGAAGGTCGGACAGTCGGATGCCCCGGAAGCCCCAATCCGCCAGCAGACGCATCTGGCGGCGGAAGACATTGGGCGCCAAGGAGATGACCGAGCCGGTCTCGTCCAGGGAATGGTAGGTCAGGATCGGGACCAGTCGCCCCACAGAGGTGCCTTCGCATCGGAGATCAACCCTGGCCATTTTTCCTCCCTCCCCGGTCGGGCCCTCGCGCAACGGGGGGTTACCGTGTCCCGGAACCGGCCAGCGGCGACTCGGGCCGAATCGGGGTCGTCCCGGATGCCGTCGGATCTGGCGGGGTGTCCAGGGCGAAGATTACGCCTCTCTGCCCTCGAACAGGATTCGGTAGCCGCGATTCACCAGGTCGCCAATCCGCTCGCTCGCGAAATTCTTCTTTGAAACACTGCGATGCACCACGAGGCGAGTCACACCCTACCGCACCAGCAGGTCACGCGAATCGTCGTCCGGGAGCCGCGAGGCGGCCAACTGCAGGCGGTCGATCACATCGGGCCTGGGCCCGCTACAACGATAGGCGACGATGCGACGCAGGTGTCCGGAACTCCCGTAGATGTAACGCGTCAGAGGGGGGGGCTTCGTACCCGGTCGGGTCCGTGACCAGCAACTCGACGACGGCCCCCCGGTCACGCTCGGCCAAGAGGAAGTCGTACGCATCGGAAATCTCCAAAGGAGGCGGCGCGGTGGTCATCGGATTCAACTCCTGAGAAGCGGCGATGGCTCCGCCTCTTGCCGTTCGGACGAGTGGGCGATGCGGACCGCCTCCCAGCCGTCACGCCCGTCGATCGGCGGCGGCGTCCCCCCGGCGATGGCCCGGCCCCAACCGTCCAGGTCACGGGCGAGGGTCTCGATGATGCCCCACTGCCAGCCGCGGGCTCGCTCCTGGAGCTGGTAGGACGGAAACAGATGGCGCCGGACGGTCACACCACCGCCGGGGCGTCGGCGACCGTGGATCAGGTGCAGGGGGGGGTAGCCGAATCGGAGGAACCCGTCATTGCCATAAATTTCGAGCTTGTAGCCATAGCCGCGCCACTCGGTCCAGGACGCCTGGAGTGTCGCGACTCGTCCGGCGGGGTTTCGCAGCAGGAGGAACCCGTTGTCCTCACAGCGGCCCTTGTGCCAGACGTGGTTGGTTGCGTAGCCTCGTACGTCGGCGACCTCGCCGAGGAACCAGCGGGTTAGGTCGATCAGGTGGATGCCATTGTCCATCAGGGCGCCGCCGCCGGTGATGGACGCATCGGTAACCCAGGAATGGCCAAACTCCGCGCCTCCAGGGTGGCCGTGGAACGCGCGGATGTGGTCCAGCTCGCCGATCGCGCCGTCATCCAGGAGCCGGCGAGCCAGCATCGCAGCGCGGGTGTAGCGCAGATTGAACCCGGTGGCCAGGCAGAGGCCGGCCGCCTCCGCGGCCCTCACCAGCGAGGCGCAGGCTTCAGGGGTGGTGGCCAGCGGCTTCTCGCAGAGGACGTGTTTGCCCTCGGCCAGGCAGGCCAGGCCGAGGGCCTCGTGCGAGTTCGGAGGGGTCGCCAGCACGACGGCGTCCACGTCGGAATCGGCGGCCAGCGCCTCGCCGTCGGCGTGGATGCGTACGGCACCGTCGGGCCCTGCCACCTTGCGGGCCAATTCCTCGCGAGGCTCCGCGAGGGCCACGAGGCGCAGGCCAGGGACGAGGGCCAGGGCGCGGGCGCGGAGCTGACCGATCATTCCCGCCCCGATCAGGCCGACGCGGATCGGCCTGGAGGCGAGGTGCTGGCTGCGGGTCCTGGTGGTGAAGCTTGATCCGGTCGTGCTCATGTCGAGTTTATCCCGCATAAGTTTGCTGCGGCGTGGTGAGCCATGCATCAACCGGGTCGGGCAGCGGGGTGGGACCGGCGTCTGAGCGGGTCGCCCGTCGTTCGATCAAGGCGGCCACCAGCAGGAGGTAACGCTCCAGGTGAGCCTCGGTGGTCCAGTCTTGGGCCGCGTTGAGGCCCTCCTGGCCGACGGCGGCGCGGAGGTCAGGGCGGGTGCGGAGCAGCTCCATCTGTTCGCGACACTCGTCCAGGGTCTCGAAGGCGAAGCCTCCGCCCCGCTGAACGATCTCGGTCAGGGCGCCGATGCGGCGCACGATGGCCGGGGCGCCATGGGCGAGGGCCTCGGCCGCGGTCAGGCCGAACGTCTCGTAGCAGAGCGAGGGGACCAACACCCCAATCGCCTGCCGATAGAGCTCGCTGAGGGCGGAGGGGTGCATGGCCCCCAGGAAGTGGACATGGGGCAAGTCCCGCGCCTGCTCCTTCAGATCGGCGAAGCGCGACCCGCCGCCGACGATCAGCAGGTCGGCCGCTCGGTAGTCGCGGAACAACGTCAGCAGGTCGTAAACCCCCTTGAGCTTCTCCAGCCGACCGACGTAGAGGAAAAACGGCCGTTCGCGCGCGGGCGGGCTGGGGTCGGCCGGGGGAGTGGGCGGGGAGATGAAGCCGGGGTGGAGCACCATCGGCAGGTCGAGCGACTCACGGTGCTTCGCCAGGGCGAACCGGCTGGACATCAGGAAGCGGTCCACGTGCCGCGAGCACGATTCGAGCATCCCGGAATAGCGCCAGGACTGGGGCGGTCGCTGACTGTGGAGCGTGCAGGTGAGGCAGCTCCGCTTGGTGCAGGCGGAGCGGTTGTAGGTGAAGAGGACGTGGGTCGGGCAGACCAGCCAGTAGTCATGGGCCGTGTAGAGCTTCACTGCCTCGCCGTGCCGGAGTAGCTCGGGGGCCCCCATGAGCGAGACGTTGTGGTAATGAATCACGTCGTATCGCGTGTCGCCAAAAACTTTCTGATAGGTCGACGCGTAGGAACCCATCCGGCCCAACTGGTGGGTCACGAGGGCGGCGATGCGCGGTCTCGCCGTCGTGAGGGGGAACCGCCGGACATTCGGATGATGCTGAAACTCCACCTCCGGCGCGGCCGGGTGCGACAAACGGTAGGCGTCTACGGAGTGGATCACGTCCACCAGGTGCCCCCGCGCGGCCAGCGCTTCGGCGAGTCGATAAACATAGACGCCGTCCCCGCCGAAATGGTAGGGCGGGTAGAACGTCGTGATCATGCAGAATTTAAGCGCTCTTGGCGGAACCATGAATCATGTCCTCGAATAAGCTGACGACTCGCCCGGCCGCAACGGACCAAGAATACGTCTTGACCTTTTGGCGGCCTTCCGCTCGAAGCTCCTCCCGCAGCTCCGCCGAGCCAAGCAGGCGGAGAATCGTGGCGGCCATCTCGGCGTGGTCCTCCGGGTCGAAGAAGAGCCCGGCCTTGCCCGCGACTTCCGGCAGAGACCCACGGCGGCTGGCGGCGATCGGGACGCCGCAGGCCATCGCCTCCACCACCGGCAGGCCGAAGCCCTCGCTAAACGAGGGCAGCACCAGCATCGTCGCCGCGTTGTAGAGGGCGACGAGGTGGTCGTCGGGAACGAAACCGGTGAAGGTCACGCGATCTTGCAGGCCCAGTTTGTCGCGCAGAAACATCAGACTCTGGTAGCAGCTATGGAAGCTGTCGCTCAGGTAATCCCCCACCAGCGCGAGGTGCCAGGTCACGTCCGAGGTCTGATAGATTCGCGCCAGGGCGCGCAACAGCCCCTCCAGGTTTTTGTGAGGACTGATGCCACCGACGTAGAGGATCAGCGGCCGATCGACTGGGAGTCGATACCGGTCGAGGACGCGGGCGACGGGCGCCCGGTCGTCGAGCATGCGGAACTCCGCGCCCGGGCCTTCCGGGATGACGCAGATAGTCGAGGCGGGATAGCGGAATGCCGAGGCGATCTGGTCCCGCGCCGCCTCGGAAACGGTGACGATCCGGTCGGCCTGGCGCAGGGCGAGCCACATCTTGGCCCGCCAGAACAGCCGCGACCGCAGCCCTGGGAAAATCAGCTCGGGGTGCTGCTCGGCGATGGCATCGTGAAACGTCACCGCCGTGGGGACGCGGCGAAGCAGGGGGTAGAACGAATACACGGCAGGGAAAAAGAAGGCGTCGAGCCGCTGGGCCGACGCCGCCCGGCCGAGCCGCCAGAGGTCGCCCGGACTGCGCGAGCCCTGCGCCGAGGCGGCCTGGGTCGGCTGCTCCCGCGTCTCGACGACGCAGACCGTGGCGCCCGACGGGAACTCGGACTGATCGGCCGTGACGCGGTCAACCATCAGGACAAACTCGTGCCCGGGGCGATCCAAGACCATGCGAGCGACCAGTTCGCGGGTGAATCGCCCAAACCCGCGGCGGTTGGACCAGCAACAGGCGTCGATCCCGATCCGCATGTTAGGAGGCTCCCGAGGGCTGCTCGGCCAGCCGAGGGCGAGGCAATGGGGCCAGATACCCCAGCGCCTCGCCCACCGACCACGCCCCCAGCAAACAAGCGATGTACGGCAGACCAAGGGCCATCGTGGCCAACCGCGACGGGCGGCGCGTGGCGACGTTGCGGACGATCCGCCAGAATAACACGGCCGGGATGGCCGGCGAGGCGAGAACCAGCAGCACGCGGTCGGCGGGGTCCGTCCGCGACTTCCGGTAGCCGCCGTAGTGCCGGGCGCCGCCGAACAGGTGTCTCATCGCTTCAAGGAGCGACATCGCCAGGTGGCTGGCGACCACGGCCCGCTGGGCTCGGTACAGGCCGATGCCGGCCGCGGCCAGCGCGTCGTGGACTTCGTTCTCGTGGAAGGCCTCGGACCAGGCGTCGAGGCAGCCCAGAAGCACGTCGCGGTGATACGCCACGTTGATACCTGACACCACATTCGCCGTCCCCTCTGGCTGGGACGGCATGAAGGCCACGTACTCGCAGAAGAAGAGCGCCCAGTCGTAGATCCGGCGATCCAGGCCGTTCTCGACTTGACCGCCGACGATCGGATGCCCGGCCCGGCTGGCCGCCGCGAGCGATTCGAGCCACTGTGGTGACGCGGTGCAGTGATCTTCCGTCAGCACGACGACGCGGCCACGTGCCTGGGCCACCCCCAGAGTCCGCAAGCGGAATACGCTGGCATCAGGGGGGGCGGCCAGGAAGCGGACCTCCGGGAAGCGGGCCTTCAGGCGGGCGATCGACTCGGCCGGGGTGGTTGTCGGGGCGATCACCTCGGCCTTGCCGACCTGCCCGGTCAGGCTCCCCAGGCAACGAGCCAGGGCGGCCTCGCCAGAGAAGGAAGCCACGACGACCGAGATCTCGGGCCCTTGGCTCGTTTCAGAGCTACTCATGGTCACTCCACCCGTTGAAGGCTCCGGCCCGGCCCGAGCACGGCGCCGACCCCTTCTCCCACCGCCCAGATTACCAGAAAGCTGCAAAGGCTTGGCAGGCTCAGGAGGTACTGCTTCCAGTGTCGGCCCTTGCGGGCCACGATCGAGGTGATCCGGACCAGCAGGATTCCCGGCAGCAGCGTGGTGGCCCCGGCGTACCCCAGACGCTTCCAGAGTGGGGCGCCGATCATTCGCATCCCCGCGAACGAGCGCGAGTAATGGTAGCGCTGCGAGAGGAAATAGCCAAAGCCGAAGTGCTTCTTGTGGTAGACGATCATCTCGGGGTCACTGTGGAACTCGACCCCGGCCTCCCTCATCTTCTGGTGCAGGAAGGCCTCCCAGACCTCCTCCTGCAACTCGGGGCCGAGAGCGTCGAGCACCCGGCGGTCGAAGGCGCTGTTGTTGCCGGGGATTTCCGCGACGATTCCGTGCGGCACTGGCAGCATGAACCGGGCATATTCGCAGAAGAAGACGGCCCAGTCCACCGACCGAACGACGCTGCCGTTCTCGACCGGGCCGCCGACGGCCCGGTGCCCGGCGGCATGAGCCCTTGCGATGACCTGAAGCCAACGCGGGTGGGCCATGCAGTGATCTTCGATGATGGCCACGATCCGCCCGCGCGCCTGAGCCATGCCCATGGCCCGCAGCGCGGGGATCGAGGGACGGCCCTCGACCGGAATCACCCGGATAAAGGGCTGGAAGAATCGACGGGCGAGGGCCTCGCGCGTTTCCGGGCCGCAGCATTCCAGGACCACGGCCTCGGCCCGGACGTTACCTTCTTGATTCACCAGGCAATCCAGGCACTCCTGAATCGATTCCAGACCGTTGACCGAGGCGATCACGACCGAGATCAGCGTCGGTTCGGAGGACTCCTCGGCCCCTCCTCCTTCCATCTGGCTCATGTCACGATTCCCCCGTGGCGGATCACCTCCGGACCCTGCGCTTGCCCGGCGGTGAGATAGCCGCGGACTTCCCCGAGCGACCAGGCGAGGAGGAAGCAGCTCAAGCTGGGGAGCGATGCGACGAACGGCCCCAGGTCGCGCCCGCTCCGGCCCACACGCCAGAGGATCTTACCCAGGAATACGACCGGGATCAGCGGCGCGGCCGTGGCGGCGAGGACCCGCGCCGGGAGGGCCCGGCCCCGCATGCGGGCCCTGCCGAACTGCGTCCCGTGGTCGAACCGCTGGCGAAGGAAGTCGCGAAAGCCGAATGAGGCGCGTTGGACGACCCGGACCGCCGGTACGTACATCAGTTTCCGCCCTTCCGCCTGGAGGCGGCGGTGGAATTCCAGTTCCCAAAAGCCGTCGCGGAGCACCTCGGGGTGGGACTCCAGGTCCGACCGCCGGTAGGAGGCGTTGTCGCCCGAAAGTTCGTCGGCAACCTGCTCGTGGTCGTACTTCAGCAGCGTGTTGTAGCGCAGGAAGTAACTCGCCCAATCCACCCACCTCCCGCCACGGGGAGGCCCGATCGGCCCCCCAATGGCCGGCGCTTCCAGGCGGGCGTGGGCCGATCGGAGGGCCTCCAGCCAGCCGCTCGCCGGAGCGAATTGCGTCGTACTGATCGCCACGACGTCGCCGGTCGCCCGCGACATGCCCAGGCCCCAGAGATGGGGGATCAGGCAGTCCTGGCCGACGACGAGCCATTCGACCCAGTCGAATCGCCCGACCAGTTCGAAGGGCGGCGCCTTCGCGGTCACCACGAAGACCTCGTGGGCCTCGGCGCGCTGGCCGGCAAGGGCGTCCAGGCAGTCGGACAGGCCGGCCGTATCTGGCCAGGCGGCAATCACGATCGAGACCGAAGGTTCGGACATGGATTCCCGCCTCCGCATACTGGGAAGGGTTCCGTCATCGCCTCGCCGTTACCACGGAGGCGCCTACCGGATAGACCAGCGCACCGCCTCGGGCCTGCACAGCCTGGCAGGTGGCCAGAAACTTCTCTCGCAGGGCGACGGACTCCACCGTCGAGGCTCGGGACAACCGCTTGCGTGCCATGCTGGAGAACGTGGCCTGGAGCTCCCAGAACTCCTCGGGTGTCTCGATAAGGAATTCCCGGCCCATCCATCGCGATTGCAACTCGCGAAACCCGGCGGCCCGGACCAGCTCGGGCAGGATGGCCCAGCGGTCCCGGGAGCTACGAGACCATGAGGTTTCCTCAGGCTCGTCTTCACTCGGGATCGATGCATTGATCAGGGAATTAAGAGAAGCAGGGGCCGAGAGCCGTCGGCCCAGGCGCTCGCGCACGACCCCGGGCAGACGACCAAGCCGATGAAAGAGGCCCCTGAGCGAAAGCCAGGAGGGACCGCTACCGATGGCGACAACCAACCGGCCGCCGGGCCGCAGAACGCGGTGCATCTCCTTGAGGGCGGCCACGGGATCGGGAAAATGGCGGAGGGCGAATAGCGAGAAGGCCGCGTCGAAGGAGTCGCCGTCCAGCTGGAGGGCCTCGGCGTCCATCTTCGCCAACTCTAGGCGATCACCCACCCCCGCCCGCGCGGCCTTCTCCGCCGCCCTCGCCAACATCCCTTCGGACAGGTCGACGCCGACGACTTTCCCGGCAGGGCCGACCGCCTCGGCCGCCCTGATAGCCACGATGCCGGTTCCCGTTCCCACGTCCAGCACCCGCTCCGACCCGGAGAGTCCCGAGAGCGCGATCATCCCTTCCGCCAGTGGGGCCGAAAACCTGTCGGAAAAGCGATCGAACGAGCTCACGACCGGATCGTAGCTCGCGGCGTCCTGGACTTTGAATTCTGGATGAATGTCATGGCTCATGAGGGATTCCGGGGTGAGGGACCGGCGGGGCCGCTGGGCGGGTGGACGAGGACCAACGAGTCGGGACGTTTGTCGACGGCGCCAGGTGCGTCCGGACCATCCCGCAGAGGAGACGCCGATCTTCGGGATGATCCAGCGGGGTGACGAGGTCATCATCCGTATGTTATGTGGAGGGGTCGCGGGCCTGAAGCCTCTGGTAGACCTGGACGGCCCCCACGGATCGACGGCCCCCCTCGGTCATGGTAAATGAACTGAGGAGGACGTAATCCTTCTGATTTCCTACCAGGAACCGCCGAAGCAGGTCATGGTGCGGTTCCACGTCTTGGCCTCGAGGTTTGAAGTCGTCGAGGACGATGTGACTGATCCGCTCGTGGATCAAGAACTGGTGAAGCTCTTCCGTCGAGTGAAACGTCGCCTCGTAATCGCTTCCGAACCACGACGAGCGGCCCAGGGCCTTACTCCCCCTGAGGACCTTCCCCCTGCGGCGCGAGTCCAACAATCGACGTTCGACCACGAACGCGCCCTCCCCGATGGAGTTTGACGAGATGAGAATGACCTGTCCATCGGCGGCGGGAGGGATCGACCGAGCGACGGCTTCGTATCCGGAGACCCGGTCTCCGGACCGACCCGGAGCCGCCACGACCAGCACCATCGCCAGAGGTATCACCAGGAGATCGCCACCGGCTGGCACCCACCGGTCGATCCTCCCCCTGAGCACGAACAGGCCCCGGGTGCCCAGGAGAAGAACGGCTGGGATCGCCGGCAAGATATACCGCGGCTCATCCCCGATAGGAGACAAGACGGTGAAGCCGAGCACCGAAATGATCCAGGCCAGCGACACCCGAGCATCGAGAACCCAACCCGCGGCATCGGGCGCGGAAGGCCGAATCCTCAACGCGTCCATCGCACCGATCAAAGCCACCCCTGCGATCAGGGGCCCGACCGCATTCCACAAGTTAGGCAGGGCGATGAGGCGCATCCAAGGGCGTTCCGGAAGCCAGAAGATTCTGATGACAAAGTGCGAGATCTGCTGGGGATCAAGGGAAAACATGAGGCCAAGGAGACTCGCGCAGGCGAGGATCAGCAGCAGGGCCGCCAACCAGGCGTTCCGGGCTCTGAGTAGCCGATAGGTACTGGTCATAGGCAGGGCGAGGAACGGAAGCAGGATCAAAGCCGCCGCGTTGCCCTTTGTCATCAGGCCCAGGCCCGACCAAACCACGAACCCGAGAATGTGGCGGTTCCGCCTCCCGTGGAGGAAATCGGCGAATGACCAGACCGCCAGAAGAGTGAAAAGGCTGACGAGGAGGTCGGACATGACCAGCGAAGAGAACGTTCGCACCAATGGGAGGGTCAGGAGGACCAGGGCCTGGGTCAGGGCCAACCCCACGCCGTAAGTTGGCTTGAGCCTCCAGTACAAGCACCCCGCGATCGCCGTCCCGATGGCCCCGCTCAGGAGCAATGCACTGGCCTTGGTCGGGCCGAATCCACAATACCAAGCCGCCTGGATCAGGTAGTACACGGGGGGCCAGTGGCCGAAGGCGACCTTGGGATAGCGATCGTAATAATCTCTGGCGAACGCCATCGGGTTGGACCCGAGGGCGTCCACCAGGTAGTCGTGGACCATCAGCCCGGTCACGAAGTGCGCGGGTTCGTCCGCATGGTTGGCGATGTCCGAGTGAGAGGCCCCCGAGAGCACCAGGAGGGCCAATTCGAAGAGAATGAGGATAAGTAGGTGTGTGACCCACGACGCCGCGCGACCGCCCGGGGGAGAGCTTCCCGTGGGTCGGGCACCGGGTGAACCTGCTATCCTGGAATCCATCGGACCTGCTCTCCAGCGGGCTCGGGCTTCGGGCTCTCGCGGGTTCGGAAAGATTCGGCGGGGGTGGGCGTGAGTGAGGCCAGAAGGTTTGCGAACGTCGGGCTTGGATCATCAACGCTGAGGAGCGTTCCCCTCATTCCTTGACGGCGAGGAGGACGTATCCCAGCGGCTCCCCCTTGTGTTTGGACCAGCGATCGAGGGTGTCGAAGGTGAAGTGGATGGTCGCGTAGGTAAGGCCGAGTAGAGGTCCGGGCGGCTTGCCGCGGCCGAGCCGCAGGTGGAGGCCCGCGCTGAGGCGCTGGCCGAGCGCCGCCAGGATGCCACACGTCTTCTCGATCGAGACGACCCCGAGCTTCGCTCTCTCCGTCAGGTAGCGGAGCCCGTATTCGGTGTACCGGTAAAAGTCGTAGGGCACCTCGTGGGGACCCCAGAGCCATGGGCAGGTTACCAGGGCGTGGCCCCCCGGCCGGAGCACGCGAGCTACCTCGCGGAGGCAGTCCTGAGGGGCGGGCAGGTGCTCCAGGACCTCGGTGCACAGGACAGCATCGAAGGAGTTCTCCGCGAACGGCAGGGCCGAGGCCGTCCCGAGCACGTGGGCCATCGCGCCCGGCCGCGGCAGGTCGTACCCCAGGTAGACTCCCCCCACGCCCTCCACGAGGCTCCGGTACGGCTGCCGACCGCAGCCCACGTCGAGGACCTGCCCGTGGAGTACCTCCTGGTGCCGTTGCACGGCCTCGTACAGGTAGCGCCGGATGAGGTGGAGGGGGTGGCTGCGGCGCGCCTCGGGGATCGTGAGCATGCCTAGGCCACCTCGCGGAGGATTTCCAGGGTCTGCCGGGCGTTCTCTTTCCAGCTGAACCGCGACCCGACCTCCAGGGACCGCTCCCGGAGCCTCCGCCGCAGGTCCGGGTCCACGAGGCAGGGCAGGATCGCGGCGGCCAGGTCGGCGGGGGCCGGCGAGCGGGCGAGGACGACCGCCTCGCGCATCCCGTTCTGCAGGGCCGCGTGGTCCAGGGTCACCACCGGCAGCCCCGAGGACAGGGCCTCCAGGATGGTGAACGACAGGCCCTCGTGCTCGGTCGGCAGCACGAAGAGGTCTGCGCCGGCGTAGAGGGTGGAGAGGCGATCCCAGCCGAGGTGGGGAACGTAGTGGACTTCGGCCCGGTGCGCGAGGCCGGCGATCTCCGAGTTGATCTCCAGGCCCAGGTGGTTCGGGCCCACGATGACCAGGTGGTGGGGCAGGCCCCGCTCGTCGGCCTTGAGCAGGTCGAAGGCCCGCAGCAGCTCGGGGATGTGCCTGCGGAGGGAGAGTTTCCCAACGAAGAGCAGGTAGGGGGCGTCGCCGAGGCCCAACTCCGAGCGCAGCGGCCGGATCTCGTCGCGGACATCGCGGGGCCGAAACGCGGGGTCAACCCCCGGCAGCACGACCTGGATGCGCTCACGCGGCACGCCATAGTAGCGGACGATATCGTCCCGCGTCGAATCGGAGTTGGCGATGACCCGCGTGGCCCAGCGGGCGCTGTGGCGAAAGTGCCAGCCGTAGCGGTACCGGTGCCACCAGGGGAATTGCCCGGGCATCGCCTCGTAAATGCCCAGGTTGGAAACAACGCACCGGCCGCGGTAGCCGACGGGCAGGGTATAGGAGGGGCAGAACAGGATCGACCCTTCCTGGAGGTTGCGGGGGAGGAATTGGCTCTCCCAGGCCATCGCGGGCCATCCCCGGCCCACGACGCGCACCTCGAAGGGGAGAGCCTTGCTCTCGTCGGCGGGCAGCGAGTCGGGCACCCAGAGCCGAACCTGGTCGGCCCCGAGCAGGCCGCCCCATTCTCTCAGCAGGGCCTCGATGTAGCGGCCCACGCCCGTCCTGGCCCCGATCAGGCGAAAGCCGTTCACTTCGATGCGAAGCATGAGCCATCCTTCTCCCTAGAGGGGCCGCGTCGAGCCGAGGAAACCTAGACCCGGCCGGTGGTCGCAACCGGCATCCGGGCCAGCACCTCCGCCCGAGCCGGGGGTGTCGGGAGATTTGCCTCGAACCGCGGCCGCAGGAGCCACCAGCCGAGCAAGGCGACGACCGCCTCTCCCAGCAGCATGCCCAGGGCGGCCCCCTGGATGCCGAGCAGCGGAATGAAAATCAGCTTCGCGACCAGGTGGACGACGGTTGCCGTCGCCACCAGCGACAGGTCGGCGTGCTGCCGGTTCAGGCAGATCAGGGCGTTCCGGTAATGGCTACCGAGGAAATTCAGCAGCAGCGCGACGATCAGCAAGCGGAGTGAGGGGGCCGCGGCCACGAACGAGGCACCGAACAACCGCTGGAGCAAACTTCCCGCGGCCAGGGCGGCGACCGCCGAGGCTGGGACCGCGACGGCGAGCCCAAAGGCCGCGGAGCTGCGGATCTCCCTCCGAATCGCAACGGTCCCCTCCGACGCCACGCGGGCCATTCGGGGGAAGAGGACCACGAAGTATTGCGCCAGGAGCGCTAAACCCAGCAGGAAGAGCCGGTAGGCACCGGTGTACCACCCCAGCTCTGTCATGGAGACGAACATGCCAAGCAGGATCAAATCCGACCCGAGCGAGAGGGCCCGCAGGAGTCGGGCACCGCCGATGGGGGCCGACCGCCTGAGCAGCGCCGGCCACGCCCGGGCGGGCGATGGGAGGTCGAACCGCCCGAGGGTCCACCGCGCCCAGGCGAAGAGCCCCAGCGCCACGAGCCCCTCGGCGACCACCTGCGCGACGGGGACCGCGGCCAGGCTCGGCCCCATCCGCAGGGCAACCAGCAGCAGGCCCAGGTTGAGCGCCTGGACGCCCAGGCTGGCCAGGGCCAGGACGTGCGTCTTCTGGAGGCCCTCGGGAATCCACGACAGCGATGTCGCGCTGGTGAGTACCGAGATCCCAAAGAGGGCGATCAGCCCGATGTGGGGGCGAAGCGATGGCGAGGCCGAGACCACGGCGAGCAGGGCCAGATAGGCCGCGAGGCCCAGGATCAGCCTCAAGGTCACGACCGTGGCGGCCAGTTCGCGCAGGCTGGCGGCGTCCCGGGCGACGCTGCGGACCGCGTAGAGGTCCAGGCCGCAGGTGCCGGCCACCATCATGTAGGTCACCAGCGAGGCCGCCAGACCGAGCTCGCCGAAGCCGGCGGGGCCGAACCGGCGGACGACGATCACCATGCTGGCGAAGGCGACGACCCGGCCCGTCCCCTCCGCGGCGACGAGCAGGAGATAGCGGAAGAGGAACCGTCGGCGGCCCGGCCCCATCACTGGCTTGTCCCCATCGCTTTGGCTTTGCCGCCGCCGTGGAACCGGGCCCGGATCGACCGGAGCTTGTTCCGCCAGACGTACAGCCAAATCCCGGTCGCGAAAGCCGCCCCGCAGTAGACGTAGTACAAGACGTGGAGGGGGACCACCACGGCGGCGAAGAGAGGATGTCGCTCCTGGGCGAAGAACCTGTAGAAGCGAAGGTTGATCAGGACAATCCCGAGGAGGAGGGCCAGCACCACGAGCGTCCACATCCTGAAGTAGTAGCTCATGGCGCCGACGGCCCCCAGCAGGACTAACACCGCGAGCACTCGGAAGGGGTTTGGAATCCGGTCGAAGCGCGACCAGTAGTCCACCATGAGCATGCACAGCAGGCTGAGGAAGGGAAGGAGCAGGAGCCCATGAAAATACCAGGCGCCCAGGACCAACATCCCCAGCAGCCCGAAGGACAGGATGGTGCAGACCCGCTGCGACATCTTGAGGTTCAGGTCGTCGGGCATGTGGTGCTGCTGCAGGATCAGCTCGGTCCAGGGAAGGGCCCGGTCCCGGATGTCGGCCCGGAGCATGGTCCAGAGGGTCCACTTCTTCAGGTGCTTGACCTGAATCCTCTTGTTGAGTTTGATCCGACACCCCGCCTTGCGGAGTCGGACCCCCAACTCGATGTCCTCGATGCAGGGCCGGGTGATGTTCGCGTCGAACCCGCCGACGCCCTGGAACGCCGAGCGACGAACGGCGCCGCAACCGGCCCAGAAGGTCGTGGACTCCGTGTGGCCATCCTGGTGGACGAAGTGGTGAAAGAGGTTCCGATACTGGGACAGGAGGTTCTGCGCCGCCGGTTGCAGGTCGTAGGAACCGAAGACGGCGGAAAGTTCGGGGTCTCGCTCGAACGTCGCCACGAACTCGGCCACCGTGCCCGGCTGGACGCAGACGTCGGCGTCGATGAACAGCAGATACTCCCCGCGAGCCACCTCGGCTCCCCGGTTCCGCGCCGCCGCCGGGCCGACGTTCCGCTCCATGCGGAGCGATCGGGCCCCCAAGGCGATCAGGACCTCCGGAGTCACGTCGGTGGAAGCGTCGTCGACGACAATCACTTCAAAGTTGCTGTACGTCGTTTTCCGCAGGCTCGTCAAGCAGGCTTTAACCTGTTCGGGGCTGTTGCGGACCGGAATGATCACCGAGATCAGGGGCAGATCAGGCTGATTATCCATGACTTGTCCTCGGGGTGCGTCCACCGCTGACGGTGCTTGGAATCCTTCGTGGAACATCAAGGACGCACCTTCGCGGCTTGGGTTACGCGTGCGAATCCGCCACGAGATCCTCTTGCCAGGAGCCGTCTCCGTCGGTCTCGCGAACCGGTCGAGCGGGCGGATGACTCCAGTTCTTGACGTGTTAGCGGTGCGGATTTGCGGACATTAGCCGTGGCGGCACCGCGACTGCTTCCCGAGCAAAACATTCGCGTCCAAAGGCAAATGAGGGGGACAAGACCCCCGGGCTGCGTCGCCAGCGGTGCGGGGCCGTCGGTAAGAGCAGAGCTTCGCGGACATCAAGCGGCCACAGCGGCGGAACGCGTCGGCTCTGGTGGGCCACATCAAGAGGTCACGGCGAGGGCTAAGCGAGGCAGGCATCATGCTCACCAGCTTGCCGCAATGCATACGGTACCGAATTTACCCCGTAGAACGGATTGTGTCGATTCGCCGCAGTGCAGTGTTGTTAAGAGCTTAGCCACATCCATTCCCTCATTCAATGGAAATCTTAAACAATCTAAGTTCCGCAGCGCAACCTTCATCCATGCTTCATGGACGCCATCCAAAACCACCTAAGTTGAGGGTCTACCGCACCGAAAAGCACCGATGGTACGCGGGACTGAACAAGAACGTTCCCCATTCGGACAACAGCGACGTGATCCCAGCCAGGCGTCGTCTGTGCCGCTCCTCCGCGTCGACGAGGCGTTGCTTGCATGTGATCGCCTGGGGAACATGATCCAGATGGTAATGCCCTCCGGAGTCACCGCCGTCCCATGAGTATCAGTTGACGGCAACTGGGAGCGGAAGAACGACGAGTTGGCCGCAAAGGCCCTGAGACGCCGCGCGTATCGCAATCGATGGTCCCCCGCCCCTGGAAAGCGCGCGGCTTGTATCGTGGGGATCGACCCCCCACCGCACCCGATACAGCGGCCCTCCTCCCCAGGGAGCGACGAGCCGGAGAATCGCCGTCAGTCCGCCGTCCGATCCCGGCTGCGAGACGGAACGCGTGAAGGCGGGCTTTGGAATCACGTGTAATTTTAAGAGCGGTTTCTTACGCGTGAATCTGTCGCGGTGGACCTGCTGGGCGGGCGACCAGCCGGCGGGTCCCGGGTGCGTTGGCGAGCCGGCCCGCCGGCCTAACCAGCCCCCCGCGACCTCCGCGTCGTCGAATACCCTCGCCGGGCCGGCCGTCTAAGGGGTTGGTGAGTGCACGTCCCCCGCTTCCCACCTGGAGCCTCATTCATGCGTCGCATCCTCCTCGCGCTGGCCCTGGCCGGGCTGGCGGGGCCGTCCCCCGTCCGCGCGGACGGACTGCTGGTCCCCACCGACCGCTCGCTGCCGCCACTGGCCCTGATGTCCCAGCGCGTGGACGTCGTCATCGACGGCCAGGTCGCCACCACCACCGTCGAGCAGGTGTACCGCAACTCCACCGGCCGCGACCTGGAGGCCGATTACCTCTTCCCGCTGCCGCCGGGCGCCTCGGTCCGCGACTTCTGCATGTGGGTCGGCGGCAGGCGGTTCCGGGGCGACGCGGTCGAGGCCGGCGAGGCGCGCCGGACCTACGAGGACATCGTCCGGCGGCTCCAGGACCCCGGGCTGCTCGAATACGTCGACCGCGACCTCTGGAAGATGCGCATCTATCCCGTCCCGGCACGCGGCGAGCAGAAGATCGCGATCAAGTTCACGACCGTCCTGCCGCGGGAAGGGGGCCTGGTCTCCTATCGCTACCCCCTGCGCACCGGCCTGACCCCGAGGGTGACGGTCGGCGACTTCCAGATGACGGTCCGCCTGAGGGGCCCCGAGCCGCTGGGACCGATCTTCAGCCCAAGCCACGAGGTCGCGGTCGTCCGCGGCAAGGGCGGCGAGACGGTCGCCAGTTTCGAGCGGACCGCCTGCACGCTCGACCGGGACTTCCTGCTGTACTTCGCCCCCCGGTCCGATCGGCTGGGCTTCTCGCTGATGGCGCAGCGGGACGCGCCCGGCGAGCGGGGGTACTTCCTGCTGCTGCTGAGCCCGCGCGCCGAGCCCGAAACGCCGGTCGTTCCGCGCAACCTGGTCTTCGTCCTCGACACCTCGTCGAGCATGGACGCCGAGAAGATGCGGCAGGCCAAGGCGGGCGTCCTCCGCGCGCTCGACTCCCTCGGGCCCGGCGACCGCTTCGGGCTGCTCCGGTTCGCCACCGAGCCCTCGCCGTTCTGCGTGGGCCTGCTGACCCCCACCCCGGACCACCTCGCCCGGGCGCGGTCGTGGGTCGATCGTCTGGAGGCAGTGGGCTCGACCGACATCGCCGCGGCCCTCCTGGCGGCCCTGGCGTTCCGCCCGGAGGGGGGCGTCGGCCGGTCCTTCCAGGTCGTCTTCGTGACGGACGGCCTGCCCACCGCCGGCACGACCGACCCCGCGAAGATCCTCGACCTGGTGCGCGACCGGGGCGACCGCGCGGGGCGGATCTTCACCTTCGGCGTGGGCGACGAGGTCGATTCCCGGCTGCTCGACCAGGTCGCCGAGGCGAGCCGGGGCTCCAGCACCTACGTCCGCCCCTCGGAGGACCTGGAGCGGAAGGTCTCGGGGCTCCTGACCAAGATTCGCCGGCCTGTGCGGACCGATTTGGAGCTGGAGGTCCATTCCGGGGTCCGCATCGTCGAGATGTTCCCTCCGCACCTCCCCGACCTGTTCCAGGGCGAGCAGCTCCAGGTTGTCGGCCGCTACGAGGGCCGTGGCCCCACGACGCTGACCCTCTCGGGTCGGGCGGGGGGCCGGACGACGACGGAATCCTACAGCATTGACTTCCCCGAGACGGCGACGGAACACGATTTCCTCGCGCCGCTGTGGGCCCGTCGCAAGGTCGGCTACCTCCTCGACCAGATCCGCCTCGACGGCGAATCGGCCGAGGTCAAGGAGGAGCTGGTCGGGCTGGCCCGCGAGTATGCGATCGCCACCCCGTACACCAGCCTCCTGGTCATCCCCGAGGTCACGAAGGCGAGCCCTGCTGCCTCCCGCCGGGCCCCAGGCCGCCGTCGCCAGACGGCCCCCATGCCGGCCTGGGGAGGTTTCGGCGGCGGCATGGGCGGCATGGGCGGCATGGGGGGCGGATTCCGCGGGGCGATGGGCACAGGGGGCCCGCCTCGGAGCAGGATGCCTGAACCGTTCCCGATTCCGGTTGGGGACCCGGTGGCGGGTTCGATGGCGACGGGCGGCGGGCCGGTGGCGGGATCACCCCCGAGTCGCAAGGAGGCGATCGACCTGGCCCAGCGGCTCTCCGACCTAAAGACCGGCAGTCGGGTGGAGGGGTCGAACGCCGTCCGGATGGCCGGTGGCCGGCGGTTCCGGAAGGACGGGGCCGCCTGGGTGGATGAACGTTACCTGCCCGCGGCACCGACGCTGAAGCTTCGCGTCCTGGGGGCGGCCTACTTCCGACTGCTGGCCCGCCACCCCGAGGTCGGGGCGATCCTGGCGCTCGGCGATCGCGTCACCTGGGTCAGCCCAAGTGGGACCGCCTTGGTGATCGACAAGGGGGGGCAGGCCGACGTGGCCGACGCGGCCCTGGACCGCCTCTTCGTTGTCCACGATTGAGAAATGAGGGACCGCCAGCACCCCGATTCCTGGATCGGAGCCCGCGAGTCTTTGTGGAAGCAGAACGGGTCCGCCAGGTGCCAGCGGTAGAGGCTCCCGAAGCCGGCGGGTCCTTGTCGGCGGACTCGTTGGTCAAGGGAACTCTGACATGAGTGCGGAAGGGCTCGGCCCCTCCCGACGCGGGGGACGGGTCGTAGCGCTTCAAGGTCAAAGCCCCGTGCGACCTGCCTCCCACGCGATTTTCCGCTCGACTCGGGACCCGGTTGCGACGAAAACAGTGCAGTCCGAACCACCGAGCGGAGAACCCCCATGCGACTGGCAATTCGTCGGACGGTCCCCCTGGCAGCCCTCGTCCTGACGGCCCTCAACCCGGCCGCGCCCGCGCCCGCCGCCGAGGGCGTCGCGAAGCTGCGGATCATCGCCTTCGGCGCCCACCCCGACGACTGCGAGCTGGTCGCGGGGGGGACGGCCGCCCGCTGGTCGAAGCTGGGCCACGCGGTCAAGTTCGTCAGCGTCACCAACGGCGACATCGGCCACCACGAGATGGCCGGGGCCACCCTGGCCCGTCGACGCGCCGCCGAAGTCCGCAGGTGCGCCGAGATCCTGGGGATCACGACCGAGGTTTTGGACAACCACGACGGCGAGCTGATGCCCACGCTGGAGAACCGCAAGGCGATCGTGCGGCTGATCCGCGACTGGAAGGCCGACGCGGTCATCTCCCACCGGCCCAACGACTACCACCCCGACCACCGTTACGCGGGCATCCTGGTGCAGGACGCCGCCTTCATGGTCATCGTCCCCGGCTTCTGCCCCGACGTCCCCGCCCTGCGCAAGAACCCCGTGTTCCTGTACAGCGAGGACACCTTCAAGAAGCCCAACCCCTTCCGGCCCGACGCAGTGGTGCCGATCGACGCGGTGTTCGGGCAGAAGGTCGCGTGCATCGACGCGCTGGGGTCGCAGTTCTACGAGTGGAACCCCTGGCTCTTCGACTACCTGGACGAGGTGCCCGCCGGGAAAGCCGAGCGGCTGGAGTGGACAAGGAAGCGGGCCGCCGAACGCTACGGGACCGTGGCCGACCGGCACCGGGCGAAGCTGGTGGAGCTGCTGGGGGAGGAGCGAGGCCGGGCGGCGAAGTACGCCGAGGCGTTCGAGGTCTGCGAATACGGGACCCAGCCGACCAAGGAGGAGCTGACGCGGCTCTTCCCGTTCTTCGGCGAGGAGTGAAGGCGGAGCGGATCGGCTCCCCGGCGCGATCGCCAGCCAGAACTTCACCACGATCGCCCCGGCCTCAGCCAACTGCCCCTCGAACGCGTTGATCTCCGCGAAGGCACACGGCCAACGGTCGGACCAGGCGAACCCGTCCGCGACGAGAGCTTGACGACGACGATGAGCCGCCCGGACACGGCCTCCGCGGTGAGTCATCGCGCCGGTATGCCCCTGGCCGTGACGCCGGGTGGGATATCGCGAGTGACCACACAACCTGCTCCGACCGTCGCCCACGCGCCCACCGCGCGGCCCGGCAGGAGACTCGAGCCGAGACCGATGAGGACGCCCTCCCCGATCTGGACGCCTCCGGCCAGGTGCGCTCCCGGCGCCACGTGCGCGAAATCTCCGATAACACAGTCATGGTCCACACTGCACGCGGTATTGAGGATCGCGTGCGCTCCGATCGTCGTGTCCGGCTGAATGATGGCCCCGGCGAGGACGAGGGTCCCCTCGCCCAGTCGGGCTCCCGGGGCGATGTGCGCTTTCGGATGGACGACGCTTGCCCACACGACCCGGCCATCGAGCCGCGCGGCCGCCTCCGCCCGCGCCCGGTTCGAGCCGATGGCCAGGATGGCCCACCCGATCCCTAACCGTTCGACGGATTCCCGAGTAGCGTCGCCCAGCACCGAGGCCCCGAGGACGGCGGTCCCGAAACGACCGGGATCGTCGTCGAGCACGCCCGCGACCGTGAATTCCCCCGAGGCGCGCAGGGCGTCGATCACGACCTTGGCGTGGCCCCCCGCCCCGATGACCCAAGCCTCTCTCATGGGGCCTCCGATGAGGGGCCGAGGAAGCGTGGCATCGTCGCCGCGCCCGCCGCGGAGACACCTTCGCGACGGATGACCCTCGCGACCGTCAAGATCAGGATTTTCAGGTCCAGGGCCAACGATGCGTGATCCACGTACCAGACGTCGAGGCGGAATCGCTCCTCCCAGCCGACGGCGTTCCGGCCGTGGACCTGGGCCCACCCGGTGATGCCGGGGCGGACCTCGTGACGTCGGGCCTGCTCCGAAGTGTACAGCGGTAGGTAATCCACGAGCAGGGGGCGAGGACCGACGAGGCTGAGGTCACCCTTGATGACATTCCAGAGCTGGGGTAGCTCGTCGAGGCTGGACGAGCGCAGGAAGGCCCCTAAACGGGTGAGCCGGTCGCCGTCCGGGAGCGGTCGGCCGTCGGGGCCGTCCGCATCGCGCATCGTCCGGAACTTGACCAGCTCGAACGGCTTCCCTCGCCACCCCGGTCGAACCTGGCGGAAGAACACGGGGCGGCCCATCGACAATCGGATCGCCAGAGCGACCAGGGCCAGGATCGGGGCGAGCGCCAGCAGGCCGGCGACCGCCACGACCACTTCGATCAGCCGCCTCACGGAAGCCATCATAACGGAATCTCTTCGGGCCGGGACTTCGAAGCCAAATTCCAATTGAGGAAGCCACATCTCTGAACCTTACTTTGAATTAACAGCAGGCGGTACTCCCGCTCCATGACCGCCCAGATGTCCTCCTGCCGGAATTCGAGAGTGACGCGCTCGCGGCCGGCCCGCCCGTGCCGGAGGCGAAGCGCGGGATCGTCCAGGTAGTTTCGGATCGCCCCGGCCAGGGCCACGGCATCTCGGGGGGGCACGAGTGTCCCCGTCTTGCCGTCGAGCACCGCGTCGGAGCAGCCGGCGATCCGGCTCGCGACGGTCGGCAACCTCATGGCAGCGGCCTCCAGCAGGACCTGGCCGAAGCCCTCGCGGTAGCTGGGCAAGGCCAGCACGTCCATCGCCGCGAAGAGAGGCGGGGTGTCCGCGACCGGCCCGGTCAGATGGATGCGGGGTTCGCCTCGAAGGGTCGTTTCGACATCGGTCGGGAGTGGGTCTTCGCGCTCGGTCGGGCCGACGACCAGCAGGTGGAGGTCGGGATGCGTGCCGAGGAGAAGCTTCCACGCCCCCAAGAGTTCGACCAGCCCCTTATCGCGGGCGAGGCGGCCGACGAAGCCGACGACCGGGCTGCCCTCCGGAATTCCGAGGCGCAACCGCGTTTCCGCCCGCGCGCGGGGATCGAGTCGAGCCGGGTCGAATCGCACCGAGGCATCGACGCCGTTGATCGTGCCTTCGAGGAGCACCTTCGCCTTCCGCGCCGGACAGAGCCCCTCGGCGACCGCCACCTGTCGCACGGAGCGGCTCACGCAAACGACCCGGTGGGCGAGGAGGCACGCGACCCGGTCGCTCCACCGCATCGCGAGGCGTTTCGGCCCCGTGGCCGCCATCATCGGCAGGCCGTGGACCTGGTAGATCCGCACGGGAACCCCCGCCAACCAGGAAGCGATCATGCCGAGGAGCCCCCCTTTCGGCGTGTGCGCGTGGACGATGGCCGGGCGGAGCTGCCGCAAAAGGAAGTAGAGGCGGAGCAGCGCGCGGAGGTCGCGCAAGGGCGTGATCCGCCTCGACATCGCGACGGCATGCACCGGCACCGACTCGCGTTCGGCGAACGCATCGAGCAGGTCGCCGGGCGAGGAGAGGGCGTGGACCTCGAAGCCCCGGGACTTCATGTAACCGACCTGCCCGCCGAGGAACGACCAGAGGGTCAGGGGCACCGTCGTCATGTGGACCAGTCGCGTCGCCTCCTCAGCAGGCATGGCCATACTCCTCAATACCGGGGTCGTGAGAGTCGCCCGCGTCCGTCCCGAGGCGTAGCTCCCTCCGGAGACGGTCCCAACGGGCACGCTCCGCATCACTGGTCGGGCGAGCTCTGTGACGCAGGAGCCGATAGTTCAGCCCGGTGCCGACGGCCATCCCGTCGACCGCCGCCTTCGCCGCCTGCTCGGCGACGGCCATGACGGCCTTGAGGGTCTGGCCCCGTTGGCGGAACTCGGAGAACAAGCTCGCCGCGAAGTGCCGCCGCGTGCCCCAGAGCTTCTGGAGCTTGAGCGATTCCTCGCGGTAGCCCAGGAGGATCTCGGGCACGTTGGCGAACCTGCATCCCCCAAGATCATGGAGCCTGAGGTTCCGTTCCTTCGTTCCGGCCTGCCCTTCCGAGTCCCTTCGGGCGAACGAACGGATAAGGAGATCCTGATCCTCGCAGCGAATGGCGGCGGCGCGATACCCATAGGATCGGAAAAACTCGACCTTGCCCAGGTAGGTCGGATGGATCAGGGGGAAGCCCGCCGTCGGGCGCGCGCAAATTTCCTCGTGATGCTCGGGGCCGATCCGCTTGCCGAGGGGCCTGCCGTCGGGGCCGAAGACCATGGCCCAGGCACCCACCAGGTCGACTTCCGGGTGTCGACGCAGGTAGTCGGACTGGCGTGCCAGCCGCTCCGGGTAGGCCACATCGTCGCCGTCCATCCGGGCCATGAGGGGGCCGCGACTCAGGGCGACCGCCTGGTTGAGGCGGTCGGGGAGGCCAGCCGCCTGCCCGTCTCGAAAGTAGCGGATCCGGCCGTCCGCCTCGGCGTAGCGGCGCGCGACCTCCGGCGTCCCGTCGGTCGAGCCGTCATCGATCAGCAACAACTCCCAGTTCTTGTGCGTCTGCGCGAGGATCGACCGGATGGCGACGCCCAGGGTCGCCCGGTTGTTGCGCACGGGCATGGCAATGCTGACCAGCGGATCGTCCGCGAGTGCCGCAGGCATGGGTTGATTCCCTTCGGTAGAGGCCGCTCAGGACGTTGTTGATCCTGGACCATTCGAAAGAGGAGGCGTTCTCCAGGGCGCGGGCCGCTGCGAGGCGATGGGCCTCGGGATCATCCAGCAGCCCCCTGAGCTTCGCCGCCAGGTCGAGGGCATCGCCCGACCTGAACCGGGCGCCGCAGGGAATTGGGACCGTCTCGCGGAGCCCGCCGTGGTCGCTCGCCACGACGGGCTTGCCACACGCCTGGGCTTCGACGGCGGCCATGCCGAACATCTCGTGCTCGCGGGTCGGCATGACGAAGACGTCGGCCAGGTTGTAAACGGCCGCGAGCCGCTCCTCGGCGACGGCCCCGAGGTAGAGCCCGCCGGCCTCGCGAATTCGGTTCGCCCACGCGTCGCCGCCCTCCTCGCCGCGCCCGAACTGACCGACGGGTCCCGCGACGACCAGCCGCAGGTCGTTGTGATCGAGACGCAGGGCTTGAAACGCATCAAGGAGCAGGTCGGTCCCCTTCTGTCGGCAGACCCGCCCGAGATAGAGGAGGACGCGCCCCTCGATCCCGAGGTCCGCCCGCTCGGCCCGCCGGAGGTCGTCGTCGGGGCGAAATTGGTCGAGGTCGACACCGTTGTGGACGACGGCCATCCGGTCGGCGGGCAATCTCCAGTAGACACGGGACTCGTCCAGGCAATATTGCGAGACGGGAAGGAGCCCGTCGAACGCCATGAGAAGGCGTCGGTAGATCGGATAAAGGGGGCTACGCCGGCCCCCGTGGAACAGGTAGTAGTCGTAGGTCAGGAATTTCGGCGCTTTAATCCCGCGGGCGATCAGCGCCCCCTCCGGCTGGTTGTGGAAGTGGAGGACATCGACGCGCTCGCGGCGCAAGTCCGCAACGGCCCGCGCCTGGAGCTCGATCCAGGCCGCCCTGGAGCGCCATCGGCAGGCCAGGGAGCGAACCTCGACCCCCTCATGCTCGACGCGGCTCTTCGACTCGCCGACCGAGTAGACAATGACGTCGTCGCCCGCCGCCGCCTGCCGCCGGGCGATCTCGATGATCCTCCGCTGGACGGCCCCGCCAAACCGGTGCAGCACGGGGACGCCCCCGACCCCGACATGAACGATCCGCAATCGCCACCCTCCCCTTCAGTTTAAGAGGCCCCTGCCGACGAGCCCGCGGCCAACCGTGTCCAGGAGCAGCCGCGACCCCCGGTCCACGACCCGGTAGACCATTCGCGAGCGTTCCGGAGCACGCCCGCTTTCGATCAATTCCCGGTAGAGTGCGAGATGCTTCTCGACCATCGCCTGGGTGCTGAAGCGTTCCATCGCGGAGCTGCTGATCTTGGCGTTCGGGACCCGGCCGGCCTCGATGTCCCCCAGGGCGCGGTCGATGGCGTGGGCGAGGGCGGTCTCGTCCCCGGGCAGGACCAGGTAGCCCAGCCCGCCGAGTTGCTCGGGGATGCCGGCGACGGCGGAGGCCACCACGGGCAGGCCGCACATCATCGCCTCGGTCACCACCGTCGGCAGCGCCTCGGCGAAGGTGGGCAGGACGAGGAGGTCGGCCGAGCGGTAAAGCTCCGCCAGCTCCCATGCCGACTTGATGCCCAGGAAATGCACCCGGCCGGCAAGGCCCAGGTCGTCCACCATCTCCCGATAACGGGACTCCAACCGGGGATTCTGATACACGAGCTGGAGGATGATCTCGCCCCGTCCCCGGAGGATCGTGAGGGCCTTCAGGAGCACATGCACCCCCTTCTGGGGGATGAGTTGGCCGACGAACAGGAGGCGAGCCGGCCCGTCTCGCCGGGGCATGGCGGCCTGCGTCGGGATGCGGAAGAAGACATCGGCAGGGAATCCGTTCGAGATCACGCGGAACTTCCGGGCCTGACGGGGGAACAGGGCCCGCATCGAGTGGAGCTCGATGCCAGAGAGTGCCACGAGGGCGTCGGCCCGGCTCGCCACGAACCGCGCGGCCAGCATTTTCTTGCCAGTGACCCGATACCCGCTGACCATCTTCCCATCGTGGCTGGTGAAGGCGAACTGGGATCGGCACGTCGCCGTCGCCATCGCGAGCGCCGCCCGTCCCAGGTGGTGAACATGGACGACGTCGTAGTCATCCGACGGGACGAAGTGCCTGTGCCCGCACTCCACCACGTCGACCCCGAGGGTCCGGAGCCCCTGGGCGAGCACGGTCTCGGGCGTGTAAACGTGCCTCTTCTGATATTCGTCGGACTGATCGTAGATTCCACCGACGATGCAGACTCTTGGAAAACTCATGCGTGATCTCTCCTCCCGGAACCGGGACGCCGTAGAAACTTCAGGGCCACTTTTGACAAGGCGTAGAGGTAGATCGGCCAGAAGAAATAGATGAGGATCTGGCTCACGACGGCCAGGCTCCCCAGGATCAGGAAGAGAGTCCACACGGACGAGTACATCCAGATGAAAGCTTCCAGGGACGTGGACGCCTCCTCGAAGGCTTTCTGGAGGCGGCTGGCCAGCAGGCCGAGAAGGACAAAACCCGCGATCACCCCAACGACGTGGAAGTTGAGGAACAACTCCCCCTGGAACGAGATGACCTGGTCCAGATTGCCCGTCTTGCCGTAGATCATCTCGTTGTAGAGGACCACTCCGCTGGTCGGCCGGAAGGACTCGCCGATGACCGGCAGGGGGTACAACGCCGATGAGAGCAGCGTCGTGCCCCAGGAGAGCGAGCCGGCGTAGCGGCTCTCTTCAAGCAGGAATCCCAGGTATTGGGGTGCACCACCGTAGACCTGGAACTGCTCATTGAGGTCCGTCGCCGCCGCGAGCGAGCCGGCATCGCTCCCCACGCTGGCATTCGCGGATCGATAGGTCCCCCAGGCGATGAGGAGGGTCAGAGTCGCCGCGGCGATGAGCACCAGGACGCCCAGGGGGAGGCGCTGGACTCGGGTCAGGTAAACGGCGGCCAGGGCGATCAGCGGGGCGACGAAGGCGCCGCGGTTGTAATTGAAGGTCGAGTAGCCGAGGATCACCAGCGTCGCCAGGATCGCCGTCACCGCGACCTTGCTCGCGGTGGCACAGCTTCGGCCCCGGCGATCGGCCCAGTTGCACCAGCTGATGACGAAAGCGAACCCGAAGAACGGCTTGAGGAACGTCCCCGCCGCCCCCGCGAGGGTGCCGGCGAGTTCCTCCACCGCGAACTTGGCCTCGGCGGGCGCCGTGTAATATTGGATCAGCCCTCCAAGGCCGCCGAACGAGCAACCCAGCCCGACGGCCCCCAGCGCGAGATGGGCGGTCACATAGCCGCGCATTTTCGCCGGGTCGGACCCCGCTTGGCCCAATCCACGACCTCCCCGGGGGGGGGTTCGCGTCGCGGCATATTGGTAGCCCAGGCAGAAGGCAACGTAGGATAGGCCGATCAGCGTGATCGATGCGTTGATCGCGAAGGGGGACGGGAGTCGGGGCAGCGTGCCCGTCGCGGGCCCCAGCAGGGCCATCGACAGCGGCATGACGACCAGTTGGATGAAGAACAGGAGCTGCGCCCAGTTCCGGGGGCTGAGAGGGACCGACAGGTCAACCCGGCAGGCCGGGCAGAGCAGGTGCATCGCGGGATAGGCGAGCAGGCCGACGAAGACGGCCGGGAAGTCGAGGATGCCGGGGACCGCGAGGGCCGCGAGGATCGTCGCGTAGCCGAGGATTAGCGCTCTCGACGCCGACGGCCCCGTCCCGAGGCGTCCCGGCTGGGCCGCCCGGTCAGGCCAGGAATGGGCGTGCATGACGAACCCTCCAGACTTGGCGCCAGCTCAACCAGAGCAGAACAAGCGAGGAAGCCGAGTAGGCGAGACCGTGGGCGATCGCCAGGCCGACCGCCCCGTGGCGGGGGACCAGCCAAAGGGCGCCGGCCGCGAGCATGGCGGCCAGAAGCAGGTCGATCGCCACCCGGCACCAGATCGAGCCCGCGCTGATGACCGCCTGGCCGAGGACGTTATTCAGGACCGTCGGCAGGGCGCCGAGGGCCAGGGCAATGACGATGGGCCAGCCGCGCTCGTAGTCCTCCCCATAAAGGCGCATGGCGGGTCGGGCGAGGAGGGCGAGCGCCGCGAGCGGCGGGACGGTCACGGCGAGATTCACGACAACATTCAGGTTGAACAGCGACCGGAACCGGGCCCGGTCGCGGGAGCCGTGGCTGTTCGCCAGCATCGGGAGCACGATCCCTGAGATCGACGACGGGAGGAACAGGATGAGCTGCCCCCAACGGCCCGCCGCCGCGAAGAGGCCCACCTGGTCGAACCCGCCCCCCCAACGCACCAGCAAGACGTTTCCGGCCCACATCACCGGCAGGATCGCGACGCTGCTGAGCAAGGCGGGAAGGCCGAATCGCCACAGCACGGGCCATTCCGCCCAGACCACGGGCCAACCGACCCGGACGCCCTTGGCGCGAGCCTCGCGGCCGACCGCGGCGCAGGTCGCAAGAGCCGCGATCGCCTCGGCGACGACCAATCCGGCGACCCCACCGGGCACTCCTCGCGCGGACATGCCCGCGAGCATCAAGGCTGCCCCGAGTCCGCCCCGAACGACACCCACGTTCGCCGAGGACCGGAATGCCTCGAACCCCGCCAGGATGCCGAGCAATGTCCCGTTCAACGCCCCGAAGAAGACGAGCCCGGTCGCGAGCCTCAACTCGCCGGCCAGAGCACGGCCATCGGGGATCGTCCAGGCCAGGACGTCGATGGAGAGGGCGAAGAGCAGCGACAGGACCAGCCCGGAAACCGCCGTGACCATGACGAGGAGCCCGATCAGCCTGCCCGCCCGATCGGGGTGGGAGTCGCGGCACTCGGCGACGTGCTTCGTCGCCGTCAAGCCCAGCCCCAGGCCCGCGACGGCCACGAACATTCCGGCTGTGCACTGCACGATTCCCAGCGCGCCGAACGCCGCGGTACCCAGGAGTCGAGCCGCGAGGATGGAGCCGACGAGCGTCAGCCCCCGCGAGGCCACGGCGCCGGCCAGCGACCAGGAGGCGGCCGACAGGAACCGCGCCCTCAAGGGCTCGATCCTCGGCGCGTCGGCCAGCGGTCCTCGCTTCGCGATCGCGGTGGTCACGAATCCGCCCCCAGTTCGTTGCTCATCCGGCGGCGACGACGCAACCGGCGACGCGTCGCCCAATGCGTATGGAGAGCCGTTCGCAGACGTAGTCCACCTGGTCTTCGGTCATGTCCGTGAAGAACGGCAGGGCAAGCGTCGTCCGGGCGACGGCCTCGGTGATGGGGAAGTCACCCGGGCCATAGCCAAATCGATCGCGGTAGAGCGGTTGGAGATGGATCGGCACGAAGTAAGGCCGGGTCGGAACGCCATCGCGTCCCAGGTCGGCGATCAGCGCGGTGCGGTCGATGTGCGGATCGAGGCGCACGACGTAGACGAACCAGCTCATCCGGGTCGTGCGGGGCGAGACATAGGGCACCTGGAGCAGATCCAGCGATGCGAGCCGCTCGCCATACCAGGACGCGACTCGGGCGCGGCGGTCGAGGAAGGAGTCGAGCCGTCTCAGTTGCGACAGGCCCAGGGCGGCGCTCATCTCGTCGAGGCGGTAGTTGTAGCCGAGCCGGACGTGATTCATCCACGTCCCCTCGTCGTCGCGCCCCTGATTGCTCATGCTGCGAGCGACCCGGGCGAGGTTTCTGTCGTCGGTGACCAGGATGCCGCCCTCGCCGGTCGTCATCTGCTTGTTCGGGTAGAAGGCGAAGGCCGTCGCACGCCCCTCGGCGCCGACCCGGCGGCCGTCGCGCTCGGCGCCGATCGCCTCGCAGCCGTCGCGGATCAGGGCCAGGTCGTGCCGCGCGGCGATCTCGACCAGCTCGTCGATCGCCGCGGGCTGGCCGAAGACATCGACGGGCAGGAGGGCGCGGGTGCGGGGGCCGACGCGGGCCTCGGCCTGCTCGGGGTCGATGTTGAGCGTCAGCGGATCGATGTCGGCGAAGACGGGGGTCGCCCCCTGGTAGAGCGCGCAATTGGCCGACGCGACGAAGCTGAACGGGGTCGTCACGACCTCATCGCCAGGCCCGACGCCGGAGGCGGCCAGGGCGAGGTGCAGGGCGCTGGTGCCGCTGTTGACGGCCACTCCCTCGGCCGCCCCCGCGTACTCGGCCATCGCCCGCTCAAAGGCGCGGACCTTGGGACCCAGGCTCAGCGTCGGCGACCGCAGGACCTCGAGCACCGCCGCGACGTCGTCCTCATTGATGGAGGGCCGACAGAGTGGCACTCGCATCTTCTCCTCGGATCGAGCCAATGGATCGCCTTCCTCTTCTGACGGCGCCGGCGGGGATGGCGCCCACCCTGTTGAGCTTCATCCCACTTCCGCGACCATAGGACGCGATGCGGTTCCGATCCACCCTGCCCGAAGAATCGGCCCGGCACCTCACCGCTCCGCGTTCGCGACATCAACGACCGGGAGGATTTCGACGCGGGCTTCGAGCCCGGAGCGGAGGAGGCTTTCCCGGTTCTCGACGATGGCGACGACCTTGCAAGTCTGGGTGTCGGGGTTGATCTGGGAGTCGACGAACTCCACGCGGCCGACGAAGACTTCGCGCTCGACGGCGAGGTCGACGCCGGGGATGTCCGGCGACACGCGCACGGCCTGGCCGGCGTGAGCGCGCCAGGCGTCGGCGATGTCCAGGGAGCCGGTGACTCGGACCCGGTCGACATCGACGACGCGGAAGGCCGGCTCGGCCGGCCCGACCGACTCTCCCAGGTTCTTCAGGACGGCGACGATGATGCCGTCATGGGGGACGACGATCTCGCGGGCGCGGAGCGTCGCCTCGGCCTGCCGGAGGGCAAGGCGTGCCAATCGACGGCGGTGCTTCGCCGCGTCGACGACCAGGACGGCGGTCTCGGCCTCGATCATCTGGCTCTTGAGGTCCTCAAGGCTCACGACCTTGCGCCGATTCAGCGACTCGGCGGCCTTCAGCTTGCTCGACGCCAGGGCGCTGCGAGATTCGCTCACGCGGATCTCCAGGTCGTTCTCCGCCTCCGCCGCCTTCAATTCGAGATCGATCCGAAGATCACTGTCGTAGAGCCTGCCGAGGACCTGACCGGCCTTGACCCGGTCACCGGGTTTCACGAGACAATCCTGGAGGAGGCCCGACTGCGGCGCCCCCAGGAGGGTCGTCCGCTCGAACTCCAGGACGCAGCGCCTCAGGACGATGACCTCCTCTGACGTGGCCGGCGAGTCGGCGGCACGGCCCATTCCCGCACAGCCGAGGAAAATCGCGAGGACGACAAAGGGGGGGCGACGCGGCATGATCGGCATCCTCCAAGACTTCAGGATCGTAAGGGGTAACGAGGCGGCCCGATCCTCCCCGGGGATCGCACCGCTGAGCGCGACGATCATCGATAGACGCCATTGGCCGGGACGACATCCTGATCATCGTGCGGGCCTTCGGGACGGGCTCGCCCTTGGGGATTCAGGGGACGCTCCGGCCTGACCAGACCATACCCGTCGCTCGAAGCTTCACGGCGGCTCTGGACGAACCCGTTGATGACCAACCCCAGGACGGGGATACCCAAATCCTGGAGCATGGCGACGGATCGGCGGGCGTCCTTCTGACTCGTCGAGCCGAGACGAGCGACGAGCAAGATGCTGTCGGTGACGGCGCCCAGGATCGTGGGGTCGGTGACTGCGAGCAGGGGAGACGAGTCGATGAGAACGACGTCATACGCGCCCCGGGCCTCATCAAGGACTTCGACGAGGCGGGGGGACATCAACAATTCGGCGGGGTTCGGGGGGACCGCCCCGACCCCGAGGATGTCGAGACCCGCGACGGCCGAGGGCTGCACCACATCCACGAGCGAGCCGGGCCCGCCCAGGAGGTTGGCGAGCCCGCGGTCGCATTGGAGGCCGTGGAGGCGGTCTTGCGACGGACGCCTCAGGTCGGAGTCGATCAGCAGGACGCGACGCCCGGCCTGGGCCAGGGCGATGGCCAGGTTGCTGGTGGTCGTCGACTTCCCATCGCCGGGCCGGGGGCTCGTGACGAGGATCACCCGGACGCGACGAGAGCGGCGCAGCGCCTCAAGATTGGTCCGGGTCGCCTTGTAAGCCTCAGCCAGGGCGGATCGGGGCGAGGTTTGACTGATCCGGCCGATGGCCCCGGACGCCGCCAGCTGGGCATCGGCCAGTTGGGGAATCAGGCCGATCAAGGGGAATTCCAGCGAGCGACACATCTCATCGGGGGTCCGAATCCGCTGCTCCACCCGGTCGGAAATGACCGCGGCGCCGGCCCCGAGCACGAGGCCAGCCATCAGGGCCAGGGCCAGCGTCAGAGCGACTCGCGGCCGGACCGGGTGGCGCAGGGCGCGGGCTGGTTCGAGGACCTGAGCGCTGATGTTGCCGTAGTCGCCCGCGAGTTGCGCCTGCTTGAGCTGGTCGACGACGTTGTTGAAAAGGGCGCGATGCCGCTCAAGGTTCGCCTTGAGGTTTGCCCCGATCAGGAGGTCGTCCTCGACGGCCTTGGCCTTGGCCAGGTCCTCCTCGAAGTTCCGGACGAACCGCGCCCGCATCGCTTTCACGGTCTTGAGGCTTTGCTCGATCGCATCGAGCAGGTCGCGCGAATCGGCCCGGTCGAGCCGCCCGCGCGAATCGTGCATCCGCTCCTGAATGCGGGCGATCTGCTCCTGCACGTCGCGGACCTTCGAGTAATTGGGCCCATAGCGTTCGGCCAGTTGCTGCTGTTCCTGGGCGAGCTGGCGCAGGTAGTCGGATTGGTGGGGCTGCGAGGCTCCGGCGGCCTGCGCCACCAGATTGCTGCCGGAATCGCCGCCGACCTGATTCATGGCGTGGGCAACGGCCCACATCCCGGTCCCGCCGTCGGAGAGCTTGCGGCCGAGGTCGAGCTGCATCTCAAGCTGGATCGACTTCACCATCGCCTCGTCGACCGCGCGGTCCCAGTGCTCCAGGCGGCGGACGATGAATGGGCGGCCGGACTCATCGGCGGTCAGGAGTGGGCTCGTGCGGCGAAATTCCAGGTATTTCGCCTCCAGTCGCCCCAATTCGGTTCCCAGGTCTTCCCGGGCGCGGGTGATCAGCGCGACGACCTCGCCGTTGTTCTTCTGGTAGCTGGCCTCGATGAACTTGCGGTAACTCACGGCGACCGCGGAAACGACACGGACGGCCTCCTCACGAGAGCGGGCCTGGTACTCGACCTGGAGCACCTTGGCCAGACGGTCGGGGCGCGTGACCGAAAGGCGCCGGATCGCCTCCTGGGTCGGGTCGTCGTCGCCGACGATCGAGGGGAGCCGCCCCAGGCCGATCGACTCGATCGCCTGGCCAACGACCAGGGGGCTACGGAGGATCATGGCCTGGGTGGGGATGTAATCGTCGGCCCCCTCAAGGGATCGACCGGGGTCCTTGTTGGCGACGTTCAGTGGTCGGCCCCCCTGCTGGAGGATCAGCAAGCGGGTTCCGGCCTGGTAGACGCGACGGGTCGTGGCCAGGGAGAGGATCGCAATCGTCAGGCAGGTCACGATCGCGATGGCCATGAACCGCCAGCCGCGCCGCAACGCCCAGGCGAATGCGCGGGCTTCCTCGGCGAAGTCATGGGCGGACGGTTGTGGCTGCGTGCGGGTGGACGGCGAGGGATCCGGGGTCGTGGTCATCGTCCTGTCTTCCCTGTTCCTGGGGGTGGGGGGGCCGCAACGCGAATGGCCTCGCGAGGAATGAGCGGGCCCCCGCGTGCCAGCTTCGCGGCGGCTTCGTCGAGCGCCTTGGTAAAGTCGGGGTGGTCGGGAGCGAACTGGAGACCGATCCGGGCCTGCCGGAGGGCCCCCTCGTCGTCGCCGGAGGCGGTCGACCACTCGACGAGCTTCAGCCGCCAGTCGGCCCTCATCGGCTCCAGGCCGAGCGCTTCCTCCATCAAGCCGGACGCCCGCCGAGGATCGTCGAGCCCGGAATGCGCGAGGGCTTCGAGGTGGAGCCGCTCGGCCGGTTCGAGCCCTCGATCCGCCGAGATGCGTGCGAGGGCCGCGTGGAGGAAAAGGGCCTTCGCCTCGCGATCCTCGGGCCCAGAATAGAGGCGATCCGCGAAGGAAAGGGCAAGGCCGGCTTGAGGCGGCAGGACAAGATCAAGGATTTCATCGGGCGAGAGCACGGCGCCGGCGGCGTCGGCAATCTCGCGCCAGCCCGCCTCGTGGACCTCCAGGGATCGCCGCCAGCAACGCGCCGCCAGCTCGGCGTCACCGCCCTGGGACGCCGCTTGCGCGGTCCTTGCCAGCAGGGCGCCGTCGCCACCGGCCAGGCGCAACGCCCTCGACGCGTGAGAGGCCGTCGGCTCGCCGACGACGAGCAAGTAGTCGAGGGCGGCGAGGCCCGCATGAGGCAGGGCGAGCGTCGGGGCGAGCCGCCTCGCCTCCAGGAGGCATCGCGCCGCCGGGACGAGGTGGAGGCGAACGGGCTCGTGATCGAGCAGGTGATCGGCCTGCTTCGCATGGACCAGCCCGTGGAGCCAGAGCGGATCAATCAGTTCGGCGACGGTCGAGGGGTCGGCCGCGTGGTCCGCGAGGCTCGCTCGCGCAGCCCCCCGATAAAGCGCCAGATGAGTCAGGCCGAGGCGCAGTTGGCCCTCGGCCCAGCCGGGCCGGCAGGCCAAGGAGCGTTCGAGCGCCGACCTCCGCCGCTCCAGGATGGGAACCGAGGCGCCGTCGTCCTCGAGCATCGGAGACGAGGTGCCCGGCAGGGGGATGTCCGTGCCGGCGAGGGCGGCCTCGGCTCGGGCCAATCGAATGCCCAGGGGCAGGACCCCGAGGCCGACCAGGACGATCGCGACCCTTCCCGTGGCCGATCGGCCGGCTCGCCGAGTGGGGTCGGCTTCGGCGTCGATCCCCACGCGGCAGAGCCGGGCGCACAGGATGACGGCCGGGACCCAGACCCCGGCGAGGTGCGGGGCGAAGTCGCCTAAACTGTGGACGGCCAGAGACGCCATCCCGAACAAGGCCCCAAGAACCGGGGCACGCTCGAGGGCCGTCGGGGCGGCGCGAAGGGCCCGCCGCCCCAGCCTGGCGACCGAAGTCATGCCGATGAACACCAGGCCGAGCCCGATCACCCCACCCTCGGCAAGGATGTCGAGATACTCATCCTCCGCGCGGGTATGGAAGGTCCCCCGGTCGACGACGACATGGGGGGCGGTCGCCGTCGCGAAGGTCCCCAGGCCCGAGCCCCAGACGGGATCTCGCCACCAGGCCACGGCCGAGGCCCGCCAGATTTCGGTTCGCCCGACCAAGGCCGAGGAGTCGGCCAGCGAACCGAGTCGACGCAGGGGCGACGACTCTCCCAGGGCTGGCAGGACCAGGCAGGCCATCGCCAGCAGCCCGGCCACCGCGGCGATTGGCCGGAGGGAGCCCGGCCGTGACGCCAGGGCCACCATCACGGCGGCGGCCGACATCGCAAGGAACCCGATGCGCGATTGCGAGGCGACGACGCCGACCGCGATGACGACCGTGGCATAAGCGGGCCAGGCCCGACCATGCCCCCCCCCGCCCGGCCTCAGCAGTGAGGCAAGGGTGAACCCCAGCCCGAGATTCAGGCAGGCCGCGAGCGGACCGTGGCCGACGAACGGGCCGCCGCTGCCCCACCCCGAGCCGACCGGAGAGGGGCGGAACCAGAAGATCTTCCCGTCCCAAGTCAGGGCCTGCACCAGCGAGAAGAGGGCGAGCAGCGTGGCATTCGCGGCAAGCGCGCGGCCCAGCCTCCGCAGGGCGGCGTGGCCCCCGCTCAACCCGAGCACCGACTGGAACAGTACCCAGGCCGCCGCGATTCGGGCCGCCGCGTGGAGCGTCGCGTCCGGGTCTCGGCTGATCGTCGGCGAAGGGGGCGGGACCGCGGGCCCGGCGTCCCCGCGCACCGACTCGGGTAGGCCCGGCGCATAGGATGCCCGCGCATCGGACGCGGCGGGGGCGAGCCGTCGAAGGAGGCCGTCGGGAAGGGCTGCGGCTTGAATCAGCGCCAGCACGAGCAGCCCCGCCAGGGCAAGGCCCGGCATGCGGAGCAGGCAGGCCGAGCGGCCCGATCCCCTCGCGGCAACCGCGGCGGTGAAGGCCAACGCGACGATTCCCAGCTCGATGGCCAGTTCCGCCCAGGCCTCAACCGATCCGAATGCCCAGGGCGAGGCGCAGGCGAGGGCCAGGCTGATCGCCTCGGCGGCTCGCGTCCCTGTCCGTTGCCGCGCGTCTTCCAAGTCCCGGACCCCGTGGCGGTGATAGGAGCCCCCGGCCGGCAGGCCGGGGGCGGGCGTCGAGGGCCATTTAGCCCCCGAACGTTGACGACGGCGACGACGGCGTGGCGGCCTGCCGTTCAACCCGCGCGAGTTGCGTCGCGACGGCCTGCTCCCGTTGAATCAGGCGGGCCTTGAGCCGCTCCAGTTGCCGAGCCTGGCGCGGATTCGCCGGAACGGTCAGGTTCAATTGGGCGAGCCGGACGGTGATCTGCTCCTGCTGGCGCAAGAGCATTGCCTCGCGACGAAGCAGAGCCGCTCGCTGGGCAGGCGGGAAAGGGCTGAAGAGCAGGACGGCCCGGTCGATTCTCTCATGGGTCAGGCGTGCGGCATGCGCCTGCCTCTGCTGGCCCTGGAACTCAGCCGCCCTCTCTTGGCGGGCGAGCAGGAGGGCTGCGAACTCGGGCCGCCTCGTGGGCGGCGCGGACTCGGCCCGAGGCAGCCCCGAGAGCCAGGCCACCGCGAGCAGCGCGGCAAGTCCCAAAGCCTTGGAAGTCGAAACCATTCCAGAATCCTCGAAAGGGAGCGCAGGTCCGTCGGAGGGGCGGGGCCCCCGGATCGGGAGGAACATCCTCCGCCGACGGATCCATGGTCTTGCCCAGCGAAACGTAGGGCGCGGTCACCCGCCCGTCAATTCAGGCCGCGGTTTGACGCTGGCGAGTCGCGCACCTATAAGTTCCTGCGGCGAGTCGACATGCATCCATGGCAATACGTCATTTTACGAGGTTTCGCGTGACTGGACTCACGACAAGCGGCGGGAAGGCCGAGATGACGATGCCGGGGCTCGGCGGGAACTCGACCGAGAGGGAACGGCCGAGCTTCGCGGCGTCAATGCCGACCGGGCCGGTGAAGGCGGCATGGCGGGTCCGCCCCGCCGTGGTGCTCGCGATGCACGCGGCGGCCTTCACGGCGATCTACCTGGCAGCCGTCGCGCTCCGTTACGACGGCGTCGTGACGCGTTTGGCTTTGGAAGCGGCGCTGGCGGCGCTGCCCCTGGTCGTGTGTTGCAAGCTGCTGGCCGTGGTCGCTACGGGGTCCCACCGTGGGTGGTGGAGGCTGGTGTCCTTCGCCGACTTGATCGCCCTGGTCGAGGCTTCGGCCCTCGGCGCCGGGCTGCTCCTGATCGTCTCGCTGATCCTTGCTGCCCCCGCCTCGATCTCGCCCTCGGTGGTCCTCGTGGACGGGGCCGGGACGGTGCTGCTACTGTGCGGCGCGAGGGCGGCCACCCGGCTGATCCGCGAGCGCTACGGGCCAAGGAGGGTTCCCGGGGCTCCAAGGCGAGCGCTGGTCGTCGGGGCCGATGAGGCCGGCGGCGCACTGGTAAGGCACCTGCGGATGGCTACGCACCTGGGCACGAGGGCCGTCGGGTTCCTGGACGCCGACTCGGCGACGAGCGGCCGGATGCTGGCGGGCGTACCGGTGTTAGGGTCGCCAATGGACGTCCTCCGCATTGCCGCGAAATATCGGGTTGAGACGGTGTTCGTCCCCACCCCGGGAGTCCCCGCCCGAGTGATCCGCGACCTGGTGGCGGCCTGCGAGGGGACGGGTGTCCGCGTGCAGGTGGTCCCCGGCCACGACGCCCTGATCTCGGGGAACATGGCCGTTCGTCCCCGCGACGTTGACATCCGCGACTTGCTCTGCCGCGATCCCGTGCGGCTGGACACCCGCGCGATCGGCGAGTTCCTGAGAGGCCGCGTCGTGGTGGTCACCGGCGGCGCCGGAAGCATCGGCTCGGAGATCTGCCGGCAGGTCCTGGCATTCGGGCCTTCCCGGCTGGTGCTGCTGGACCACAACGAGAACGCCCTGTTCTTCCGCGAGCGGGAGCTGCTCGGGATGTCCGGGGGTTGCGAGATCGTCCCCTGCGTCGCGAGCATCGCCGACGCCGCCCGGCTCCGCGCCGTCTTCGCCGAGCATCGGCCGGAGGTCGTTCTTCACGCTGCGGCACACAAGCATGTGCCGATGATGGAGGCCAACCCCGGAGAGGCGGTCAAGAACAACGTTTTCGGCACCCGCACGCTCGTCGAGGCGGCCCTGCGGGCGGGGGTGGAGGCGTTCGTCATGATCTCTTCGGACAAGGCGGTCAACCCCACCAGCGTCATGGGGGCCTGCAAGCGACTGGCGGAGATGGTCGTGCAGTCGCTCTCGGGTCTGACGGGCACGAGGCTGGTGACGGTCCGGTTCGGCAACGTCCTGGGCTCGGCAGGCAGCGTCGTGCCAATCTTCCGCGATCAGATCTGCGACGGCGGCCCGTTGACCGTGACCCACCCCGACATGACTCGCTACTTCATGACGATCCCCGAGGCCGCCCAGCTGGTCCTCCAGGCCGGGGCCCTGGGCCGGGGAGGCGAGATCTTCGTCCTCGACATGGGCGAGCCGGTCAAGATCGTCGACCTCGCTCGCGACATGATCCGCCTCTCGGGCATGGAGGAGGGCCGCGAGATCGAGATCGCCTACACGGGCCTACGCCCCGGAGAGAAGCTCTTCGAGGAACTCTACGACGAGGCCGAGGCACGCCTCCAAACTTCCCATCCCAAAATCTTCCTCGCCCAGCATCGCCCCTGCGACACCGAGGGGTTCTGGAAAGACCTGGACGGGCTCGCCGCCCAGGTCGATCGACCCGCCGACTCATTGATCGCCACACTGATGAAACTGATCCCGGAATATCGACCCAACCGGCCGAAGACCCCGAGGCCGCCCGCGGTCCTGGACACACCCCCCCTGACGATGCCCGTTCCCGAATGCCGCGATCCGGCCATTCCTCGGAGCCTCGTGGCGCGGGAGGCGGTCGTCGCCGCCGTCGTATGATCGGGCACCCCTGGATCGCCGCGGAAACGACGCCGGGCTGCCGGAGCGACGCAAGAAAGGACAGCGGGAGTCGACGCCGAAGGGGGGCAGCAAATTGTCCCCGCCCCGCGGAGGGGCCGAAGGCCGGGGTGGTGGCGGACGATCGAGAGCGATACCCGGTCATCTCCGCCGAAGTTTACAAATCGGCCGTGGCGTCCTAGGGTGTCCACAGGACGCTGATCCCGGGCCAAAAGCGAGACATGACGACCCGGCACATACCAGAGGAAGGCTAGGATGTCGAACCAACTCGTCGGTTCTTCAACGCTCGTCGCCACCCAGAGGGGTCCGACGGGTGTGAGCGAAGGGCTGGAAAATGCGCTGCTCGCGACGCTTCCGATCTACAAGACGCCCTCCGAGTCGCTCTGGCGCGCCTGCGAGCTGAATGTGTATCGGAAGGTCCGCTTCGAGTCGCCCATCCTGGAGATCGGGTGCGCCGACGGCTCGTTCAGCTCGCTCATTTTCGACCGGGTCGACGACGCCATCGACATCAATCCGAGGTCCGTGGCACGTTACCTCAAGGTCCACGGCAAGGGCGGCATCTTCCGCCGGGTCCATTGCATGGACGCCCGCCGGATGACCTTCGCGGACTCGACCTACCGGACGATCTTCGCGAACTGCGTCATCGAGCATATCCCGGAGTTGGACGGGGTCCTGGCCGATAGCTTCCGGGCTCTGGCCCCCGGCGGTCGCTTCATCACGACGGTCCCCCTGCGCCGGATGAGCGAACACTTGCTGTTTCGTTCGGAGAGGTACGCCCGGTACCGGCAGGACGCCTTGATTCACACCAACCTCCATACGGAGGGGGAGTGGATCGATCGCTTCCGGGAGGCCGGCTTCACTTCGTTTGAGACCTCGCCCTACATCTCATCGCGGACCTGCCGCCTCTGGGATACGCTCGACGCACCCATCGGCCTGGGTTGGGGACGCTATCGCCTCTCCGTCGCGTTGCGGATGATCGACGCGATCCTGCCGGCTGGGCTCCGCCGATACGCGCACCAGAAGGTGGCGGCCGTGCTTGCGGCTCGGATCGACACGAACATCGACGAGGCCGACGCCTGCGCGATGCTCCTGATCGCCCGGAAATGAGTCGACTACCGAAAAAGGCGCCAATTGGGATTGATCGAAGCGTAAGACTCCTCGGCAAACCCGACACCCTCCGGAAGCTTGAACGGCTAAGCAGATGGACCCGGCTATTCTCGACTTCCGAGGAGAGCCACCGGCGACAAGGCCAGGGTATCGGGGTCCACGTCCTTAAGTGTTGTCCCCATTCTGTCCCCAACTCCCCGTCGCGCAAAGTAAAAGTATAGGCTCATGATGGATTGCAGGGTGGTGTGAGCAGGAGGCCCATCAGCGACCCAACAGCCTCTTGCCCCGAGCCCGGACGTTGGGAACGAACTCGAAGAAACCCAGGTAGAGGCAGGCCCTCCCGCGGGATCCCCCGGTGCCGGCGCAGCCACGAACGCAGCAGCGACCAGAACCCTTCCAGCGTGTTGACGTGCACCTCGCGGAACGCGTCCCCGTCGTCGTCACGGGCATACTCCCCCGTCGCATAACGGACCGTCTCATGATCGTAGCCCCACGCGACTGAAGATCAGGCGGCGCGGAGTTCCACAGAGGTGGAAGAATGATCGTCGGGCGGTCCATGATCAGCGATGGTAACGAATTTGTCAGGGGGGATAAGATGCTGGCCGTGAACGGGGACCAAAACTCGCTGAAGAGGTCGTGGACGTGCATGCGGCCCGTCATTCCGCCTTCTCGGCCCCGTGCTCGACATAGTCGACGTAACCGATCATCATTTCCTCGAACGTCTGGTCGCCCCAGGTCACGGTCTTGGTGGGGTCGGGGTTGGCCGGGTTCTCCGTCGAGTTGTCGAAGTGGGCCAGGCAATTGATGCGCGTCCCCTTGGGAAGCTCCTTGGGCTCGGCCAGGCGGTAGGCGCTCTGCCAGGCGAAGTCATACGAGGGGACCGACAGCAGCACCTCGCTCTTGCCGTCCGGGTAAACGGCGGTGTAGCGGAAGTCCTTGCCACGTAGGTGCATGTGCGGCATGAATCCCAGGAGGCGGGCGTCCCGGTCGAACGTCAAGGACGACTCGACTGAGAAGTTGTCATCCCCCGGCGGGATCGCGAAGCGATGTTGGGCGATCGGGCGGGTGATGACGGTCCCGGCGACGGGCCCCTTGGCGAAGATCAGGCCGACGGACGAGCGGTCGGTCTTGACCAGGCCGATCGGGGTGTAATGAACCTCAAAAATGAGGTCGGAGCCTGCCGGGACGAGCTTGGCCGTGCCCGGCGGGCAGATCGAAGGCATGTCCCCGGGCGCGTAGCCGCAGAGATGGCCCCTGGCACGCGACTCGCGCCCCTTGGCGCCGTGGGCGTCGACGTAGACGACGATGTGATGGACGACCGAGCGGTCGCCCGGACGGGCCTCGGCGGCCTGGACCCACTGGTCCTTCTCGAAATGCGTCGGGACGCGGAACCGCTGGTACGGCAGGACTCCCTGCGCGGCCACCGTGTATGCCTCCGGCAGCGCGAAGACGGCGTCGGGCGTCCCGATCGTCCAGCCTTCCGGGAACGCCTTCGGGGCAGGGAGTTCCTGGGCATCGCCCAGCGGCGTGCCCTGGTCGACCCAGGCCAACAGCGTCGCGCGCTGGCCGGGGGAGAGGCTGCGATCATTTTCGAAGCGACCGTGCCGGGGGTCGGCGTGCCAGGGGGGCATCCGGCGGTCGTCGACGACCTCCCGGATCGCCGAGGCGTGGCGGCGGGCGTCGTCGTAGGTGCGCAACGCGAACGGCCCGACCTGTCCCGGGCGGTGGCACGACTCGCATTTCTCCTGGAGGAGGGGGGCGACGTCGTGGGCGAACGTCACCTTCCCGACCTCGACCTCGCCGTCGCGCTCGGTCATGGCGGCGAGGAACTCGGCATTGCCGCGCCGAAGTTTGGAGGCCGCCTTGACCGCCGGCACGACCCGCTCGATCGGGCAGCCGGCGACTTCCGTGGCCTTCGGCTCCACCTCGCGCCCGGCCAGGATCGCCTCCAGGGCGTCGACCACATACGTCTTCGTTGGCGCGTCCTTGTGGGCCGTGAGCCCGTACTGGTCGTCGATCGCCCCGCGGTAACGCAGCCGGGCGCTGCCGTCGAGGACCAGGGCCTCACAGGTGCGATCGACCAGCAGAACGTCGGCCACGGCGTTGCCGGGGTCCATCAGGACCGGGAACCTGACGCCGTGAGCCTCGGCGTCCTCGGCCGCCCTCGTGGCGGTCGCGCCGGAGTTGGCATCGATCGCCAGGAATGCGACGCCCCGAGCCTCGAACTGCTTCGCCAGGTCGGCGAGCCGCTCCATGTAGAGCTTGCCGACCGGGCAGTCGACCCCGGTGAAGACGATGACGGCGGCCTTCTTCCCCCGAAAGCCATACAGCGAGACCGGCTTGCCCGTCGTGTCGAGGAGCTGGAAGTCGGCGATTTGACGGCCGACGCCGCGGTCGATCGCCAGCCCCTCCGCGCCGGCCGCGATCCCCGGGACGAGGGCGAGGGCCAGGACCAACACCACGATGACATCCCGCATCCTTGGCATGCCCATTCCACCCGCCCCCTGTCGCCAGACCCGTGCGCGTCCCGGCCGCCGAGATGCGGCACGGATTCATGATACGCAGGAGACCCCGCCCGGGGCTCCCCGGTTTCAAGCCGGACGCGCGGAATCGCCCGAACACCCGGGGGGCCGCCGATTTATCGGGAAATCGACCGAGGCGCGTGGGTGGCGGTCGAAGTCCCCTGATCGACCTTGGCGAAGACGGACCGCCGGGACCGGCCCCGATTCTGGGCGAGATCGACACCCGGAGCCGGAGGCGCGATCATGCGGCCCCGAGGCAGTCTGCGTAAGTCGTGGCCGAGCGTCGAGTTCAGGGTTTTCGGCCCGCTCCCGAACGCGTGCGGTCGCGAGCCCCGATGGGCCTGGCATCCCGCCAGGGTGAGGAGCAGGGACAGCCCAAGCGCTGGGCCCCGCCGGAATCGCCGCTGACATCCTGTCATGGAACTCATGGGTCGCCCCGCTTCCGTGGTGAAACCCTTCGGGGGAGATCGGCGACGGCCGGGGAACCCCCGCCCCATCGCGCACCGATTTCGGGATCGGCACGGGCGGCCCGCGATCATCAGTCGACCTCGGCCGCCGTTTTGGACGCCGTGGGCGCAACTCCTCTGGCCAAGGGGACAGGCGTCCGGTAAGTTGACAGATTAAGAAGATCGAGGGCCGCCGACTCGGGCGGACCCTTGCATCGAGACGGCAGACGGGGTTCACCCATGCGTTTGGAGGCAGTGATCCTGCCCGACCTGGGGACCGGTCCGGACGAGCCGATCATCGTCAGTCACTGGTTCGCGGCGCGGGGGCAAGAAGTCTGGGAGGGGGATCGCCTGGTGGAAGTGCTGGTCGGCCCGGCGACCTTCGACGTCGCGGCCCCCAGCAGCGGTCGACTGGCGGAGATCCGGGGCCTGGAGGACGACCAGGTCGCCCCGGGGTCGGTGCTCGGCGTGCTGGCAGTGACCGGAGAGGACGGCGAAACCGGCCGGGTCGACGAGGTTCGCCCCCCTCGGCCGCCGCGCCGACCCCCGCCATGACCGCCATCCACGAGCGATCCGCGGGCGTAATCCCCTTCCGTTGGGAGGCGGACCGGGTTCCTTTGTACCTGGTCCTGCACTCGGCCACCGTGCGCAACCCCCGCGCGAAGTGGGAATTCCCCAAGGGGGGCATGGAGGCCGGCGAAACGACCCGTGACACCGCCGCCCGCGAGTTCCGTGAGGAGACCGGACTCGTGGCGTGGACGTTCCGGGATGCCTTCGAACGCAACTTGACATACACCTACGTTCGGCGCGGACGTAAAGTCCTCAAAACCGTCACCTATTACGTCGTGGAAGTCTCCGACGTCTCCACCCTGGCGCGCTCCTTTGAACACATCGAGGACGCCTACGGGCACTGGAATCACTGGGGGACCTTCGAGCAGATCTCCCGCCTCCTGTATCACGCCAAGATCCGCCAGCTCTTCGCCGAGGCCCACGACTGGATCCGGGGGCCGGCGGAGATCGTGGTCCCCGCGGAATGACGTTTGCCTGTACCCAGGTGTCGCAACGACGGGAGGGACCCGTCTCCGCACTCACGCGACCTTTCCTGGAAGTGGAGGGATTCGATGCGAACTTTCACGTCACGGACGATCCTGGCGGTGGGCGCCGCCGGCCTGGCCCTGGCGGGCGCGGGCGCATTCGCCCGGCAGGCCACGAGTCCCCGGGCGGTCATCGGCAGCCACCAGATCGACCGCTTCGAGGCGATCCGGCTCCTCCAACGCTCCCTGAAGGCCAATCCCGAAGCGGTCGGCGACTGGGTCATTTTGGGTGAGCTGGCGCACGAGGCGGCGCTGGACCTGCCCTCGGAGCAGGACAACAACTACTATCGCCTGTCCCGCCAGGCTTATGAGCGGGCCCTGGAACTCGACCCCGACAATGCCGGGTTGCAGGCGGCCGTCCAGTTCGCCAGGGACCAGGAGAACGGCGCCGAGCAGTTCGACGCCGCCCGCAGGCGCGCCGCCAGAACCTACGTGGACGCCCGCCGCCGCGAGATGGCCCAGACCAATAACGCCCCGACGATCCAGGTCGAGGCCCCTGCCCAGCAGCCGCGCCGCCGTGCCCGACCGGCGGATGGTGACGACGATCAGCCCGATGTCCAAGATTCGCAGGCCCAGGTGCAGCCCTACCGGACGTATCGGCCATTCGTCGCGCCGCAAGGCCAGGGTCCAGGCCGGGGCCAGGGCCAGAGCCAGCCCTACACGTACAAGCAGTATCAGAATTCGTACCTCCCCCCCAACGTTGACAACCCCCAGGAAAAGCCGGTGACGCTCCGCCAGCTGGGTCAGCAGCTTCCCGGCGCCCTGCTCCAGGACGTGACGCGCGGCGTCCGACCCCGTTGAGCTGAGCGGGGTGCGAACTCCTTTGAGGGGCGGGGCTTGGCGGCTCATGGCTGGCCGGGCCCCTCGCCCTCCTTTCCTTGCTCCAAGCCAAGCCGTCTCCGGGACAAGGATCGAGCGATGAACCAGCCGGAGGTCGCCGTCGCGTCGCATCCTCGCGGTTCCTTCATCGTCCTGGACGGTCCCGACGGCGGCGGCAAATCGACCCAGGCCGCCCTCCTGGTCGCCTGGCTCCGAACCTTTGGCCAGCCGGTGGTGGCGTGCAGGGACCCTGGTGGAACTCCGGCGGGAGAGCGCATCCGGCAGCTCTTGCTGGATCGAGGCACCACCGACCTGGCCCCCCGCGCCGAGATGCTCCTTTACATGGCGAGCCGGGCCCAGCTTGTCGAGCAGGTCATCCGCCCGGCCCTCCGTTGCGGCCAGCACGTCGTTTCCGACCGCTACCTGCTGGCCAACCTCGTGTATCAGGGGTACGCTCGCGGCCTGCCGATGGACGAGATCTGGCGCGTGGGCGAGGCGGCCACCGGGGGGCTCCTGCCCCACCTGACCCTCCTGATCGACGTTCCGGTCGAGGTCGCCAGGCAGCGGGTCGGCATCCCCCGCGACCGCATGGAGGACGAAACCGACACCTTCCGCGCCAAGGTCCGCGCGGGGTTCCTGGAGGTCGCCGACATCGTCTCGACCCCGGTCGTCGTCGTCGACGGTACGGGCGACGAGGAGACCGTGGCGGCCCGGCTGCGTAGCGAGGTGACGAGTGTCCTGGGGATCGGTGCGCGGTCATGACCGAGTCGTCGCGACGCTCCGCCTGGCGGTGGAGCAAGGGCGGCTCCCCCATGCCTTCCTGTTCGCCGGACCCGAGGGCATCGGCAAGCGCACCTTCGCCCTGCGACTGGCGCAAGCCCTCCTGTGCCGGCGCAACCCCGAGTCCCAGCTCGACCCCTGCAGCGCCTGCCCGGCCTGCCTCCAGGTCGAGGCCGGCTCCCACCCGGACGTCCTGAACCTCGCCAGGCCCGAGGACCGGCAGGAACTCCCGATCCGCGTCATCCGCGATCTTTGTCTCGACCTCGGCCTGAAGCCGATGGCCGGGACGCGCCGGGTCGCCATCGTCGACGATGCCGACGACCTCAGCGACGAGGCGGCCAACGCTTTCCTCAAGACCCTGGAGGAGCCGCCCCCCGGCTCCGTCCTGATCCTGATCGGGACCTCGGCCGAGGTCCCGCTGGAAACGATCGTCTCGCGTTGCCGCGTCGTGCGGTTCGACCCCCTCCCGGAAGCGGAACTCGCCGCCGTCTTGTTGGAAAAAGGCGCAGCCGCCAACCCCGACGAGGCCGCGCGACTGGCGGCGTTCGGCGAGGGAAGCGTCACCCGCGCCCTCGGCCTGGCCGACGCGGAGCTGGAAACCTTTCGGCGCGCGCTGATCGACGAGGTCGCCGGGCCCCGAGGGTTCGACCCGCCGGCCCTGGCGCGGAAGCTGGAGGCGTTCATCGGCGAGGCCGGCAAGGAAAGCGCCGCCCGCCGCGCCCGCGCGAGCCTTCTGGCCGTGGAGCTGGCCCGCCTCTTCCGGGGCGCCCTGTGGGCCTCGGCCGGCCTGACTCCCCCGTCTCCCGACCCCGCCGATCGCACCGCGATGGCGGCCGTCGCCGCGCGGCTCGACCCGGAAGCGGCCATCGCCCTGGCGGAGCGCTGCCTGGAAGCCGACCGCCAGATCGGCCGCAATGCGTATCTCCCCCTGATCCTCGACGCCTGGACGCACGACCTCGGCCACCTCGCCCTCCCTCGGGGTTGAGCGGGCGGCGTCGATTCCGGGCGGTCGGCCCTTGATCTTCTTCTCGGGCCACTCACAATGAGGAGCATGGTCCCGAGCGGAGCCGCACCCCGCACCCTCGGGCCGTGTCCCTCCCCAGTGAGTCCCGAGAACGCCCCGGACACCCGCCCCGAGCCGCGGACCTCCCCGATCGCCCCGCAATGTGGTGCAGGACCGCCGGCCCCTCGACGGCCCGCCTCGCACCCGGTCGCGGGTCGCACCCCGCGAGACTTCGGAACGGGCGTCCGCGTCGGAATCTCCTTCGCCGCGAGCTGCATACGATGAGCATTCCCGCCGACGCCGCGCGGATCGACGTCCCGTTCGCCTCCTCGTTCGTGCATCGCCTGCGGTTCACGCAGGACGTGCTGGGGGCCGACCAGGCCGTTCTGGCGGACGTGCTGGAACCCTCGGGCGATCGGCCGGCGCGGGTCCAGTTCTGGCTGGATGAGCACGTCGCCCAGGCCCGGCCCGACCTGCGATGGACGCTTGAGCGGTTCGCCGCCCAGCACCCCGAACGCATCCGACAGGCCGGTAACGTGCAGGTCGTGCCGGGGGGCGAGGCGGTCAAGAACGATATTCACAACCTCGAACGGATGCTGAAAGTCTTCCACGCCGCCGACCTCGATCGCCGCAGCTACGTCGTCGTCATCGGCGGCGGCGCGACGCTCGACGCCGTCGGCTTCGCCACGGCCATCGCGCACCGGGGGCTCCGCCTGGTGCGCATCCCGACGACCACCCTGGCGCAGGCCGATTCGGGCGTCGGGGTCAAGAACGGCGTCAACCTCTTCGGCAAGAAGAACTGGATGGGGGCGTTCGCGGTCCCCTGGGCCGTCATCAACGACACGGCGGTCCTGAGCACCCTGCCTGATCGCGACTTCATCTGCGGCTTCTCGGAGGCCGTCAAGGTCGCGCTTCTGAAGGACCCGGCCGTCTTCGACACCCTCTGCCGCACGGCAGCCCGCATCCGCCGTCGCGACCTGTCGGCGGCATTGCCGATGATCCGCGCCTCGGTGGAGATGCACCTGGCGCACATCACGCGCGGGGGCGACCCCTTCGAGGCCAACGAGGCCCGCCCGCTGGACTTCGGCCACTGGTCGGCCCACAAGCTGGAGGCGATGAGCGACTTCCAGGTCCGGCACGGCGAGGCCGTCGCCCTGGGCGTGGCGGTCGACTCCGTGTATTCCTCGTTGGCGTTGGGCCTGCCCGCGCGCGACGCCGACCGCGTGCTGCGGTGCCTGTCGGCCCTGGGCTTCGCGCTCGACCACCCGGCCTTGCACGACACGGAAATCCTGTTCGCCGGCCTGGAGGAATTCCGCCAGCACCTCGGCGGGCGGCTGACCCTGACGATGCTCCGTGCCGTCGGCGACCCCGTCGACATCCACGAGGTCGACCGCGACCTGATGTGCGCGGCCATCGGGCGCGTCGCCCGGTTCGTCCGGTCGCGGGAGGCGATCGAGTCCTCCACGACGGCTTGAAGCAGGCTCAGCGGGCGCGGTTGCCCTGCATGCCGATCCCCTGACGGATCGCCCCGCGCAGTGTACATCCCGAGCGGCACGCCGTGTCGGCGTGCCTCCGACGGTTGTGGCGGGTTGCACTCCGCCCACCCATCGAAGAGAATCGAGGATGTCTCCTCGAAACGATCCCCTTGCCGCCGTTTCCCCGGCCTTCGCGAGCCCACCGATGCCCCGAGACGCGGAAACACCACCCCGGCGACCGCCCGAGGAGCCGAGGCGCGGGGAGCCCGATCCGCCTTCCACGTGGCAGCCGGCGCCGAGAGCGGCGGCCGGCGCGCCGGGAAAACCCAGGGCGAAGGTGGAGCAGGAGCCGGCCGCCGGTGGGCCGAACTGGGCGGAGCGCGTGGTCTTCGGGTCGGTCGGCTCGAAGCAACTGGCGACCTTCTGCCGCCAGTTCGGCTCGTACCTCGACGCCGGGATTGACACCAAGAAGGCGTTGCTGACCCTGGAAGGGCAGTTCGCCCGCACGGCGCTGGGGCCGGTGCTCGGGCGCCTGGTGCTGGCGGTCCGTAAGGGCGACACGCTTTCCGACGCGATGGCGAAGGAACCGCAAGCGTTCGACTCCCTCTTCCTGAGCCTGATGCGCGTGGCCGAGGCGCGCGGGGGCGTGCCCGAGGCCCTGCG